>Ga0114931_10002603_pt1 | contig 22881 bp, 19 predicted proteins | sample 2SBtaG_FD_89579 | JGI IMG/M metagenome (GOLD analysis project Ga0114931, IMG submission 89579) | Deep subsurface microbial communities from Kolumbo volcano to uncover new lineages of life (NeLLi) - 2SBTROV14_V59a metaG | ecosystem: Environmental > Aquatic > Marine > Volcanic | place: Kolumbo... | reverse complement strand
GAGTTTATATAATCTTGTATTTTCACATCTTAGGCATTTGCTTCCGCTTATTATTTCTTGTAGCTTTTTTAATGTCATGGCTAGGTATTTTATAGCCTAGTCCTAAAATGACCTAATCACCTATTTTTATTCAAACTGTGCTAATATTCGGTCTGCTTTGTGGTATTGATTAGCTCTTATTTGTTAGTTTTTTTAATTCGGGAAAATGTTAGTGTGTTTATTACAGTGAAGTATCGCGTAGCAAAAACTTATTGAGGCATGCGCTTGGATATTTTAATCATAATACTCTATTTCGTTCTCGGGCTTGTAGCGCTTTATTTCGGTGGCGAGGGGCTTGTCAGTGGGGCTTCCAATCTGGCGCGAATGCTCGGCATCAGCCCTATGGTAATAGGGCTGACAGTAGTTGCGTTCGGCACATCGTCACCTGAATTTCTGGTTAGCATTATGGCGGCATTTCGGGGATCGAGCGACATTGTGATCGGTAACATTGTCGGCAGCAACATCTCGAATATAGCTCTTATTCTAGGCGTGTCGGCGATCTTGTGCCCTATTATAATTCATATAAAGCTCATAAGGATAGAAGTCCCTATAATGATCTTTCTATCTCTACTGCTTTACGCTCTTGCGTGGGGGCTCAGGATAGGCCGCCTTGAGGGCGGGATTCTCTTTACCGCCCTCATAGCGTTTATTGTTTACAGTTATTATGCTGCTCGTAAAGGGTCCTATAAGGCCGAGGCCGGATTTGAAGAGATTAAAAAGAACGGCGGCTACTTAAAACAAACGGTTTTCCTGATCCTTGGTCTAGTGGGCTTGATAATTGGCGCCCGCCTTCTGGTTAATTCCGCTATCACGATTGCTCAACTGTTCGGCGTCAGCGAGTTCGTTATCGGTATTACGGCCGTGGCCATAGGTACCTCACTTCCCGAGCTATCGACTTCTATAGTTGCGGCGCTAAGAAAAGAGCAGGATATAATAGTCGGCAATATAATAGGGAGCAATATATTTAATATAGGGATACTCGGGCTCGTATCCGTGATTCGGCCCATAAAGGTCGAGCCCTCGCTTCTCCGCTTTGAATTCCCCGTCCTGATCTTTTTTACGGTCTTGGTACTCCCATTAATGAAAACCGGATTCCGGCTAAGCAAGGTAGAGGGGTTGGTTCTTCTCTTACTGTACGCGGTTTTTATATACCTTCTTTTTAATCCTATCTGGCTCTGAACTTAATCCCCGCTTTGCTCCGGTCCCAAGTCTTGTCCGTAATCTCTTTTATCTGGGCTATCCGTATCTTCTGTGTAGCTGTTACGGGGAAGCCCTCCTCGTAAACTTCTATAAACCTCGGCACCATAAATACAGGGGATTTCTCGGCCATCCACATCGAGAACTCTGCCGGATCGAACGCGGCTTCCTTCTTAAGAGTAACATTGAGCTTGATTTCATCATCCGCTACGTCGGCGAGCCTTATACCTACCACTACGGCTTCCTGTATAGCCCCATACTGCATAGCTGCGTCCTGTACCGCTATAGGGTCAACGTTTTCTCCCGATACCCGTATCCTGCTATAGCGTCCCTGAAAATAATATCTCCCGTCTGTGCCCCTCGCGAAAAGGTCGTCTGAGTTAAAAAACCCGTCATCATCAAAAGCTTCCCTTGTTCTTCTCTCATCCTTAAAGTATTCGTTCAGTGTAGTGTGTGGAATAAAGGGTTTTATAAACAGGAGCCCCTTAGCCTCTTCAGGGGGCGTAGGCTCTTCGGTCGGGTCCCAAAAGGGGCGCATTACTTTACTCGTATCCAATGGGTCCCTGAGCTCAACGTAATAACCTTCCATCGGGTAACCCGAGGAGCCAGGTCTGTGGTCTTCGGGGTCTTTCCAGAGCACCATACCCATCTCTGTCGAGCCGTACCCGTCTATAGTCCTTGTGTTGAACCTGTCCTGAAACTCCTGTAAGTTCCGGGGCGGAGGCCCGGAAAGCACCATTCTCACTCTGTGTCTCCTGTCCCATTCCGTGGGCTCGGCTGCCCAGAGGTACTCCGCAACCGCCCCGAGCATGTTTACGTGAGTAGCGTCGCATTCAGTGGCCCATTTCCAGAAGTTAGAGGCCGAAAAACGTGGATAGAATACGGCGGTAGATCCCGATCCTATTGCGGTAAAAAGACACATTACCTGAGCGTTTGCGTGCCCCAAAGTGAGGACGCTCATAAGGACGTCTTCACTCCTTACTCCCGATTGCTGTATGTATCCTCGCACGGTAAGCACCACTCCTCCGTGGTTCCGCGATACCCCTTTGGGCATCCCTGTTGTCCCTGATGTAAACATACACCTTTCGACGTCCTCGGTTCCTACATCCACACCGGGGCTCTCAGGCCGGCACTCATCGAATACCGAGAAAGGAAGGGTTTTGATACCGCCCGTTTTTGAGGCGACATCTGAAGAGCCGCCGGTTACGAAAATGATATTCAAATTCTCCAGGCTGTCTACTATTTCCTGAATTATAATAAGGCTCTCTGGGTCAACTACTAAGGCTGACATCTCTGAGTAGTTGATTACGTAAGCGAGCCTCTTGCCTTTCTCGTCCTTATTTATCGGCACCTGTACCGCGCCTGTTTTATGTATGGCCAGTATCGAGATCACATATTCTGAGGAGTTGAGCATGTAAATCCCGACCCTGTCGCCCTTTTTTATCCCGTACTTGTCTTTAAGGCCGTTCGCTACCCTGTTAGACCAGGCGTTCGTTTGCTCATATGTATAGCTCTCCACCAGGTTCCCGTCCCTGTCGGCAACCCTGAACATTGTTTTCTCGGGAAACATTTTTGCCCCCCCTTCCAGATACCTGGTTACGGGCAGCCACGCCGAAGTTTCATCGAATGTTCCAAACGGAAGAGTACCCTTCCCGATATATTTCTTATCGCGGGGCTTGAATAATAGGCGCATAATAATATCTCCTTATCTAAAGTCTTTATTATACCGAGTTTATAATAGGCTGATGATCCCCAAGAGCTACATCTAATGAGGAAGAATTCCGAACGAGCGCTTGCTCAGTTAATATTTTAATCACTCATGTTTTCAAGTCAATAACTTGTACTGCGCGTCATAGAGGCAAGAGCAATATAAATCGTTTAAATTTATTCTCAAACGGGTTGCTACCGAGTACTTAATACATTTAACTAGGATCGTATCTGTTTTGTTAGGAGGTGGTATTATGTGCCAGTCTGATGAAATTTCCGAGCAGGTCTTTACCGTATTTCGTAAGTATCGATTCCGGATGAAACTGTATGCCTTCAAGTACAAGCTCCTTGTGTCTGATCCCCATTATCTCCCCTTCGTCGGTCCAGGCCGTAACCTCAAACACGTCAGGCAGCGTCTCCCTGTCTACAAGAAGCGAGTGGTATCTTGTTGCCTCGAACGGATCGGGTATGTCTTTGTATATACCCTTGCCGTCGTGGTGGATTAAAGAGATCTTACCATGGAGCAGCCTGTCCGCCCTTATGATCTTGGCCCCGTACGCGTACGCCATGGACTGGTGACCGAGACAGACCCCGAGCACGGGTATTCTTCCCGCAAACTCTTTTATCACATCCACAGATACCCCGGCCTCTTTTGGCGTACAAGGTCCGGGGGAGACGACTATAATATCCGGGTTAAGCCTTCCGACGTCTTCAACCGTAATCTTATCGTTTCTATACACATCTACATCCTGCCCGAGCTCTGTGAGATAATGTACCAGGTTATATGTAAAAGAGTCGTAGTTATCTATCATCAATATCATATTTATAATCCGTTCTTGGCCGCTTCGACCGCTTTGACGAGCGCCTTTACTTTGTTTACAGTCTCCTCAAATTCTCTATCCGGATCAGAGTCCGCTACAATTCCGGCCCCGGCCTGTATGAATATCTCGTCCCCTTTTATAACGAAAGTTCTTATAGTGATGCATGTATCCATATTCCCTGAAAAGCTGAAATACCCGACGGCGCCCCCGTAAGCGCCCCTTCTTTCGGGCTCAGTCTCCTCTATAATCTCCATAGCCCTTACCTTAGGGGCTCCGGATAGAGTACCTGCAGGGAAGGTTGCCCTTACTACGTCAAAGGCGTCTTTCCCCGGCGTGAGTTTCGAAGTGACGTTCGATACGATATGCATCACGTGTGAGTATCTCTCTATAATCATCAGCTCGTCCACATGCACCGTGCCGGCCTCGGATACCCGGCCTAGATCGTTCCGGGCAAGGTCCACAAGCATTATGTGCTCTGCCCTCTCCTTGGGGTCCGCGAGAAGCTCTTGCTCTAGCTCCAGGTCTTTTTTCTCCGTACCGCCCCTAGGTCTCGTTCCCGCAATCGGGCGGCTCAGCACCTGTCCGTCTTCAACTCTGACCATCACTTCCGGGGAAGAGCCTACGAGAATCTCGGAGTCGGTTTTAAAATAAAACATATAGGGTGAGGGGTTTAAGACCCTGAGAGCTCTGTAGAGGTCGAAGGGATCGACGTCGAGCTTGGTCTTCCAGCGCTGTGAGATTACGGCCTGTATAATATCCCCCGCCTTTATATATTCCTTTGTTTTTCTGACCGCTTCTTTATAGTCCTCGGGCTTAAAATTCGACTCTAGCTCGGGCGGCGTACTTTGAGTATTATAATCGTTTTTTGGAGTACCACTCCTGGAGCCCGCCGGCTTTCTCAGCTTCTCACTTATCTCTTCTATTTTATTTACAGCGTTCTCGTAGCGCTCTCTGCAGCTCTCCGGGTCCTCCACATGCGCGTTGCAAATAATCTTTATTTTATGGTTTATGTTATCGAATACGAGCACCGTGTCCGTAATCATAAACATCGAGTCCCAGAGCTTAAGCTCATCCTCTCCAAGCTCCGGAAGGTCTTCTACGAACCTCACTATGTCATAGCTGAAATACCCTACAGCCCCACCGTGGAATCTCGGAAGCCCGGATTCCGGAACTGGTCTGTATCTTGAATGCAGCTTTCTTAGCTCATCGATCGGATCACCTTCAATATTATTAGTTTCGCCGTTTTCAGTAATCTCTATTAGCTTGCCCTTAGAGCGGAATATGACTGAGGGCTCGGTTCCTAAAAAGCTGTACCGTCCCCACTTCTCCCCGCCCTCCACGCTCTCCAGCAGAAAGGAATAATCGCCCGTTTCTATCTTCTTGAAAGCAGATACAGGGGTATCGAAGTCGGCCAGAATTTCTTTCCAAACCGGTATCAGATTCCCTTTATCGAGCTTCTTCTCAAACTCCTCATATGTGGGAAAAATCATGGCAACAAAGAATAAAAGCCCGGACTTTAAAGTCAAGCCGCACTTTAAATGTTCTCCCGATCCTGTAAGATAATCACCAAAATAATTCAGGAGAAGGAATCGATGCCGCGCATAAATCCGCAAATATTCAGAGAGTACGATATAAGGGGAGTGGTGGGTAAAGACCTGGACGGAGAAGTTTTCGAAACCATAGGCAAAGCATACGGTGCTTATATGAATGAGAGGGGGGCAAAAACTCTATCCGTGGGACGAGACTGCAGAGTAAGCTCTCCCGGGTTGTCAGAGGCTTTAATCCGCGGGCTAAACTCGACTGGCATAGACGTTCTGGATATAGGTATGGTCTCTACTCCAATGCTCTATTTCTCCCTCTACAATCTGGATGTACAGGGCGGGGTAATGATTACCGCAAGCCACAACCCGGGGGAATATAACGGTATCAAGCTCTCGGACGGTAAAGAGTCCCTGTTCGGCCAAGAGATCAAGAAGATCGGACAGATTGCTGAGGCGGGGGAATTCCCGATAGGTAACGCTACATCTACACAGGCCAATGTCCGTGGGGCATATATAGATTATTTACTCGATAACCTGGATATAAAGCCTGGTCTCAGGATAGCTGCGGATTACGGAAACGGTATGGTAGGGGTAGTGGGCCCCGAAGTTTTCAGTAGGTTCGGCTGCGAGGTAACCGGGTTCTACCCCGTACCGGACGGCACATTCCCGAACCACCATCCCGACCCCACGGTAAAGGCAAATTTAACGGACATGATAAAGGCCGTTAAAAGTGAAAATCTGGAATTGGGAGTCGGGTTTGACGGAGACGGCGACAGGGTAGGTGTAGTGGATGAGAATGGCAATATTATATGGGGCGATCTGCTGGTCCTTATCTTCGCAAGGGATATACTCAAGGATAACCCGGGCGCCGTTATAATCGGGGACGTCAAATGCTCGAACCGGCTGTTTGGCGGTATAGAGGAAGCGGGGGGCAGCGCGATTATGTGGAAGACCGGGCACTCTCTCATCAAGAGCAAGATGAAGGAGGAGGCTGCGGTTCTTGCGGGAGAGATGAGCGGCCATATATTCTTTGCGGATCGCTACTTTGGCTACGACGACGCCCTTTACGCGGCGCTTCGAGTACTCGAGATAGTTTCAAAGACCGGTAAATCCGTGTCAGAGCTATTGGAAGGTGTTCCCCCCGCCATATCCACCCCTGAGATCCGAGTCGATTGCCCGGAGAAAATAAAATTCAGACTGGTAGAGGAAGTCAAGAAAGAGCTCTCAAAGGACAACAAAACCATAGACATAGACGGCGTAAGAGTCGAGTTCCCTGACGGCTGGGGCCTCATAAGGGCGTCAAACACACAACCCGCTCTGGTTCTCAGGTTCGAGGCGCGGACACAGGAAAGACTAAATGAAATCCGCTCCCTAATGGAAGGGGAATTGAACGCTGCTAAGGAAAGGTTATTGGGTTAACGGGTATTACTCTTGGGCAGACGATACTTAATCATCAGCTCTTAAGGTGAGCTACGTCTTCGAGTAATGATTCCAGGTTCTCGATACTTATCTCATATTTCTCTGATATCCTCTCAAGCTCGTCCCTGGGGATTCCGGGACGGTTGTTTAAGGGAATTTCAGGCTCCCAGGAGTTTTGTCTCAGCGCGAGCTGCGCCACGTCCCAGCGCGAGTAGTGACCGAGCGAGTCGAATACCGCTTTTACCGTTTTAATCTGGTTCGCATGGCACTCGGCGTAAATAATCGCGTCTTTCTCGAAGTTCGGCTCTGCCAGGTATCTGCCGCCCGGGCTGACTATGGAGCTTCCGCCCGAAGCCCAGTCATAATTCATATGGTCCCCGTCCCTTATGCAGTGCCACTTCTCAGGGAAGTCCTCATCGTCCACGTAGCCGCATCCGCTTAGGACAAACGCCCCAGCTTCAAACGCATGTACTTTTATCAGCGACTGCAGGTTACACATCGCCCCCCCGGGGCTCGTGTCGGCGTCAAGTAGTTTTGCGTCCCCTCTTTTCCAGTTCCCGGGCCATACGGCTATATGAAATTCCTCTCCTCTGTTAATCATTGCGGCCCTTATGAGCGGCATATGGTTCTCCCAGCAAATGAGCCCGCCTATGCGCCCAATATCCGTCTCGAACACCTTTATATCACTCGCGTCACCCATACCCCAGTATACTCTCTCTGTGTAGGTCGGCGTCAGTTTCCTGTGCCGCCCCATGACGTTTCCGTCCCTGTCGATAAATAAAAGGGTGTTGAATACGGTCCGGCTCCCGGCCCTGTCGTCAAGCTCGTTACAGCCGATTACGATGTAAGCCCCCGCTTTCTTGGCAGCCTCTCCCAGAATTTCCGTATCTTCGCCCGGTATAACCACTGAGTTGTCCTGAAGAGCTACCATATAGTCCGTCCACTCGTGAGGCGGGGTCTCGTAGCCAACTGTGTAATAGGCGGGATAAGCCGGTATGAACGACTCAGAGAAAGTTATAAGCTCGGCTCCATTTTTACCCGCGTCCTCGATCAGCCTGCACGCTTTCTCTATGGTTTTGTGCTTATCCATAAATACGGGAGAAGCTTGCACCACAGCCACCTTTACCTTCTCTTTGCCCCCTAGAATTGTTTTACTCATTTATGCTCAGGGTGTAATGATAGTACTTCCGCCTCCGGGTCCGCCGGCTTGTTTCATCTGCTCCGCCTGCTGAGTTGCTCTTATCTCTATAAGCGTAAGGAGCTTGTCCTTAAACTCCTCTTCGTACGCGCATACTCCCGGCACTATGTAACCGAGCATTGCGATTTTAAGAAAATACTCAGTGTTTGCCTGTAGGAATTCTTCCTGGAATTGAGTCCCATAGGCCTGGGACAAATTCGTAAATATCGTGTTCCCGAGCTCTCCCACTACTTCAGGTAAGCTCTTCGTGCCCTGCACCTGCTGATTAAAATTCACTCCCAGATTAAACGCCATTAATATCGAGTTCGCTATATTCCCTAGCTCCGGCTGACCCTCTCCTTCATTTTGCTGTTCCCGATTCTGATCCTCTTCCGACATTTCACTTACCTCCTTTGAATTTGAAAACTAATTCTAACATAAAATGAATTTAATGCCGATTCAGCCAATTCAGTTGATTTGGGATTTGAAAAGTGTAACAGTAAGTGTAACAGTAATAGGGTTATGCATATAAGAGAGAACAGCCTATGGCTCGGGTAGAAGGCGGCAGGCTCGTAGCAAAAGCACTCCGTGAGCTCGGCGTGAGGGATATATTTTCCCTCGGCGGCGGGCACATCAATCCTATATACAACGCCTCTGTAGATTACGGTATCAGGATTATAGATACACACCACGAGCAGGGGGCCGCAATGGCGGCGGACGCTTACGGCAGGCTCACTCGCAGGCCCGGCGTATGCCTGGTTACGGCAGGGCCCGGATTCACGAACGCGCTCACCGGTATAGCGGGCGCCTACTTATCGAACGCCCCGTTTATGATTATTTCAGGCCGCTCCGGAGTCGAGGAAAACGACAGACTCTCCCTTCAGGAGATAGACCAGCAGTCTATAGCCGGAACAGTTACCAAATGGGCAAGGACTGTCCACGACCCGTTAAGAATCCCGGAATACATAACCGCAGCCTACAGAAGGGCCTTATCGGGAAGACCGGGGCCGGTTTACCTGGGCATGTCCTATGAGGTCCTGTACCCCGAATGTGAAGAAGGGGATGTAGCTCCATACGATATCAATGTTCCGGCGCATAAGACCAAGCCCGGCGAAGATTCTCTTGCTTCGGCTTTAGAGCTCCTTAGATCCTCACGTAAGCCCATTGCGATCGCGGGCAGCGGCTCCTGGTATTCCGGATCCGATAAGGTGCTGGAGAATTTTATAGACAAGACTGGCATCCCTCTATACACACTCAATTTCGGCAGGGGAATCGTATCGGACAACCACCCCCTGTGCTTCGGCGCCGCAAGCCCTTCGGCCCCAAACGCGTTCAGGAAGCTCACGGGCGAAGCCGACCTGATAATACTTTTGGGTGTCAGGCTCAGCTTGTATATAGGCTTCGGCAGGACGTTCAATCCGAAGGCTAAGATCATACAGCTCGACATAGACCCAGGTGAGCTAGGACGGAACAGAGCGGCGGATTTAGCTATTGCGGGCGACCTTTCGGGCGCGCTCGAAAGTATCACGGATTATATAAGACGGAAACAAGTGGAGCTGGACTACGGGAAATGGTATAAAAAGGCGCTTTCCACAGTTAATCGGGAGCAGGGGAAGGTAGATAAAATAAGAAATTCCGATAAAATCCCCACCCACCCCGTAAGGGTCGCCAAAGCCGTAGAGGATGTAACCGGTGGAGAGGCGATTTTAGTCGTGGACGGCGGTGACTGCCAGGCATGGACCGATACCAACTACAGGGTCAAGCACCCCAGCCACTATGTAAAAGGCGGTCTCCTCGGATGTATGGGCGTTGGCGTGCCCTTCGCTATCGGAGCCAAAACAGCCCGTCCGGAAAAACAGGTTATTCTACTGACCGGCGACGGTGCGGTGGGGATGAACTTTATGGAGTTTGAGACCGCAATAAGACACGAGATCCCCTTCGTCGCGGTTGTATGTAACGATAATGCGTGGGGCATGACAAAGCATCAGATAGAGATAACCTACGGTAAAAAACGCCCCGCGGTTGGAGTCGATCTCGCAAACACCCCGTTTCATGAGCTGATTAAAGTGATGGGCGGCTACGGCGAATTAGTCCAAGACCCGCGCGGGCTGAACGGCGCAATCGAGAGGGCTCTTTCCTCTGGAGTCCCCGCTCTTATAAACGTCCTCACAGACACTCAGGCCGTAAGCGGCGCCACGTACGCTATTACAGAGATGATGATGTCGGCAAATAAAAAATGATATGATTTCTGCTATTATTCTTTACCGCTTAGATATTTAAGTATAGAAATTACATCATCAGGCTCCGCTCTCTTTGTATAATCAGCGTCCGCAAAAGCAAAATTAATAGTACCGTTTTTATCTAAGACGTATGTGCCGGGCATCGGTAGCTCCCAGGTGTCGTCTCCGTTGAACTTCGGTATGTCCGAACCAAAGCTCTTGTATAGATCGTGAAGCTCTTCCGGCAGCTTAAATACAAGCCCGAATTCGTTGGCTGTCTTGTTTCCGACATTGCTTAGAACCTGAAACTCCAAGTCATTCTTCTCTGCGGTAGACAGTGATTTGTCAGGAGTCTGGGGCGATATTGCAACCAGGGAAGCTCCCAATTCTTCTATTTCCGGAAGGCGTTTCTTATAAGCGTTCAGCTCGAGGTTGCAGTAAGGACACCATCCGCCCCTGTAGAAGTTTAAAACCACCGGCCCCTTCTGAAGCAGCTCATTAAGTCCAACCGATTTGCCCGTGGGGTCGGGTAGATTAAAGTCAGGCGCTTTTTCTCCGATATTTAGGGTATTTTCAGCTATACCGCTGTCCGCTAGCCTTCGGGTAGCACCCAGCATAGTGTCCAGTATATCCGGCGGGACCTTCTTGGTAAATCCTCTGTACAGCTCGTCTAACTCAATCTGTAAACCCATAAAATACCTCCTGAGATAAGATGCCGATTGTTTAGACGGTTTTTATCGGCAATTGATTCAATATAGGGCTTCGAAGTGAAATTTTTGATTAGTCCGGCGTTTTTATGTTTTTAAAACGGCAAGAAAGGCCTCTTGAGGGATCTCAATGTTCCCACCTGCTTAAGGCGTTTTTTCCCTTCTTTCTGCTTCTCAAGGAGTTTCCTCTTCCTCGTTACGTCTCCACCGTAGCATTTGGCGGTAACGTCTTTCCTTACGGCTTTTACAGTTTCCCTTGCGATAATGCGGTTTCCGATAGACGCCTGGATCACCACTTCGTACAGCTGTCTCGGTATCAGCGAGCGGAGTTTTGAGATGAGATCTCTTCCCCTCTCGTATGATTTTTCCCTATGGACTATTATAGATAGTGCGTCCACAGGCTCGCCGTTGACAAGAACGTCCATCTTTATCAGCTCAGACCCCTTATAGCCGGCCGGCTCATAGTCCATCGATGCATAGCCGCGGGATACGGATTTTAGCTTGTCATAGAAATCAAACACAATTTCAGCGAGCGGTATCTCGTATTCCACAATCACCCTGTCCTGCGTTACGTACTTCACGTCCCGCTGAGTACCCCGCTTTTTTATACAGAGATCGAATATCGGTCCCAGGTATGCGCCGGGCGTATGTATGGAAATTATGACGTAGGGCTCCTCTATCTGCTCTATCTGATCCGGGGTCGGGAGCTCGCTCGGGTTGTCCACATAGCGCACATTGCCTTTTTTATCGGTCGCTTTATACACTACCGTAGGCGCGGTTGTAATAAGCTCGAGCTCAAACTCCCTTTCGAGTCTCTCCCTTACAATCTCCAAATGAAGCAGCCCCAGAAAACCGCATCGGAACCCGAACCCGAGCGCAACCGATGTCTCAGGCTCATAGACAAGAGACGAGTCGTTTAGCCCCAGTTTTTCGAGTGCGTCTCTGAGTTTATCGTAATCTCCCGGGTCGATGGGATAAAGTCCGCTAAATACCATGGGTTTCATTACCCTAAATCCTGAAAGCGGGCTGGCTGTCGGGTTTTCTGCGTCGGTGATCGTATCCCCCACATTGGCTTCGCTGATTTCCTTTATGGAAGCCGTAACAAACCCCACTTCGCCTGTTGAGAGGACATCGACTTCAAGTGCGGCGGGCGAAAATACGCCGAGCTTTCTCACTTCATAACTTTTCCCGGTGGACATGAACATAATCCGAGAGCCCGTCTCGATTTTCCCCTCGAACACCCTGATCAGCATTACGACTCCCTGATAGGAATCAAACCAGCTGTCGAATATCAGGGCCTTAAGCGGCTCTTTGGATTTATCTTCCGGAGGCGATAGCTTCGTTACAATCGCTTCAAGTATTTCCTTGGTCCCTATTCCCTGCTTTGCGCTTGCGGGAATAGCGTCTTCTGCGCTTATTCCGATTACGTCCTCAATTTCTTCCTTAACCCTTTCCACGTCCGCCGCAGGTAAGTCTATCTTGTTGATTACCGGTATTAATTCAAGCTCCGAGTCAACGGCAAGATAGGCGTTAGCTACAGTCTGGGCCTCCACCCCCTGTGAGGCGTCTACGACCAAGAGCGCCCCTTCACACGCCATCAGGCTCCTGGATACCTCGTAGCTGAAATCCACGTGTCCCGGGGTGTCGATTAGGTTAAACTCATAAGCGATACCGTTATCGGCCTTATAGTTAATCCTTACGGCTTGGGCTTTTATGGTTATCCCACGCTCTCTTTCTATCTCCATCTGGTCCAGGAACTGTTCCGTCATATCACGTTCGGAAAGCGCTCCCGTAAATTCCATAATCCTGTCCGCTAGGGTGGATTTCCCATGATCTACATGGGCTATGATTGAAAAGTTCCTTATGTATCTGGGTTCCATATAGCCGGCTTGAACTCAAGAATCACTGCGGTTGAGATTAGGTATTATAAAGAAAAAGTACGTATATTCAACTAACTGAATTTATTGAGGGAGGTCAATAATTTCACCTTAAAATCAAGTGCGCGGGCGCCGTCAATGATTCCCGTTTAATACCGAGTGAATGGTTCTGCTCAGCTCGTCAATTCTATAGGGTTTTGTAATAACGCCTTTAAAACCGTATTTATTATATTCAGACATCACAGGGTCGTTAAAGTATCCGCTCGATACTATGGTCTTTACCTGGGGGTCAATCTCCAGGAGTCTCCGGTTAGCTTCCCGTCCTCCCAGCCCGCCCGGTATAGTCAGGTCAATCATCACAGCGTCAAACGGACTCCCGGTTTCCTTAGCCGATACGTATTTCTCGACCGCTTCCTTTCCGTCGGCTGCGTAGTCGACCGTATAACCCAGATGCCTAATCATTTCTCCCGCTACTTTCCTGACTGTCTCTTCGTCGTCCATTACCAATATCTTACCTTCACCTTTGGGTACATTCGGAGTTGTTTCATGTTCGCTGACTATCTCCTTGGCTGCAGGAATATATACTTCGAACCCGGTTCCCACCCCTATTTCAGAATTTACGTTAATATGGCCGCCATGGTTTTTTACGATCGAATAAACCGTTGTCAGGCCCAGTCCGCTTCCCCTCTGCTTAGTAGTAAAGTATGGATCAAAGATTTTTTTCTTAAGCTCCTCGGTCATACCTATCCCGCTATCTTCGATCGTTATCCTTATATAATTACCCTCGTGCGAATTAAAACCTTTCGAACCGTTAAAACAGGTGTTCTGAAGCTTTATATTTATTTTTCCCCCTTCGGGCATTGCCTGGTCCGCGTTTATGATAAGGTTGTGGATTACCTGGCTGATCTGTCCTTCATCTATTTCTGCAGGCCAAATTCTGTCTTCGAAATCGTATTCACATTTAACTTTAGAGCCGCTTACGGCGAAATTCGCCGTATATCTTATTAAATCTCCGAGAGTGTGCACATACTCCTTAACAGGAGCGCCGCCTCTGGAGAATGTAAGGAGCTGCGCCGTTAAATCTTTTGCTCTGAGCGAGGCGTTTTCTGCTTCGATTAATCTCCCGTGTATTTTATCTTTGGGGTTCAGATGCATTTTTGATATAGAGATATTACCAAGTATAGATGTTAGTAGGTTATTAAAATCGTGCGCAATGCCGCCTGCGAGTACGCCGAGCGATTCAAGGTTTTGTTTTTTGAAAAGCTCTTCCTCGAGCTTCTTACGCTCGGTAATGTCACGGCTGACTATAACGCATCTTACATCTCCGTCGGCAGTCTTGTAAGTCTTTCCGGTACTTTCAAACCACTTTCAGTTACCGTTCTTATGCTTGAACCTGAATACTGACTTACCCGAAGTCTGCTCAGTAATTATCCTGACGAATTCTTCGAATGCGCGCTGTTTATCGTCAGGGTGGATGTATTGAAAAATACTTATATCCACAAGGTCCTCGGGTTCGTATCCGAGAATCTCATTGAAGTTCGGGCTAACGTATAGGAAACTACCGTCTGAGCTCGATTCCACTATTAGGTCATGAACTTTTTCAACGAGCGCCCGGTATTTTTCCGCGCTCTCTTTCAATAAGTCCTCTGCTGTCTTAAGGTCTGTGATGTCTACCATCAGACCCCTGAGTCCGGCAGCTTCGCCGTTCACGATAACCACTGTCACAATATCGCGCAGCCAGACTGTACGGCCGTCAGCCGCTATCATCCTGTACTCGAGTATGTGATCCCGTTTCTCCCGTATTGCGTTCCGGCAGTACTTCGGCACCCAGTCGCGATCCTCCGGATGGATTTTCTCAAGCCAGAACTTTTCGTTATTTGTCCACTCGGCTGGCGGATAGCCAAGTATGCGCTCGGCTTGTTTGCTTATAAACTTAAATGTCAATGTCTCAGGGTTGGCTTCCCAGACTATACCCTCTACATTGTTTACCAGTGATTCGTAGTCTTCTTCGGATTGCCTGAGAGCCATTTCCGCGTTCTTACGCTCCGTAATGTCCTCCGCAACAGACATACCGCCTATTATCTTCCCGGCTCCGTCCCTGAGAGGAGCGACCGACAGGGAAAGCCATAATTTAACGGGGCTGTTCGTAGCCTTGTAAAACCCCTCCAGGCGTCCGGGTTTACCTCGAAGCGCCTGTTCGTGGAGCCGGATAAAAGTCCGGTCGTTAAGCTTTTTTAGCTCGGTTCCTATTATTTTCTCTCGTGTTAATTTTAAAATCTCGGCATGACGCTCATTGGAATTCGTGATAATCAGGTCGGCGTCGAATATATACACACCGACCGGAGATTGGTCGTAGAGAATTCTGTATCTTTCTTCCGATTCCCTAAGAGTGTTGGTCTGTCTGGCGTTGTCTATCGCTATTGCGATCTGGTTCGCGATAATGTCCAGCAGCTTTAAATCTTGATTGTCAAAAGCGTTTTTTTTAAAGGAGTTTATATTGATACATCCTATAGTCTCGTCTCCGTGTTTTATCGGCATCGAGGCATAGCTCTTCGTCCCTACCTTCTTCCCAGATTTGCCGATTATACTATCCTTTTCAACGTCAGGGCAATAAATCTGCTTGCCTTCTCCCAGCACTTTCCATGTAAATCCTTTGGGCCTAGGGATTCTCTCGACTGCTTTTGTAAACCAGTCCGGATATCCGCGCCACGCCCGTATTACGGCTTCCTCCCCTTCGATAAAATAAATCGATACGTTATCCACACCATCGATCTTCTTGTTCATCGCCTCTACGGTATTCTCCATTACTTCTCGGAGATCTATCGAGCTGTGCACGCTTCTTGTTACAGTGCTTATTATCTCTTCATATCTGTTCTTTTTTGATACTTGCTCGAGATTCTCCTTAAGCTTCTCTTCCTTTTCCTTCTGGTCCGTTGTGTCCAGCAAGTTCGCAATAAAGACCTTCTTGCCTTTGAAGTTCGATTTTTTTAAATAGACCTCGACAGGATATATAGAGCCGTCCCTTCTCTTATGCGCTCCGGTATAACGGATTTTTTTCTTCACTCCCTGAGTGAGGGACTTGGTTTTCTTTTTAAGCTCCTCGATGCTGAGTCCTAAGGCTAAATCAACAGAGGTCATCTCCCGCAGCTCGGATAGTGTATACCCGAGGTTTGCCGCCGCTCTTTTATTTACCTGCAGGAACTTAAAGCTCTCGGGGTCCAGGATATAAATTTCATTGAGCGACTCTTCTAATATTTCTCCGAAGCGAAACGCCAGCTCCTGGGAGCGCAGCCTTTCTATAGCGAACCTTGCTAAATAGGCGGTTCTTTCGATGACCTTCCTTTCATATGTGGTGGGTGAGCGGGTTTCCATATAATACATCCCAAAAGTCCCCAATACTCTTTTGTCAGATGAAATAATCGGAGTAGACCAGCACGATTTTAGACCGTTTTTTAAAGCTATTTCTTTATAGTCCCGCCACAGGGGGTCGGTTTCTATGTCCAACACTATTACGGGCTTTTTCAGGTATGCAGCAGTGCCGCAGCTTCCTACCGAGGCTCCTATTTCTATACCGTCTATCGCCTTAACATAGTCCTCGGGCAAGCTGGGTGCGGCCCCGTGCCTTAAGTTTAAGCCGTTTTCATCTAAAAGCAGAAACGAGCACAGCATACCCTTTGACTGGTTTTCGATCTCAAGACACAAGGTGTTTAATATCTCATCCAATTGCGCGTTTCCCGCTATCATCTCAAACACCTTTTTCTCAGTGGCTAAAAACAGCTCAGAGCGTTTCCTCTCCGTTATATCTTCGCAAACAATCGTCGTAAAGACTCTTTTATTTTGATCTATTACCGCCCTCGCTGTTTCCTTTACCCATATGACAGACCCGTCTTTTTTTCTCTTACGGAGCTCCCACTCATAAAGCTTGCCCGGATTCTTAAAACAGGTCTTGACCCGTGATAGGGCTTTATTTCTGTCATCTTCGTAAAGCACCTTTAAAACCGAATCCCCGATAAGCTCTTCTCTTGAATATCCAAGGTGCTCTGCGCCCATTGGGTTTACGGATAAAATAATGCCTGCGCGGTCAACTGTGAAATACATGAGCGGACTGAACTCATAAAAGGTTTTGTATAAAATCTCTTCTTCAGATGAATTGGTCTCGGCCTGTCCGGGTTTACTTTCTTTCTCTTTGGCTGCGGAAACTATTCTCAGCTCTTCTGACTCGGGGATAAGCTCTTTTTTTGTCTTATATTGGTCTTTCATTTACTCTCTCGCCGGTTTTAGTCAGCTTGCGCGTTAACAGTCTCCGAATCGTAACACAGATGGAGTCATGCTAGTCCGGAGCAAAAGATGTATGCTTTTTGATAGGATTAATGTACCCACACCCAAATGCCCCTATTCGACGTGCATTGCGTTACCCGCCCGTACCTCAAATCTAATTCTAAGTTAATTGCGGTACTAATTCAACTGAGTATGCGAATAACATTCACTACGGACTGAGCACATAAGCGGTTATAATTACAGTGTTTGAATATCGGTGTTAGAGGTGTTAATGCACGCTCCGAGACTTTATTTATTAACTGTTGTTGCCGCATTCTACTTTATTGCACAAGCTAGCTCTCTTGCGGTTCCAGAAGAAGCTCAATGGCAACCAAGGGAAGGCCTTGAGCTTATAGGTACGAAAGCGCCCGGGCTTTCGGGGCTCGATTGGCTTAACTCAGAGCCTCTTCATATAGAAGATATCAGAGGGAAAGTCGTTCTTATACGCTTCTGGCTCGTTGGCTGCCCGTTCTGTGAGAACACGGCGCCCTCACTCGTAGAGCTTAACAGAAAGTACAAAGACAGGGGGCTCAGGATTATCGGCATTCACCATCCCAAGTCTCAAAGGACGATGGACGAAAAACTCGTGTTAAGTGTGGCAAAGCAGTTCGGCTATGATTTCCCTATAGCACAGGATAAGGACTGGAAGGTTATAAACGATTACTGGCTTAAAGGTAAGAAACGCTCCTTTACCTCTTCCACATTTTTAATAGACAAGAATGGGGTTATCCGTTTAGTGCACGGCGGCGGAGAGTTTTATAAAAGTACGGATCATGAAAGTGCCGACCGGGCTTATCGCACAATAGATAATAAGATCGCGGAGCTCCTGGCCGAGTAGCTCTACCAGGAACCCCCACCTCCTCCGCCGAATCCTCCTCCTGAGCCTCCTCCCGAGAACCCGCTAGACCCCGACCTCTTAGGAGTCGAAGCAAGTGTGCTATTCATAACGCTAAGGCTCCGTCCAAGGTCGTTTACGAATAAGTTCGGAGAAAATGCGTTTGCATAGTAAGGGGAGTAATACCAATCAGGCGGCTCTGTATACATGTCACGGAAGGCTTCCGCCCACTTGTCCTCCAGTCCGAACACCAGTGCATACGGGAGCACCCTGTCAAAGAGAGTCGGATCCTCCTTCGCCATTCTTCTTATCCTGTCTTCCTCGGCGCGTTCAATAAACTCCCTGAAACCGAGCAGCTCTTCGTTCAATAACGCTCCCCTCTTGGTTTTCCGCGGCATGTGCCCGGCGGATAAAAGGACTATGACTCCCGATATGCTCACCGAGAGTCCCAGAGGTACGTTGTCTATGAGACCTATGAGAAAAATCCCGAGCGGCAGAGCTATAACCCCCGCAAGCTTGTATATACCTCTTATCCTCTCTGGGTTAACGGGGAAATATCTCTTATCCAAAAGCTCTTTGTAAAGAGCTTTTTTAATGTCCGGGAGCTCTTTATAAAATTTGTTTTTGAGATCGGAAACCATAGTCTCGCCGCTTCCATTAAAAATTCCCGAGAGCACTTTTGACTCATGGGCTTTAAGCTCAGAGTCGGCCTTGTCTTTAAGCCTGATGAGCTTATAGTCTCTATCGGTAAAGAAGAAAAATGTCGTGCTCTTTGTCTCTTCTATTTTTATATATCCCCTGACGGCTAGATCTATCACTGTTGAGCTTATGTCCAGTATGTCGGCCCTTTCGTCAATCAGCGTCCCCGCTTCTGCGGGCGTCAGATCTTCGGGCGGCTCGTATCTTACGGCTATAACTCCTCTCCCTTCAGGGTCCTTACCCCGGGAGCGCCATATGTAATAGAGGGAAATCAGCGTTACAAACGGAAGCGCGAAATACCAGTTATCCAAGAGGAGCCTTATAAATTTAGAAAGCGCTGAAGGCTCGTCTACAATACCCTTGGGCATGCCGACTACGATAGTTAACCCTTGCCCCGCATAAAGATTATTCACGGTCTTAAATTCAATCGAATCGGGGTTTATTCTGATTTTACAGTCCTGACTCTTAGAGCCGTACGAGCCTGTGTAGCAGAGGGCTTTCACCTCTTCCGGAACGCCGTTTTCAAAAGACACCTTTGCGCTTGCGTGTCTTATAGGGACCCTCCATTCGTTACCTGTAACGTTCCAGTAAACCTCGTCGTAATCATCGAAGTAGGCAATCGCGCCGTCCACAAAGTACTGTATTCTGTAGCCGTGAACGCCCGTTACCTTGGAATCCGGGTCTCCAATTCTTACGTTCACCCTGCTACCCGATTCACTGACCTTGTACGGATACGGTCCGCCCTTAAAATCAGTTACTTCCTCGACGTGGAGCTTTATGGTCTGTTTCTTGTAACCATAGTTATATTTATACGGTATGTCTCTGTATATCCCGTGGCGCAGCGCATGCTGAAAGTCGTATTCGATCTCTTCATCCACCATTAGCGTCCCGTTACTGCTCAGGTATAGACTCGCTTTGAAATCCAGTATCTCCTCTGAGCTTGCGGTAACGGTAGATAAATATAAGAAAATAAACAGACAAGCGGTGAAAGTTTTTGTTAGCATCTCGTTATGTTTGTGTATACGCTGAATTTATAGCAAGCACCCATATTGAGTCTTAGCCGAATTTCACTTCGGGGACGTTCCTCTCTTCCGTTGAATCAAGCTCGAAGTATTCCCGTTTTTGGAACGCGAACATGTTGGCGACAATATTGCTCGGCACGGATTCGATCTTCGTGTTCAGGTCTCTTACCACCGCGTTGTAATATCTCCGGGCCAACTGTATATGCTCTTCGATCTCAGATAACTCTGACTGAAGCTCGATGAAGTTCTGGTTTGCTTTTAGCTCCGGGTAAGCTTCGGCCAGAGCGAACAGGATCTTTAATGTTGACTACAGGAAATTCTCCGCCTGAGCCTTATCCCCGGGGGAAGCTGCCCCCATCGCCCGGTTCCTGGCCTGAACGACTTTTTCAAAAGTCTCCTTTTCGTGGGAAGCGTAACCCTTTACGGTCTCGACCAGGTTCGGCACCAAGTCGTATCTCCTCTTAAGCTGCACGTCCACATCGCTCCACGCCTGCTCAGAGGTGTTCCTGAGTTTTATTAATCCGTTATAGATACCTACAGCCGCAATAACGACTATCACTACAATAGCCAGTATTATAAGAAATCCGGACATTCCTGCCTCCCGTTCTCATTATATTAGTAACACGCACTGAGCTTTAATTAATAATGCAAATCGGTTTATAAATCAATAAAGAGCGGCATGTATCTTAATAAAGTAAGAAAATTACCAAAGCGGGTTAAACGTTAGTCCGGACAGTATTTTAGGGTAAAAGTAGGTTGTTTTATGCGGCATTCTGTCGCCGCTCGAGACTACATCGAATATATCCACCGCCTTAAGCTCGGGCAGTATAAACGCGAGCTTGTATTCTCCCGATCTTACAAGCTCCACCGTTTCGTCAAGGTATTTCGAGTACAGTATGCCCGCGCTTTCTTCATCTATGATCTTATTGAACACCTTTGTATGAAGCGTAATTACTCCCGGGCTTCCCCCGGCCTCCCGAGCGCTATCTTTCGGAGTAACCCTGTACGCGTGGTCAGGACCGCCCTTAAGTAGCGTAAATTCCTGATCCCCAATACCTGAGACTGCTTCATCAAACGGCATTTCTCTGAGCTCGAATTCATCTTTAAGCTTGTTTAAAAGCTCATCCTCACTAAGTCCTTTTAGGTTTTTTACCACTCTGTGTGTGGGATTTATTACAAGACCTTGGTCTTCGCCTCTTGAGAGGAACATCATCACGTATTCGTAAGGCTCTTCTCCCGGCCCGGTTTCCGAGTCCGCACGCCTTTTATCTCTATACTCAAGAGCCGTTTCGTAACGGTGGTGTCCGTCCGCTATGAGCAGGCTTTTCTCAGCCATGGTCTCTTTAACTAGTTTCAGAAGCGTCGGGTCTGATACCTGCCACATCTTGTTGACTACGCCTTCGTTACCCTCCACTTCGAATATGGGCTTATTTGTAATAGTTAAATCAATGGCTTTTTCCACCGTTCCCTCCGGGTCGGAATATACAGAGAAAACAGGGCTCATGTTGGCAATGCATGCAGTGATAAGCTTCATTCTGTCCTGTTTGTGCTCCGGGAAGGTTCTTTTGTGGGGGAGTATGGTTTTCGTTGAGAAATCTTCGAGCTTAACTATCGCAATAAACCCTTTTCGGGTCAGTCTCCTCCCTTTATCCTCAAATTCCTGGTAGTAGGGGTATATGGATTCCTCTTGGTCCTGCATCAGTACGTTTTCCGCAAGCCAGCTCCTGAATGTCTTGGCTGCAAGCTCGTATTTAGAGTCCCCTTCACCCTTTGGGAGTATCAGTCGTACGACGTTACGTGGGTCTTTCTCAAAAAGCTCCTCCCGCTCCTCTTTATTTATCACGTCGTATGGAGGCGCAAGCACATTAGCAAAGTCACCGACATTCTCCGGGTTATATCTTATAGCCTTAAAACCCTTCACTGTAGCCATCAAATATACTCCTTTATTTCTTCTTCTTTAATATCCCCCGGACGAAGTATTTCCGGCGGGTTTACTGTTAAGTCCAGTATTGTAGAGCCCTTGGACGGTGGGATATTACCAGAATCGATTATAAGGTCAACTCTTGTGCCAAACTCCCTTTGTATATCATCGGAATTAGTTAAATCCCCCCCCCCGCTCACGTTAGCGCTCGTAGACGTTATCGGCTGATTAAAGTAATTAAAGAGATTCTTCACAAAGTCGTGACCTGAAATTCTTACAGCTACTTTCCCCGTCCCCGCTGTTATTACCCCCGGCAGATTTCCTTTTTCGTTCAGTATGAGTGTGAGCGCGCCCGGCCAGAAGTTCTTGGCTAATACTAAGGCTGTATCATTTACCTCAGCTATCGAGGCCAGCATGTCTAAATCTCGGACAAGTAGAGGTATGGGCATGTCTTTGTGCCTGCCCTTGATCTCGAATACCCTATCCACGGCTCTTTCATCAAAAGCGGGCGCAGCTATGCCGTAAAGCGTTTCAGTCGGGTACACGACCACGCCGCCTCCAGTTAGCGCATCGGCTGCAATTTTGCCTGAATCCAGGTTGTGAGATTTAATTACGTCTGCCAAAGATTATGTTCTTCACTTATCTGTCGTATTTCTTAGCGGCTCTCTCTACTTTTCTGGCTAGCTGTTTCCGGGCTTCTTTGATCTTTTTCTTTACGTCCGGGTACTTAACTGCTAGTATCGACGCTGCATATAGGGCCGCGTTCCGGGAGCCGCCCTTTCCTATAGCCATAGTAGCTACAGGTATGCCCGGGGGCATCTGAACGATAGACAACAGCGCGTCCAGACCGTTTAGCGCGGACGAATCCACCGGCACACCTATAACCGGAATCGTAGTATAAGCCGCCACAACCCCCGGCAAATGGGCCGCCCAGCCCGCTCCGGCTATGATAACTTCAATACCCCTTCTTTCAGCGCTCTGAACATAATTTTTGACCTTATTGGGTGTCCTGTGAGCCGATGCTACTCTAAGTTCATATTCGATTCCCAGGCCCTCAAGCGCCTGCCAGGCGCCTTCCATGCTCTCAAGGTCTGAATCGCTGCCTACTATAATCGCTACTTTTTTAGACATAGCGAACTAACATATCTATTTTAGACTGTCTTTTCAAGCCGACCCGGGCGTAACATATAATTCCCCGATATAATTTGTTTTTATCCGGATTTTCATTTATAGTGCCCGTTTACATTTTTCAGGTTTGGGTGTTTTAGGCAAGGACATTTGGCGGTTTAATTAACTTGTAATCAGCCAGGAACTCGTTCGGGGTCTTACCACTTAAACCGCAATGCTCCAGATTGTTGTAGTAAGTATTCCATACTCGAATCT
>Ga0114931_10002602_pt1 | contig 22882 bp, 22 predicted proteins | sample 2SBtaG_FD_89579 | JGI IMG/M metagenome (GOLD analysis project Ga0114931, IMG submission 89579) | Deep subsurface microbial communities from Kolumbo volcano to uncover new lineages of life (NeLLi) - 2SBTROV14_V59a metaG | ecosystem: Environmental > Aquatic > Marine > Volcanic | place: Kolumbo... | reverse complement strand
CGGGCCTCCTCCATCGCCTCGCGAAGAGCGGCCCGGGCCCGAAACAGCCTGCTTTTCACCGTCCCGACCGGCACGCCGAGTGCGTCGGCGATCCGAGCGTAATCCAAACCCCGGACATCCCGGAGGCTCAGCAGCACGCGCTGTTCGGGGTCGATCCGGGCCATCGCCCGGTCCAGGCATTCCAGCGTCTCGTCCGATTCGATGCGCGAACCCGGCTCCGGTTCCCTGCCCCGCAGCGTTTGAATGATCGATTGGCCGGAAGAACCGGCGCCACCGTCGCCACCCGCCCCCCCACCAGACCCCCGACCCGCCGGGGCGTCCAGGCTCGCGTGTTTTCTCAGGCGTTGCTTGCGCAGGTGGCTCAGGCAGGCGTTGATCGCGATCCGAGTCAGCCAGGTGCTGAACCGGGACCGCCCGTCGAACGAATCCAGTGACTGGATCGACTTCACCAGCGCGTCCTGCGTGATGTCCCGGGCCGCCTCCCGATCGCCCAGCGTCCGCAGACACACCGCAAAGAGCATCCCCTCGTGACCGGTCAGCAGCTCCCCCAGCGCCGCCCGATCCCCGCCCCGCGCGCGCTCAACCAGCGCCGCGTCCGGGTCCACGATGTGGCCGGCGCCCGCCGATTCCCCCCCGGATTGCCTGGAATGCTCTTTCAACGCCGAACCCGGTCTCCCTCCGACGCCCCCATTCTCCGCCGCCCTCTGTAGACGCCGGATCCGGCGCGATGCAGAGGCGATACGATCGGGCGCCAGCCTTCGCTCATCCGACCCTAGCACGCCCGATCCACCCTCGCCCACCCCCCCTCATCCGAACCCCACGCAACGCAATGCCACCAGTCAACCCCACAGCCAATCCCTCAGCAATGTCCGGGCCCGGCGCCATGTCCGGGTATGTCTCCCCGCTGACAACCCGCAACGCCTCGCCCGAGATGCAGGCGATCTGGTCGCCCCGGCGGAAGTTCGAGACCTGGCGCCGGCTCTGGCTCGCCCTGGCGGAGGCCGAGCAGGAGTTGGGCCTGCCCATCACCGACGCCCAGATCGCGCAGCTCCGCGAGCATCTCACCGTCACCGACGCCGACATCGCCCGCGCCGCCGAGCACGAACGCCGGCTCCGCCACGACGTCATGGCCCATGTCCACGCGCTGGGCGACGCCGCCCCCGACGCCAGGCCCGTCATCCACCTGGGCGCCACCAGCCAGTTCGTCAACTGCAACACCGAGCTGCTGCTCCTGCACGATTCGCTGAGCCTGGTCGCGATCAAGACGGCCCGCATCATCGATGCGCTCGCCGACTTCGCCGTCGCCTTCCGCGACCTGCCCGTCCTCGCGTTCACCCACTACCAGCCCGCCCAGCCCACGACCCTGGGCAAGCGCGCCGCCAACTGGGCCTACGACCTCTCGCTCGCGCTCGAACGCATCGAGCACACCCGCGATTCGATCCGCCTCCGGGGCGTCAAGGGCGCCACCGGAACCCAGGCGTCCTTCCTCGAACTCTTCGAGGCTGACGCCGACAAGGTCGAGCGACTCGACGAGCTCGTCGTCGCCAAGCTCGGGTTCGACCCGTCCAAGCGCCTGGCGCTCACCGGGCAGACCTACCCGCGCGTCATCGACACGTTCGTCCTGTCCGACCTCGCCTCGGTGGCCGCGGTGATCCACAAGCTCTGCAACGACGTCCGCCTCATGGCCAACCGCAAGGAGCTCGACGAGCCCATCGCCGACGCCCAGATCGGCTCGTCGGCCATGCCCTACAAGCGCAACCCCATGCGCTGCGAGCGCGCCACGGGCCTGTGCCGCTTTGTCATGTCGCTGACGCACAACGCCTACGACACCTGCGCCACGCAGTGGCTCGAGCGCACGCTCGACGACTCGGCCAACCGGCGCCTGTCGCTGCCCGAATCATTCCTCGCACTCGACGGCGCCCTCGATCTCCTGCACAACGTCGTCTCCGGCTTCGACGTCCACGCCGCCACCATCCGCTCCAATCTCATGGCCGAGCTGCCCTTCCTCGCCACCGAGAACCTGATGATGGCCGCCGTCAAGCTCGGACGCGACCGGCAGGACGTCCACGAGGCGATCCGCCGGCACAGCCGGGCGGCCGCCTCGCGCATCAAGGACGAGGGCCAACCCAACGACCTGATCGACCGCCTCCGCGCCGAGCCGCTGATGGCGGGCGTCGATCTCGACGACCTGCTCGACCCGATGCGCTTTGTCGGGCTCGCGCCCAGGCAGGTCGACGCCTTCATCGCCGTAATCGCCCGTCCCATCCGCGACCGCCACCGCGCCGACCTCGCCCCCGCGACCGAGCCGAACGTATAAAGAAACAAAGCAGCCCAAACCAACGGTGGCACGGGCGTCCCGCCCGTGGAGTTCTTCCGCAGTTGCTCTGTATCCCCAAACGCCCACCGCAACCATGCCCGACCTGCTCCTCCACTTCTGCATCTTCGCCCTCGGCGTCGCCCTGCTCGTCGCGGGCGGCGATTCGCTCGTCCGCGGCGCCGTCACACTCGCCAGCCGCCTGGGCGTCTCGCCGCTGATCATCGGGCTGACCGTCGTCGCCTTCGGGACCTCCGCGCCCGAGCTGGCGCTCAACGTCGCCGCAGCGATAAGCGACAACACCGCGCTGAGCTTCGGCAACATCGTCGGCTCCAACATCGCCAACATCGGGCTCATCCTCGGGCTCTGCGCCGTCGTCAAGCCCATGAACGTCCACGCGCAGCTCGTCCGACGCGAGATGCCCATCATGATCGCCGCGACCGCGCTGCTCATCGGCGCCTTCGCCGTCAAGCCGGACGCCTTCCCGGGCCGGCCCGGGATCGGCCGCCTCGACGGCGCCATCCTCCTCGCCGGGTTCGTCCTGTTCATGGTCGGCATGGTCCGCGCCGCCAGACGCAGCGAGTCCCGGCCCGGCAACGAGTTCATCGACGACGCCACCGCCGTCACCATGGGCGGACGCGAGCGAGCCATGTCGACCGGCTGGGTCCTCACGCTCGTCGGCCTGGCGCTGCTCGTCGGGGGCGGCAAGCTCGCAGAGATCGGCGCCGCCGGGATCGCCTCGTCGATGGGCCTCTCGGATGAGCTGATCGGGCTGACCGTCGTCGCCGTTGCGACCAGCCTGCCCGAGCTCACCGCGTCGCTCATGGCTGTTCGCAAGGGCCACACCGACCTGGCCGTCGGCAACGTCGTGGGCTCGAACATCTTCAATATCCTGCTCGTCATGGGCGCCACCGGGGTCGTCCGCCCCGTCCCCGCGCCCCCCGGCGCCCTGTTCGCACTGCTCGCGATGGCCTTGCTCAGCATCATGCTCATCCCGATGAGCTTCACCCGGGGCCGGCACATCAGCCGACTCGAAGGCGCCCTGCTGCTGAGCCTCTACGCCGGGACCATCGCCTGGAGCGTCCACGCCGCGCTGTCGTAACCGCGATGTCATGGGGCGGGTGTTCAACCCGGCATTGCCGGAACGTGCAACGGCAGACGGCAGACGGCAGACGGCAGACGGCAGGATATTGTTTCGACCGGAGAGAACTGAGAAGAAGGCGGGTTGAAAACCCGCCCCACTACACGAGGAGTGAAACCGCGCTAATGTTGACGGGTTTGATGCGCGAGATGCGTGGCGGTTCCGGCGGATGTGTGTGGTGTGTGTTGAGCATGAGTGGGAAGCATGGCCACTTCGGGTGGTTTTACTCGTCGTGTCGTGGGGCGGGTTTTGATCCCGCCTTCTTCACACGCATCCTGGGATGCGAGATCACCGCCATCAGTCAGCGCGCTTCAATCGAAATGGCGGGATGAAATCCCGCCCCACTGCACAGTCATCGCTTCGGCGCCCGCTAGACGATGATCCATTCTGCTCTAGTCCCCACGCCCAAAAATAAACCGCCCGCGGATCTATAGATTCGCGGGCGGCGAACGCCAATCGGGTGTTGCAGTAACAAAGAGTGGGGTGCGGTTCCCTCTTACCCGTCTGTCGGCTGACGCCGATCAAACAAGAACGCCCCAGTGCGCAGCGCCCGATGACGCAACAACGCCGACGCCGATCGCTCGCCGCCGGCACATCAAGTTTTTTCTTGCAGCTCGATCCCGCTCTGACGCCGTGCATGCGCAAGCGATTGCTCTGACTCCAACCCAGCGCCGATCCCGAGCGTCCCCGCAACCACCGCGCGGCGTTATGCAACCCACAACGCGCACACGACAAGCCCAGGACTCGCGCCGGCTCTCTCCTTCTCGTTCGCCAAGGCGGCCCTGTGCAAGAGCGCCCGACGTCGAATGCACCTTACAGCAAGCCGCTCCCGAATGCAAGCGCAGAATCTGCGGATTTCCGGGACATGTCAGCCCACGGGACAATCATCGCAGATCGCGTCGCTCACCCTCCGCCGTCCGCGACCGACCCCTCGTACCCGACCCCCTCGATCGCCTTGAGCACACCCGGAACCACCGCCGGGTCCGCCGCCCGCACCGTCGCCCGCTTCGCGTCGTAATCAACACTCGCCGACTCGACGCCCGGGACGTTCCTGAGCGCCGACTTGAGCGTCACCGCGCACGCCTCGCACGACATCCCCTGCACATCAAAGACAAGCTCCGACACCGGCCGCGCCTCGGCGCCCGTCCCGTCGGTGATGACCAACGCCGCTGCCGGCTCATGCTCGAACGCCTCCATCAGTGTCCCGACATACTTCGGGAAGAGGACAAACGCCGCAACGATGACCGCCGACACCCACAGCATCCCCCGGCTCAGCCGCCGGCGCCGGCGCGCCAAAGGCGAACAACACGCCGAGCCGCAGCTTGCCCTGAAATACGCCAGGTAGAACCCGAGCCCGAGCATCACGACCGCCACGACGGCGAAGTACGGGCGCCACCGCTCAAAGAACGCGCTCATCCCAGCCGCCGAGGCGCCGAACGTCAGCAGCAGCAGCGGGAGCCAGCAGCACGCCGACGAGAGGATCGCCGTCAGCACCGCGCCCCCCAGCGCCAGCATCCCCGCCCGCTCTTCAACCTTGCCGGCCGACTCGTCCCCGGCCCCGTGCGCAACTCCCTGTCCTGTCCCGTGCGCAGCGCAGCAGTCGCCGTGCGGTTCGCGGTTGGTCACCGCCGCATCGCCGTCGACGCCGTGCTCGGCCATCGACAGCTTCACATACTTGCTGACCGTCCCCAGGCAGCACGACCCCTGCGGGCTCTTCGTCTCGCACCAGCACGCAACCGCCATCCGCTCCTTGATGTCATCAAGCACCGTCGACCGCCCCGCCGCGGCGACCTGTTTGTCGATCTCCTCGATCGTGTGATCGAAGCAGTAGCACACAGGCCGGGGCGCCATCCGCTCCTTGACGCCCACGCGCACGGCCATGTCGTCCTTCGTAAAGACGCTCTGCGCATCCCCTGCGTTGTCGTCGTAGTACACCACCGGGCAGTCGAGCCCGTCGCAGAACCGGTACGCGCCGCCGCTGATGCGCTCGGCCGCCTCGGGCGTCAGCAGCGCTTCGAGCGTGATCCGCTTGACGCTCTTGCCGCGCACGCCGCAGGACGGGCAGGTGTTGATCGATGGTGTCGAGTCGTTTGTCATCGGTCTGGACTCCGATTGGTTTGAGGGAGATTCAGCCCTGCTTGAGCATCGAGGACAGCGCCTTCATCGCGCTGTGCATCCGCTCCTCGGCGTCGGGCTGCCCGCACGCGGTCAGGCAGTTGAACAGCTCCCCCTCGACGAGCATGACGGTGACCCGGCTCAGCGCCGCCCGCACCGCCGCCGTCTGCGTGAGGATCTCGTCGCAGCACCGCCGCTCCTCGACCATCCGCTTGACGCCGCGCACCTGCCCCTCGATCCGGCTCAGCCCGTCCACCAGCCGCTTGACCGCCGCTTCGGAGAGGTACACGCCTTCTTGCACTTCCACCTTCGTTGTCGACTTCGCCATGGGGAGCCTCCTTCACCACTGAAACATACCCCACATAGGTATCTATTCCAGGATCGGCGAAGTCAAGGCAAAAAAACCACCCTAGGGCCCGAAAACCCCGCTCACCCTTCACGCCAACGCCCGGGACGAGCGCCGCGAATCCCGGGGTCATCCGTTCGCACTGGCCATCATCAGCGCGACGAACTGAGACTCGACAGTTCGACAACCAATCGGAGCGCCACCTACGGGATCTGCACCAACTGGCTCGGCTGCTGCCTTGTCCTGCCGTTGGTCGTCTCCCGGATCGCCAGCCCGTTGAACAGGTTGAGCGGATGCCGCTGCCGAACCGCCGTCAGCTCCGGGCTCTCCAGCCCGGCCTCGACATCGATGTCGTCCTCCCCGAACGCGCCGATCGTCACCATGCTCCTGGTCGGGCCGTGGTAATAGAACGCCAACTCGCCATCCTGCCTGTAGATGTACGCCGCCTCCTCGGCCGCCCGCATCGACTGGCGCCGATCGTCGCTCTCGTAAACCGCCACCTGCAACGTGTAGAGCGCGTCACGCCCGAAGATCTCCTTCGCCCGCGCCAGGTTGATCTCGGGCCGGGCCCCGGCCGCCCCGCCGACCGGCGGCGCCAGGAACGCCTTGCCAAAGGGCTTGATCCCGTTGCGCTCGTAACTCCGGAACCGCCGCAAATCCGCCACCGCCCGCGGGTCCGATTCCGATGCGTACCGCCCCGACGCGACAAACGAACCACGCCTGCGGTGCTCGACGAACAACCCGTCGAACCCCGAGCCGCCCTGGATCGCCGGCAGCGCCGCCATCGCGTCTCGCGCCGCGTTCGGCCCGTTGAACGTCGCCAGCACGATCGTCCACCCGCTCTGCGTCGCGGCCCGATCGCCCGCGTTCGCGTCCGCCGCCTGACCCGGGACATCAAAGACGCCCTCGGAACGCCGGGCGTCGAACCCGGAAGACCCCCCGGGCGACGACTGACACCCGATCATCACCGCGAGCAGGCCCATCGCAACAACCGCCCCGGCGCCGGAGTGTGCCGCCGCCCGCTCGAACATTTTTTTTCGCATCCGTCGCTCCGCCAAAGGGCCAGAAAACCGCATTTTTGAACACCCGAACATACTATAAACTTTACTGGGGGTTCCCCTCGCCACCAGGGGCCGATGTTATCGGATCCAAACTTAGTGCTAGACTGGATTTACGTCCCGATAAGCCATTTTCCAAAGTTCAAGCGCATCCTCCCACTCGGACCGATACATCAGGTAGGCCGGGGCAGTTCCCTGAAACTCCCCATCAGGCCGAACATTCAACACCGTAGCCGCCGTCGGCCCTTTCAGACGCCGGCCTAACATTCTCTCAGATTCAACTTCGCCGAGCAAAGGTCCTAGCCGTATGGAGATCAGCCAGCTCAACCCGATCAGCCCCCGCCCGCAAGTCGGCGCCCGCAACGGGGTCGCCCGGCCAGGCGCCGAGGCGTCCCGAATCTCGCGGTCTGCGGACCAGGTTGAGTTGTCCGATCGCGCGGTGCTCCTGAGCCGGCTCCGGGAGCTGCCCGACGTGCGACAGGGCCTCATCGATCAGGTCCGCACCGCCATAGAGCGGGGCGAGTACAACACCCCCGAAAAACTCGACGCCGCGATCGAGAAAATGCTCGCCGAGCAGCCCGACGGGCTCTGACGCGCCGTCCGCTCAGCCGAACACGTCCACACCCCCGCCGGCCAACGATCGAGCCCGGATTCACTCCGAGCCGGTGTCGATGCGCTTTGACGAGGTCAGCAGCGCCCCATCATCACGGACGAAGGTCGCGCTGAGCACCGCGTAGGGATCTTTCGAGACCCACTCGGGCAGGTCCCGCAGCCGAAGCAGGTAGGTCTGCGTCACCCGGTCAAACCGGGCCGAGTTCGTCGCCGGATCGCGCAGGTCGATCTCCCACCGCACCGCGTCCTCCAGATCCCCCTCACGCAGCCCCGACCGACGCAGCTCGAGCCGGAACACCCCGAGCGATTTCGCCGTGTCCCCCCAGGCGTCCACCATCTCTGCATGAACATCGAGCACCGGCGCCCCGCTGCGCCGGACGATCCGCGTCAGCGGGTGCAGCCGCATGTTGGCGGCGTCGAACACACAATCCGACTCCGCCACCGAAACCCGCGGCTCATGAAACCCGCGCGATTCGACACACCCCGAGAGCAGGGCGCCCGCGACAACAACCACCACGACCAAAGCCGAGGCGGTGAGCCGGATCCCGATCACGTCGCGCGCTACTCGCATCCCCCCGAGTGTATCGGCGATGACGCCGATCAACCCACATCAACGCCCTCGCCCCGCCGTCGATCCATCGGGTCCGCCCCGAGCACCCGTTCGAGCAGCCCGGCGATCCCGCGCTGGCTGTTCTCGAGCCCCGCCATCGCCTTGGTGTTCTCCGACACCACCCCGAGCAGTTGCCCCAGCTCCATCCGCTGCTGGAGCACCCGCTCGTGCGCCTCGGTGAGCTGCCGGTCCCGCACCGAAGACTGCCGCCGCTCGACCATCCAGATCATCGCGATCAGCCCCGCCGACCCGAACTGCGCCACCAGCGACATCAACTCATTTTCCAAAGCAACAACCCTCTTTCCCGAGTGGGGCGGGCGTCCCGCCCGCGGTCTACCCACCTCTCCTCGTCTTCACTTCTCTTCACTTTTCTCCTTTGACTTCATTCCCCCACAACCCGCCTCACGCCAGCCGGACATAATCCGCCCGGTACACCAGGCTGATCACCCGCCCCCGATCCACCCGGTCCTCGGGGCGGAACCGGAGGAACGTCATATCGCTCCAGCTCTGCCCGGCGCTATCGATCAGCACCCCGTTCACCCGCGCCTCGCCGGCCGCCTGGATCGCGTCCACGAGCGACCGCAGCCCCGACTCCGTCGTCGAGACCAGCCGGCCCGTCTGCCGGATCGCGAGCTCGATCGGGCCGATCAGCTCCGTCGTCGTCTGGAGAAAATCGATGCTCAACGGCGGGAAGAACAGCGTCCCCAGCGACCGCACCACAAACCGGTGAGGACCCGAATCAAACAACACCTGACCATTAATCGAACTCACGCCGCATCCCCTTCCTCGACGATCGGGTCCGCCGCCCCGTCGCTCGACACCGCCGTCATCGTGATCGTCTGCACGAACCCGTCCCGCTCGCTGAACGCATGATCCACCCCCCGCACCACGACCGTCACACGGACCGTCAACCCGTTCCGGTCGCTCTTCGAGGGCGCCACGCGGAACGACAGCGCACCCATCGAGCCCGGATGAACCCCCGCAAGAGCGCCCACCGACGCCTCGTCAACGCGCCGGCGAACCCGCACCGTCACGCGCTGCTCGGGCGCATCGACAAACACCACGTGCGGGCCAAGATCGCCGTGCTCCTCGGCCGTCCGCGTCGCAAGCCGATCCACCGCCACCGACGACACCCCCCCGAGCGCCACACCGAACAACGTCACCCCAGTCGGATTCAACCAGATCATCGCCGATTCACCCCCTCAGGAACTGCGCCGTGTTCATCCGACGCGCCGCGTCCGCAGCCCCGTCGCCGTCCAGATCGATTTCGACCACAACCCGCCGCCGAGCCGCGTCGAACCGCTCGCGGTACATCGCCGCCTTCACCCACATGGGCGATCCCGGCCCGACCATCGCCGCCGCCGAAGACAGGATCAGGTGCAACGCCCCCAGCGACTCGACCAGCGCCAGCGCCATCGGGTTGACGATGTCCGCCTCGCCGGGGACCGCCGCCGCGTCCGATGGCTCGATCCCCAGCGACCGCAGCGTCTGCGCATGAACCAGCTCGATCTGCGGCCCGAACGTCGAGATCACCATGGCCAGCCCGCTCCCGGGCGCCGGCGGGATCGCCGTCTCGTCGCCGACCGGGCGCAGCAGGCTCACCGTCAGCGTCGTCGTGCTCGTCACCTCCAGGATCTCGACGGGGACGCCGTTGAGCACCGCGGCCATCCCCGCCGTGACGCCCGACGTGCTGAAATCACTCGAGAGGCTCTGCGCCACCGCGCCCGTGACCGTCACGTCAGCGACATCAACAAGCGTCTGGGCCGACCACCCCACATCGCGCAGCAGCAGCGGCTCCAGCACCAGCAGATCCCGATCCGTAGCAAACGCCATGACACATCCCTCCGATCAACAAAGAACCAAACCATTCCAGAAACCCGCCGGCGACAAACAAACGCCGCCGGCGAGTGCGCGGGAGGAGCCCGATCGACCCGCCAGCCGTTCCGCACACGGCGGCGGACGCCGCGAGATCAGAGAATCGCCAGCTTCGTGATCAACCCGTGCGCGCTCTCGTTGCGCATCTCCAGCGTGTACTCGCCGATGAGCTGGCCGACCTCGCTGTCGCCGCCCGACGCCAGCGGCTTAAAGTGGAAGCTCCGCCCGTCGAGCGGGAGCACATCAATCCGCGTCTAATCAAGCAGCAGCACGGTGTCCGCCGGGACCCACCGACTCAGGACGACGCGCGCCACCCCGTAATCGCTCTCGTACACGCTCACCAGATCACGGAAGTTCGTGTCCCTGGGCGAGTACCCGCGCTTGTCACCGACGAACGCGTTGATCTGCCGTTTCTGGAAGCCGTTGACCACGATCGTGTCCACCGAGCCGCTCGAGTTCTCCCAGATCTCCTTCATCGCCGCGTTGAGCTGCTCCTCCGAGAGCTGGTCCTCGCCGAGCCCGCCCCCCGACGGGAACCCGTTCAGACCGCCCTGGAACTGGTTCGCCTGGATCGAGTGCAGCAGCCCGTTCATCGTCCGGCGGACCGTCGCCGAACCCTGCGGGTCGGTCGTCGCCGCAACCCCGTTGATGACGCAGTTCTCCAGATCGCGCAGCAGCTCGCGCAGCCGCTCCTGCTTCTGGTAATCAAGCTCGTCGGCGACGCCGATCGACTGCACCGCCTGCTGCGAGCCGCTCACCTCGACCGACGCCGTGAAGATCTGGAGGAAGTTCCGAACCCGCGTACGGTTCGTGAACCGCGAGGCGGGCCGGTCGGCGCCCTCGATCGCCGCGTTGCCGATGATGATCAGCTTCAGGTTGTCCACCAGCGCCTCGCCCGTCGTCCCGCCGTAGCTCCGCACCACCGTCAGGTCGTCGCCGCTCACCGCCGAGACGAGCATCACCTCCTTGCGGTCCTCGCCCCGGACCAGGTCCCCGACGCGGAAGCGGTCCCCGTTGTCCACCGTAAACGTCGAGTCCGTGAACGCATCGGGCGTAAACGACACCTGGTTGACCGCGTCCGTGTTGGGCAGCAGCGTGTCCTCCACCCACTCGTGCACCGTGCTCTTGGCCGCACGCCGGGCGTCACCGAGATGATCCAGCAGCGGTGTCTCAAACGGCGACACGATCCCGATGATGTCGCTCACGTCCTCGGCGATCTCCGGCAGATTCGCGCCCGCCCCGTACGTTGCTTTTCCTGTAAAGGCCATGTCCAATCACCCCTTTCGTGGGTCTGTCTCCCCGCCCCGCGCCGTCCGTCCGGTTGTTCCTTCGCAATCCCGCCACCGCTCAGACGCCGCCCGAGCGGCGCATCCGCAGGTACGCCAGCAGCGACGCCCGGTCCCCCGTCTCCAGCGCCGCCTCCGCCGCGTCCTCAAGCTCACCCGCCAGCCCGCCGCGGCCGACCGCGCCCCCGACGCCCATCGCCGACACCCCCAGGGGGCGCTCGCGCCGGAACAAAAACGGCTTGCGCCCCTTGAGCTCCGACACCGCCAGCGCCACGTCCGGCTCGTCCATCTGCGTCACCGCGATCTCCGTCAGCAGCCGCGCCGTCTCCACGTCCACCGCGTCCGCCTCGACCAGCGCCAGATCGATCGACCGCTGCCGCTCGCTCGCGTCCAGCGCCTCGTGCGCCTGACGCAGCTGCGCCTCGAGCGCCGCGATCCGATCGTCAAGCGACGCCGACCCCGCTTCCGCCTCATCGGTCACCCCATCGCCCCCAACCGCCCGGGCGTGATCGCCGGCCACCAGCGCCCCCCCGGGCCCCGCTGCATCCATCCTTGCGCTCATTGCCTCAACCGCCGCTTCACCCATTGCTTCGTTCGCCGCTTCATCGGTTGCTTCATTCGCCGCTTCATTCATCGCTTCACCCATCGCTTCGCTCCTGCATGTTCAGTGGCGCAGGACCCGATCCCGCGCGCACACCCGCCAGACCATCAAGTCACACCACGCCCGGGTCCGTCGGCTCGTACCCGAGCTCGGCGAGCACCCGACCCCGATCTACGCCGAGCTCGAGCTTGATCCGCGCCGACTCGAGCGCTTCGCGCTCATCCGTCGGGATCGACTCGGGCCACAGGATCCGAACCCCCCGATCCCGCGCCCCCGTCCGAAAAACACCCGCGATATCCACCGCGCGGAGGATCAGCCCCGCGATTTCGCCCAGCCCGCGCCCGTACGTCACCTGCTTCCGCGCCGTCTTGGCGAGCAGCCCCAGCAGCGTGATCCGCAGCGCCGTCGAACTCGTCAGGTTCCCGAGCCGCGCCTCGACCACGCCCGCGGCGAGCGGTGTCACCGACGACGTCTTATCCATCGCCGCGCGGATCTCGTCGATGTGCTTCTCCTCGCTCGGCGAACTCGCGTCCCCGCCGAACGTCTGCATCGACGCGTCCGGGTTGTCAGTCGTCCACACCCGCCCGGGCCCGACCACCGGCGCCGAGCCGTCGCCGAACCCGTCGAGCCCCTTGGCCAGGTACATCTTGAAAGACTGCATCGTCACCCGGTTCGCCCGGTCACTCAGCCGCGTGTTCAGCTCATCCTGCAGCGGGATCAACGGCTCAACCTCGCTCTGCCCCTCGTAGCGCAGCGGCTGGCTGATATTCTGGATGTGCGCGACCGGGATCACGCCCAGCGGGTTCGCCTCGTCGACGATCAGCCGCCCGCCCGCGTACACCTGGCGCCACGAAGCGCTGACGATCTCCAGCAGCTCGCCGTTGTTCCCGCGCCTGGAGATCCCCACACGCTCGCGGATCGACTCAAAGAACCGGCCCCGGGGCGTGTTGTCGTTCACAGCCCCGGGCATCGGCGCCCGCAACACAAACGCGTCCAGCTTCCGGTAGTCCGCAGCGTCCAGCGCCGCCACGCCCCGCGGCGCCTCGACCACCTCAACGCGCAGCTTCGACGCCTGCTCGAGCACCCGGTCCAGATCACCCCCGGGCGACCGCGCGCCATCACCGAGCAACCCGTCCGTGCGCAAGCGCAGCGTCACGTGCCCGTGCACCGACCCGAGCAACGCCATGTCCTGGAGCAGCGCGATCCCCCCCGAGGCCTCGAACACCGCGTCGAGGATCTTCTGGATCGCGTCCCGCTTCGATTCGTCCGCCGCCGTGCTCAGGAACGAGATCGGCTTGCCGAACATGAAATCCACCATCGCGTGCACACGCCACGCGATGTCGTTCTCGATCACGATCTCCCGCGCCGGCGCCCGGTCGTCAAAGAGCCCGTCACGCCGACCCGTCAACCGGCCCGGCAGACCCCGCTCCTGCGCCAGCCGGCGCCGACCGCCGGGCTCATCGTTCAGTGTCAGCCTCGGCGCCTCCGGGTTGCGGTAGTACGACCAGAGCCGAGCCAGCCGGGGCCGCTCCGTCCGGTCGTGCGCATCGAGCAGCCGCCCCAGCGCCTGGGCGCTCAACCCGATCTCCGCAAACGGCTCCAGTTCAAACGCCATACCCCAGTGCTCCGGTTGGGCCAACGGTCCATCGCCCGTCACAACGACAGGCCTCCACCCATGGCCGACCAACCACACCCTGCGCGCACAAACACCGCCGCGACGACGCCCGACGCCGCGGAAACACCGCCCAGACAAGCGATTTATTTATTCGTGTTTGTTTTCAGCACGCAGGCAGAGCGACCCAAGCCATGCGCACGATCGTCGCCGCGCTCAGGCAAGCCGCTCGACCACGCTGTACTGATCCAGGTTGCACACCGCGATCTCGCCGTCGTCCTTGCGGATCTCCAGCCGGTCCAGCCACAGCTTGTCGTCCTTCGAGTGCGCATACCACGAACCGGTCTTGCGCTGCCCGCAACGCACCACCTCGCCCTCGACCGTCGTCGTCCACACCCCCGACCCGTGCGGCGCCTGCTGCGTCACCCGGACCCTCGAACCCGCGTCGTATTTCGCTCGCAAATCAGACATCATTCAAGTGTACCAACGCATCCCACGCCTGGGATGAGGCCCTGCGAATCCCAGGATTCTGACGACATCAACTCAGAGCCCATACAAAGGCCCGAACTTTGCCTCCAAATAATCGCACAGCGGCTCGTGGCTCAGCGGCTTGCCCGTGGCGCGCTGGCACAGCTCCGGGGCGGTGTACCGCCGGCCGTGCGCGTGGATGTTCTCGCGCAGCCACCCCAGCAGCGGCGCGAACTCGCCACGGGACATCATCCCGGGAAGATCCGGGAAGACCCCGTTGATCGTCTCCCAGAACTGGGCGGCGTACAGGTTCCCCAGCGTGTACGTCGGGAAATACCCGATCGCCCCCATCGGCCAGTGGATGTCCTGCAAGACGCCGTCGCGGTCCTCGGTGACCGTCAGGCCAAGATCGGATTTCATCCGCTCGTTCCACGCCCCGGGCAGATCCGCAACCGACAGATCGCCCCGAATCAGCGCGCGCTCGATGTCGAACCGAAGCATGATGTGCAGGTTGTACGTCGACTCATCGCTCTCGACACGGATGAAGTGGGGCCGGGCCGCGTTCACGCACGCGTACGCCTGCTCGGCGGTGAACCCGTCGAAGCCCGAGCCGAGCATCTTCTTCATCTCGGGAAGCAGCCACTCCCAGAACGGCAGCGACCGCCCCACCTGGTTCTCCCACATCCGTGACTGGCTCTCGTGGATCCCCAGCGAGCACGCCTCGGCCAGCGGCGTCCCGAACTCGCGCTCGCGGGGCAGCCCCTGCTCGTACATCCCGTGCCCCGCCTCGTGCAGGGTCGTCGCCACCGGATCGGCCACGTTCGCCTCGCTGAACCGGCTGGTGATCCGTGAGTCCCCGATCCCGATCGTCTCGGAAAAAGGGTGCGTCGAGATGTCCAGCCGACCCGCACGAAAGTCGTACCCGACCGACTTCGCCACGAACTCCACGAACCGGATCTGATCGGGCAACGGCGCCTTGACCTTGTTGATCGACTCATCGGGCGTCACGCCGGAAGCTCCGATCGCCGCGATCAACGGCGTCAGCCGCTCGCGCAACGGCCTGAAGATCACCTCGATCTGCGCGCTGGTCATCCCCGGCTCGTACTCGTCCAGCAGCGCGTCGTACAGCTCACCCCCCGCCGGCGCGCCCAGGCACTCGGCCTTGCGCCGGTTCAGATCGACGATCTTCTGATACCAGGGCTTCATCGCGCCGAAGTCGTTGTCCCCGCGCGCCACGCGCCACGCCTCGACGCCCCCGCAGAACGTCCGCGACATCTCGGTCACGAGGCTCGCCGGGAGCTTGGTCGCGATGTCGTAGTCGCGCCGGATCTCCCGGATGCTCGCCCCGATCCGCTCGTCGGCGAGCAGCTCCGCGTCGGACTCGCACGCCCCGAGCAACTCCCCAACGCGCTGATCCGTGAGCCGTTCGTGCGCCAGCCGCGCAATCAACGCGGCCTGCTCGCCGCGAAATTCACCCCCCCGGGGCGGCATCTGCGTCTCCTGATCCCAGTTCAGCAGCGAGCCGACCGTGCCCAGCGTGGCGGATTCGCGGAGGATCGACCTGAGTTCGTCGTAGGCGGCGCATGTGGCGGTGGTCATCGGGGTCATCCTGTCTTTCTCTGGTTGGCGACGCCGGTTGGCGTCGCCGATTCGTGTCCGGATCTTATTCCGCCGGCCCGACATGGATGATCCAGTCGGCCCGGTCGGCGTCTTCTTCGGGGCGCGTTTCGTCCGTCGCGTCGGACATCGACACAACGATGATCTCGGCGTCCGGGAGCAGCGCCCGCAGCCGCTGGGCCAGCCCGCCCCCGTTGTCGACATGGAACTGGCCAACTACATGAAATACCGGGGCCCGGCCGTCACGAACCGCGTGCGCAATCGCGCCGGCCATCGTCGCATCCCAGAGGTTCTGAGAACGGAAGAACCCCAGCACCATCTCGTGCGCCTTCTCGTCGGCCTCCGCCTGCGCTTCTGGCGTGCGCTCTTCATCTTCTGCCGCCCCGGCGCCGCCGTGCCCGGTCATGCCCGACATCAGCTCGAAGAACGAATCGCGGTACGGCCCCTCGGTCAGCGCCTCGGGCACGACGAACAGACGCCGCTGCTCGTCGGTCAGCCCGCGAAGCCGGTCGTACCCCTCCTTGCGGGCGAGCGTGGTGTACCGCCTCGGCGCGTTGGACGCGGTGACGGGCTGATCGAGCGACCGCGCCGTCTCGACCATCGCCCGGTGCCCCGCGGGGTAGTTGCCCGGATTGAGCCCGGCCGACTCGCGAAAGCCCGCCTCGTCGGTCAGCCCCGCGAGGTAATCGTCCAGCGCCGCCTGCTGGTCACGGTTGAAAAACTCGAGCGACAGCGCCGCCGAGTTGGGCTTGCGGTTGGCCGTCTGCTCGTACAGCCTCGCCGCCACCGCCAGCCCGACCGGGTGGTTGTGCATCTCACCGATCAGCACGACATCGGCGCGGGCGCACGCGGCCACGAGCGAGTCCCAGCTCGTCCGCAGCCCCGTCGGCCCGTCGAAGATCGGCAATGCCCCGACATCGACCCCGGCCAGCTTGGTCCCGAACGCGGACGGCTGAGCAACGGGCCGCGTCGAGGCGCAGCCGGTCGCCAGCGCCGCAAGAGCCGGGATGAACAACAACAAGACGGCCTGGAAGACAGACTGGAAGGGTGATCGCATGTCGGGTCTACGCTCGGCTCAGGGGCCGGTTTCCTGTGGATAAATGATGACGCGGTCGTGAACAAGCAGCACGATATCGTCCGCTCCATCTCCGGTCATGTCCGCGATGATCGCGTCCGACGGCTCGAACTGCCGCGCATCGCCTCCGGTGAACAGCCGCGACTGGAAGACCTCGAACTCCGTCGCCGGCAGCAGACGCCGGGACGCGCTGAGCGTGAAGATCTCGCACATCTGCTCGCCCGCGTCGAGCACCACCAGATCGGTGTACCCGTCGCTGTTGACATCCCCGACGGTGATCTCGTGCTCGAGGCGGTTCTCGTTGTCGTTGCGATAAACGACCACCGGATCGAGTGTCTCGGCGCCCCCGGCGAGGCGGATGATCGCAAACGCGTCGTCAGCGAGCGCCATGATCGACGGCTCCCCGTCACCCGTGAACCGTCCGGCGAAGATCCGACCCAGGCCGAACCCCACCAGCCGCAGCGACGCATCGACCGACCACGAGCCAACCCCGGCCGCCCCCGAAGAGCGGATCATCACGAGCCGGCCGTTGGAGCTATCGGCGGCGACGATCGTCGGCGGCACGCCCGCGGCGGCCCCCGACTCGCGCAGGAGCGTCAGCCCGACAAACCGCGTGCTTGCATCGGGCAGCGTGACCTGATCGATCACCGCCCACCCCGGCCCGTCGTCATAGCGGCAGGCCCGGACAAAGTTCTGGTCGGCGATCAGCAGCTCGGCGTCGCCGTCGCCGGTGACATCAAGCAGCGCCGTGTTGTCGGGACCGGCCTCTTCAACAAGCCCGAACTGCGACGTGTTCTTCTCGGTGCGGATGTCCGTCAGCGCACCCGACGCATCGGCGAGCACCATCACCATCGGCTCCGACGGCGTGAACAGCAGCAGGTCCGACGCCCCGTCGCGGTTGATGTCCGCCGCGAGGATCGATTGTGGCGGACGCTTGACGTTCTTGAGCTCGATCGTGAAGGTCGCGGCGCCGTTGGGCCGGTGGACTTCGAGTGTGTGCTTGCGCTTGTTCTTGGCGATGATGATGACCGCCGGGCCGTCGGAAAGCGTGACGTAGCTCATCGCCACCGGCGTGGCGCCGGCCGTCGCCAGCGGGATCGGCTGCGGGAACCCGAGCCGCCCGGACGCGTTGCGCTGGGCGACGCCCACCGTCTTTTCCGTCTCGGAGAGAACGAAAACCTCCAGCTCCGGGTCGTCGTCCCACTGACCGACCGCGATGCTCTTCGGGTCCTTGAAGACGCTGTGCCGCGTCGCGGCGCCGAGGCCCGCGTCCGTCTGGTGGTAGGCCAGGACGCTCGCCCCGTCCGGATCCGTGGCGATCAGATCGGTGAGCCCGTCCCCGTCGAGATCCGCCAGCGCCACCGAACGGTCACGCTGGGCGCCGCCGATGAACGCGTGAACCTCGGCCTGCACATCGCGCTCGAACTCAAAGCTCGAATCACCCGTCGAATCAACGATGTCGTAGATAACCAGCCGGTTCGTCGCCCGCTCGATGATCGCGATCGACGCCGCCGCCCGGTCAGGGAAACGCACCGGCTCAACCTCGCGCACGCTGGGCAGCTCGAACCGCAGCTCGGCGCCCAGCTCGGTGCGGGCGCTCAATCCCCGGCGGTTCGCAGGCTCCGGCGCCTGACGCTGCTTCCACAGCCGCAGCGGCGAGTCGCTCTCGGGAACGACGCCCAGCACATCGCCCAGCCCGTCGCCATCGAAATCCTCGACGAAGAACGCCACGATCGCCTCGTCGGCCCCGCCCGAGCCGAGCGACCGCGGCTCGCCGACCGGACCGTCCTTCGTCAGCGTGTAGATGTTGATCTTCCCATCGACGCCCACGAGCAGCTCGGGCGCCGGGCTCCCCTCGACGTTGGCGACCAGGAACGAAGACCGCGTCGCGCCCAAACCCCGGACACGCCGCCGGGAGCTCTGCTCGAACACCCCGGGCGTCTCCTGCGCCAGAACCACGATCTCGGCGGGCTGCCCGGCGTAAAGAATGTCGGTCTTGCCGTCGCCGGTGACATCGTGCGCCGCCAGCGCAAAGACGCGGTGCGCGACGCTGACCGACTCGTGGTCGTAGAACCGGTTGGGAGGGATCTCGTTGACCTTGTACGCGCGCGCTGTCTCGAGCTCGGTCCGGGGTGATCGACGCTGGAAGTACAGCTCGATCCGGCTCTTGCGGTTGTTGACAACCGCGAGATCCGTCAGCCCGTCGTCATTGAAATCCGCCGCGAGAAACGGCCCCTCGCCTTCATCGACCACGATGATGCGTGAATCGTCGAACCCGAAGTACTCATCGAGGCTGTCGCCGCTCTGGGCGGCCGCGAGGGCGGCGAAGACGAGCGTCGAGACGATGGCGGAGGCTGGGAACCTGGTCATGGGCTGGGTCTCGCGGGGCGTTGGCTCCAACGCCGGTTGAGGGGGATGTGCAACAGAACATGCGATCGGGCGTATCAGATCGAGTCAATCAACAGCAAAGTCTACTGTCGATCCTATAAGAGTAACCGGGCCCCGATTTCGCCGGGCGGTCCGGGGCTCTATGATCCGAGACTCTATGATGATACCGGTCGCGACAGATCAAGCCGCGGCGTCAAGGAGATCCCGCCGATGACCAACCCTTCCCGCCCCGCACGCACCCTCCGAACAATCATCGGCGCCGGCGTCCTGGCCGTGATCGCCGCCATGAGCCCGATGGCCTCGGGCGACGCAGGGCAGGACCGGGTGACGATGACCGACGGCCGGATCGTCGAGGCCCCGATCCTCAAAGAGACGGACGAGGCCGTCTGGCTGGACCTCGAATACGAGGTGCTCCGCATCCCCCGGGATCGGATCGAAACGATCGAACGCACCGAGGCCGTCGCGGTCAACCCCGATGATCTGGGCGCCGAGGCTCTCTTCCGGTCGGCCAAGTCGCTCCCGGTGCGCAAGCCCGAGGACCTGGCCAAGCGCTTCGGCGAGGCGGTCATCAAGGTCTCGACACCCAGCGGGCTCGGCTCCGGGTTCCTGATCCATCCCGACGGCTACGCGATCACCAACGCCCACGTCATCCAGGGGGAGACGAAGATCAAGGCGACGGTCTTCTCGCAGGAGAAGCTCGAGTTCCGCCGCGACGTGATCGACGACGTCGAGATCGTCGCCGTCAACAACCACCTCGACCTGGCGCTGATCAAGCTCAAGCAGCCCGAAGGCAAGCCCTTCCCGACCGTCTACGTCCAGGGCGCCGAGAAGCTCGCCGCCGGTGAGGGCGTCTTCGCGATCGGCTCGCCCCTGGGCCTCGAACGCACCCTCAGCCGCGGCGTCATCGCCACCACCCAGCGCAACTTCGACGGGCTCACCTACATCCAGACCACCACCGCCATCAACCCCGGCAACTCGGGCGGGCCGCTTTTTAACGATCGCGGCGAGGTCATCGGCGTCACCAATATGAAGATCCCCTTCGGCGAGGGCCTCGGCTTCGCCATCCCAGCCCGCTATGTCCGCGACTTCGTCCGCAACTACGACGCCTTCGCCTTCGACCGCGACAACCCCAACAGCGGGTACTCCTACGACGAGCCGCCCGCCAGACGCAAGTTCTCCAGCCCCCCCATGCTCGACGACGAGACCGGCCGCTGAACTGACCCCCGCAGCAATCCCGCAGCGACAACGCAGCAACATCGACACACACCACCGGCCGCACGCGCGCCCAACCTCAGGAGTGATCACCATGACGAGAACACATTGGGCCATCGCCGCCGCCGGCGCCCTGTGCCTGCACGCCGCCACGCTGGCCGCGAGCCCCACCATCGCGCAGATCGCCCCGCCAGACGCAATCGCCGTGATCGGTGTTGACAACTTCACGAGCATGCGCCAGGCGTTCGATGCGTCGTTCCTCGGCTCGCTCTGGGACGATCCGGAGATGCAAGCGTGGGTGGACAAACTCCTCGACGACGGGGAGCTGGCCGACAACTTCGCGGCGTCGGGCCTCGGCGAACTGCTCGACAAGGCGCTCGACCGCGCCGGGATGGAGCGCGGCGACCTCTCCACGCCAGCCGGCGCCGCCGGCGCGGCGTTGTGGTGGGATTCGGATGCCGGGCCCGACGACACGTCCGCGCGCTGGGTCGCCTTCTGCGACTTCGGTGACGCCGGCGAGGACATGCGCTCCGTCACCGAATCCATGATCGAAGTCGTCGGCGAAGAGGACGCCTACACCGTCACCGACGACGACTACGAGGGCGCCGACGTGTGGCTCATCGAAAGTGTCGACGACAACGACGGCGCGGCCGACGATGGCGGGCCCCAGGATGATCAGGACTTCGACCAGGAGAACCCGGACGAGACCCCGATCGACCGCCTGCTCGTCGGCTGGATCAACGACACCATCATCATCGCGGGTGATCGCTCCGCGCTCGAGCGCGCCATCAACCGGATCAACGGCGACGAGATGGACACCCTCGCCGATGGCGCCCGCTTCGCCAGCGCCATGCGCCAGATCGACGGCGCCGAGTTCTACGCCGCCGGCTTCTTCGAGCCGATGCTCGACGCCTGGCTCCCCGACGAGGCGATGATGGGATTCTCACTGGACCCGATGCTCGACGCGCTCGGGCTCCTCGACGTCGACTCCGTGAGCATGGGCGCCCGATTCGACGGGCCCGGGGGCGCCTTCGAGCAGACCTTCGGCCTGGTGGCCCCCGAGAAAAAGGGGCTCATCGCGCTCTGGGACAACAAGATCGATTCGTTCACACCGCCGAGCCTCGTCAGCGCCGACGCGAGCAAGGTCTTCATGCTCAGCTTCGACTGGGCCGGGGTGATGCCGCTGGCCAACCAGGTGATCAACGCCATCCCGGACGAGCAGCAGCGCGTCCAGGCGCAGATGAGCCTCGGATTCCTCGCGGGCGGTGTCGGGCCACTCCTCGAGGGCATGCGTTCCGAGGCCGTCGTGGTCGAGAACATCAAGCGACCCTTCGCCCCGGACAGCAAGCAGATGTTCCTCGCCGTCGGCGTCAAGGACAACGACGCCATCAGCGACGGGATCACCGCCATGTCCCCGATGCTCGGGTTCCAGCCGCGCGACTTCCTCGGCAACCAGATCTGGGAATCAGAGGCCGGCGCCGCCATCGGGCTCGGCTTCAACCGGCTCTTCGCCGGCCCCAGCGCCCAAGTCGAAGACGCGATGCGCCAGGCCGGGCAGGCCGGCGCCGCCGGGCTCGCCGACGACGAGGGCTTCCGCAAGGCGACCGCCACCCTCCGCGGCGGCGGGATGCTCTATTCCTACCAGAACACCCGCGACACCTACGAGTACGCCCTGTGGCTGGCGGCCAACATCAAGTCGATCCTCCGCGCCCAGCTCGAAGAGATGGAGTTCGATAACGAAACCATCGAGATGATCATCGAAGAGCAAACCGCCGGCAACCCGTTCAACGACATCGGGCTCCCACCCGCGGATCTCATCTTCAGGCACAGCGGCGAGACGACCGTGCTCGAAGCGCACGCGACCGATGACGGGTTCCGTGGCAGGAGCCTGACATTCCCCGCCGACGAGAACTGACGACGAGGACTGACCCGGGTTTCGCCTGAGCACACCGGTGGATCACCATCGCGCCGAGTTCGATTAGAGCGGTTTCACTCTTCGCGTAGCGCAGTACGGCGCGTGTTCGGGTTGCGCGATTGCGATGCAGTCCATAGCTTCTTCCCGGGCTCACCAACCGAGCCCGGAAGGAGCCACCCATGGGCGCCGCCTACTCACAGGATCTCCGAGACCGCGTGCTCGCCGCCCACGACCGCGGCATGAAGACCAAGCAGATCGCCGAGGTCTTCGCCGTCAGCCCCGCCTGGGTCAGACGCATCAAGCAGCGCCGGCGCGAGACCGGCGAGACCACGCCCCGCAAGATGGGCGGGCCGGGGCCCATCAAGATCGACCGCGCCGCGCTGGCTCAACTCGTGCGCGAGCAACCCGACGCCACGCTCAAGGAGCTGCAAGACCGCATCGGCGTCGAGTGCAGCCAGTCGGCGATCTGGACGGCGCTCGACAAGATGGGGCTGACTTTTAAAAAAAGACGATCCATGCCGCCGAGCAGGACCGACCCGACGTCGCCGAGCGTCGCGCGCAGTGGAGGCACGAGCAGCCCGAACGCGATGCGCGCCGGCTGATCTTCATCGACGAGACCTGGGCCAAGACGAACATG
>Ga0114931_10002601_pt1 | contig 22889 bp, 14 predicted proteins | sample 2SBtaG_FD_89579 | JGI IMG/M metagenome (GOLD analysis project Ga0114931, IMG submission 89579) | Deep subsurface microbial communities from Kolumbo volcano to uncover new lineages of life (NeLLi) - 2SBTROV14_V59a metaG | ecosystem: Environmental > Aquatic > Marine > Volcanic | place: Kolumbo... | reverse complement strand
TTCCCAGCGGCGTACCTCTGTCTACCTATCAATACGCCAGTTGTCTGGTGGATGCCTACAAGCACAACGAGGTCGACCCGATCACCAACATGGGGATCTACAGCCTGACCGCTCAGATTATCGACCGGGCGGAAGCGGCTGAGGTACTGCGCGCGACCACGGTCTGGAGTCGCGGTTTGGCTGAAAGTTCGACCTTTTTATCACGGCGCAGCCTCAGCTCCTTTTATGCTGGAACGAACCCGGAGGACGAGAATCTTTGCACGGGTCAGCGCGGCAATTACTTCACCTGCGCCTCATTAACATTAACTCCGGGCCAATCACATTCCTGGTACATCGCGTCTGACGTGGGTCGTGACCACCAGCAAATTGCCTGGCTCCGTAAACAACTGCTTGACGACGGGCCCATTGAAAACCATCTGGAGACAGCGCTGGGTGTGGATCACCAGAATTTACTGCGGAATGTTGCCAGTGCCGACGGTCTGCAGGCTACGGGTAGCCAACTGTCTACCGCGCATCACTTCGCCAATGTGTTGTTTAACAACATGCGGGGTGGCGTATTTGCAGACAATTATTTAGTGGAATCCGCTGATTTTCTGCCTTTTATCACCGCTCGGAATCGCCCCGTCGCCATTTTGGACCAATCTTTTCTGCAAGCTTTGCCCGAGCATATTGAGTACTCGCAATTGCTCGCTCGAACCCGACAGTGCGGGAACCCCGATTTGGTGCGGCTGGCATTGGAATACTTGCCACTCACATTCAGCCGCCGGCATGGAGACCCCAGTCGCCCCTGGAACGCATTTGAGATTCATGTTCGCAACGACGACGGATCAACCATTTACAGCTACCAAGGCAACTGGCGCGATATTTTTCAGAACTGGGAGGCTCTCAGCTCGAGTTTCCCGGTCTTTCTGCCAAGCATGGTCAGCAAATTTGTCAACGCCTCAACCGTTGACGGATATAATCCTTACCGCATCACAAACAACGGGATCGACTGGGAAGTTCCCGATCCGGACGATCCCAGGAGCAACATCGGCTACTGGGGCGACCATCAAATCATCTACCTGACGAAACTGCTGGAAGCGTTGGGCCATTCCTTTCCCGCCGAACTGGCACAAATGCTGGAAAATCCGATCTTCTGCTTTGCCAACACGCCCTATCGGATCAAATCGTATGAACAAATCGTCGCCAACAGTTGCATGACCATTGATTACGACCTTGATACCGCTCAGGAAATCAATTGCCGGGTCGAAAAATTGGGGACCGATGGCAAGCTGATGTTCGATTCGCGTGGCCAGGTGTATTATGTCAATCTAATCGAAAAACTGCTCATCCCGATACTCGCCAAACTATCAAATTTTGCCGTCGACGGTGGCATTTGGCTCAACACGCAGCGACCGGAATGGAACGACGCCAACAACGCACTGGTAGGGTCGGGATTATCCATGGTAACGGTATGCTACCTGCGCCGTCATCTCAATTTCGTCGTCCATTGCTTGCAGGAGGCAGGCGAAAAACAGCTGGCAATTTCCACAGAGGTAGAACAATGGTTTCGCGCTGTCCAGACAACCTTGCAGCAAAACCGCCACCTCCTCCGTGAACCGGCGCTCACCGACGTCGATCGAGGCCGCATCCTGGAAGAATCTGGAAGTGCGTTTTCCGCTTATCGCTTAAAAGTTTATGATGGCGGCCTCTCCGGAAAACACTCGATCAGCAGCGCCGAGCTCATTGAATTCTTTCGCTTGGCCGTGGAGTATCTCGAGCATTCGATTCATGCAAATCGTCGTGCGGACGGCCTTTACCATGCCTACAACTTGCTGGAACTGCAAGAGCATGGCCATGCCGCAAAGGTGAGCCATCTCTACGAAATGCTGGAAGGCCAGGTGGCCGTATTGAGTAGTGGTGTGCTGAACGCCAGGCAAGCTGTAGACCTCGTCCATGCCATGTTCGAAAGCAAGTTTTATCTCCAGGATCAACGCACCTTCATGCTCTACCCAAAGCGGGAATTGCCGGGTTTCCTGCAGCGAAACCAAATTCCAGCCACTCATGTGCAATCGATAAAACTCCTCTGCCAACTTATCGAAGCGGAAGACAAAACCATCGTTACCCGCGATTTATTCGACGCATATCACTTCAACGGCTCGATCGAGAAACAGACGGACCTGATCGAAAAACTTGATCAACTGGCCCGGGACCATCGCTGGTCCGGGCTGGTCGCCGAGGATCGGCGTCAGGTACTCGCGGTCTTTGAGGAAGTTTTTCATCACAAGGCTTACACCGGTCGCTCGGGTACCATGTACGGCTACGAAGGGCTGGGCTGTATTTATTGGCATATGGTTTCCAAGCTGCTGCTCGCTGTGCAGGAAAATGTGTTTGACGCCATGGATCGGCAGGCGCCAAACACCGAAATCGAAGCACTAACAGACGCTTATTATCGGGTCCGAGACGGCCTCGGTTCCGCGAAGACGCCGGCCGAATATGGCGCCTTTCCCACCGATCCTTACTCGCATACACCCCAGCACAGCGGGGCTCAGCAGCCGGGCATGACGGGACAAGTCAAAGAAGAAATTCTCACCCGTCAAGGCGAGTTGGGCCTGCGCATCAAGGAAGGCCGGCTGCGGTTTCAGCCCCTGCTGTTGTGCAGACAAGAATTTTTAGAGCACGAGGCCCAATTCGAGTACTTTGATCCTGTGGGTAAAAAGCATTCCATCGAACTATTGCCAGGATCTCTGGCATTTACAGTATGCCAGGTGCCAGTCGTGTATCAGCTGTCGGGTGAAAAGTTGTCGATTGGTGTCACTTTTGCCGACGGCAGGACAGAATCATTCCAGCGAGACACCCTGGATGCCGAATTAAGCCTGAAATTATTCCAGCGGACGGGCCAGATCCGGCGGATCGACGTTCACATTCCTGCTGGACAGATCCTCCGAGCCTAACCCGCATTGCCTGGTCTGTCGCCGTCCGGCCTGCCTCTTCGCCGTTCCAACTCGGCTCTTATTTCGTGCGCCTTTTCCTCGGTAATTTTGTAGGTGGCGATAATTCCTATGGCGACCGCTGAGGTGATAAGAGGAACACCGACATCAAAGATTCTCAACAGCAGCAGAGTCCGGGCCGACTGAGCGGTGGTTAATGCGACATCAAAACCGGAAGCGTTAAGCATCAATCCGGTCAGCAACCCGGCCAGGGCCATGCCAACTTTTACCATCCACCAGTAGATCGCCCCGAAAACACCTTCACGGCGCTGATTGCTTTCCAATTCATCATAATCACACACATCGGCGACCATGGACCCCATCAGGGTAAACAGCGAACCGGTGCCAAAGGCTACCAGCGGGCAGGAGGCAATGAGCCAATAGGGATGCTGGGGATTATAGCCAACCCACTTTAAGGCATACCCTCCCAGCGAAAGAGAGATGGTGAGCAGGAACGTTTTACGTTTGCCAATTTTAGTGGAGATCCAAGCGGTCAACGGAATGACCGCCAACGTACACATGGAGGTGATCATGCCAAACCAGCCCATCAAGGTGCCAGCCTGGCTGTCGTCACCATGAAAAACATAGTAGATCATTACGTACAGCGAAAAAGACGTTCCTAACTGGAAGCCGTTGAAAACCAGAAATGTGGCCGCACAAAGTTTGACAAACGGCCGACATTGGAAAGTCGTCGCAATTCCCTGGAAAAAATCCCGGGTATGATTCCAAAAGCTCGTGCAGCCGTGGTCCTGATCGGCAGGCCCTTTTTTTGGCGGCAAGGAGACAAATATCTCGCGACAGAAAATGGCGGGCACAACCCCCAGGACGCAAATTGCGCCGCCAACCCACAGGGCCAGAACACGGGCCCCATCGACCGTATCGGTAAACAAATTGCTGGCCATGATCGCGTAAAACCAGGGCACTCCCAACCAGGCGAGTTGACCTACGGTATTGGCGAAAGCCTGCAATCGCGTCCGTTCATGGTAGTCGGGAGTCATCTCAAAACCGAAGGCGACAAAAGGAGTGGCGTAGATAGTATAGGTGAGAAAATAGAGGATCGAGGCGGCCAAAAAGGTGCAAAAATAAAAGCTTTCCGAGTGCCCCGGGGGAAGCTGCCACATGACGGCAAAAACCAAGCCGGCCAAAATCGCGCCAATAAAAATATAGGGGCGCCGCCGACCCCAGCGGGATTGCGTGTTGTCCGAAATATAGCCCATCATCGGATCAGACACCGCATCCACCAGCCGCGGGGCAAAGCCGAGGATGCCGACCAGGAACGGGTCCATGCCCAGGCCGAGGTTGAGGATCACCACCATCGCGGGCAACGCGGCCGCTTGCAGGTTGTTGACCAGCATGCCAACGGCATAGGCGGATTTTTGCCCCAGCGTAAGCCGATCTTCGGCTGCCGTGGGGTAATGTTTCGCGCTGCGCAATGGAGTCTTCTTTCCGGCTCGAAAGGGATTTGACAGCTTGAATTAAGTGCTTATGATGGATCTAAGAAACAGTTTACTACTTTGTTACAGGATCATAGCAGCATGGCTACCATTCGACAAGTTGCCAAACATGCGGGTGTCTCCATAGCCACGGTATCCCGAGTCATCAACAACAGTCCGGCCGTGACCGACGAGGCTCGGGCACGGGTCTTAGAGGCGGTGAACCACTGCGGCTACGTGCCCAATGTGGCGCGGCGGACCACTTCGTTGCTGGCCCTGGTCTACACAGGACCATTTTCCCTGGGTTCGCCCTACGACGCGGCTCTGGTCGAGGGCATGGTTCAGGCTATGGAAACGACTACGCTTGACCTGGTGATTCTCAACCCCCGACGGGACAAGACTGCGGACGAATCCTATACACAGTTTTTCTTGCGGAAAGGAGTCCGCGGGATCATCCTGAGGTCGACCGTCGAGGGACGGCCGATTTGCCTGCAAATCGCCGAAGAGAACTTTCCAGCGATCGTTGTGGGAGACCATTTTGAGCATCCGAATCTGAGTTTTGTCTATGCGGATTCATCCCAAACCAGCCAGCAGGCCGTAGAACACCTCCTCACGTTGGGGCACGAACGGATTGCGTTTGCATCGAATGACAAGGAAGACGGAGACCATATGGACCGCTACACCGCCTATTGTCAAACGTTGCAGACACATGGCTTGGAACTGGATCCCAGCATTATATTCCGGATCCCGGCCCACCGCCTGGACGGAGCCCAATTGCTGCGAAACCTGATGAGTGTTCCCAATCCGCCGACGGCAATATATATGACCGACCCACCGATTGCCCTCGGATTGATGAATGAGGCCCGAAACATGGCCATGGATATCCCCAAAGACCTTTCTGTCGTCGGTTTTGACGATCGCGACGCGCGCAACTATAGCTACCCGAAGATGACGGCCGTATGCCAGGACGCTCGACTATTAGGATACGAGGCCTTTGCCGAGCTGGCACAGGCTGTGGAAGCGGGTAACGGGAACTCGAGGAAGCACCGTATTTCTACAACCTGGCTCGAAATTAACAATTCTACCGGTAAGCCGCCGGAAAAATCGCTTAGTATCCTGCCCAATGGCACGCGTTTGGTGGCAGCCCGGCCTTCTTCCTTGAACCCGCCCAGGTAGTCCCGCATCCTCGCTGCAACACCGGCGACAAGAATGCCTATGGGACAAAGAACGTCTGATAAATAGATAAAACTGGCGTACTGGCGAATTCCTTGACATCTTCTCCGTTGGATAAAAGAATAAAATAAATGAGGCACATGGCCGTTTATGCCGGGCCATTTATGCTGGGCCGCTTTATGCTGTCATCATCCAAAGCAGCTTAGAAAGTTCCGTTTTTTCAAAAATTATTCCGTTTATGCTTGACTTAACTTTTATTCTGTTTAAATTGTAAATGTACCGGAAACAGTACCATTGCTAAATCGGCTTAGTTAATAGGCACAAACTCAACCCTGGTGGTTACCGCAGATCTTATAACAGACCAGCCTTGTAACTGTTACTGTAAACATTCAGAATATTTCGGGCTAGCCATTTCAGCTCAAATCAAGCGAGGCTCCATGCTCTGCGCTGGAGGGTTGAAAGTCGAAGGGAAGAGTGAAGAAGCCGTTGTCACCTTGGGAATTGCGAAATAGCAAGCCCCAAGGCTTTCCGTTGGATTTTCAGGATGAAATCCCATATATGTTTTTAGGACCATTTTTTCATGTAAAAAGAGGGAGAAAGCTAATGTTTGTTAAATTCCCAGGAAGTCGCTGCCTGGTCGTGGCGACCTGTGCGCTGATGGGTGTGATGACCTGGTCATCCATTGCCTCAGCCAATGTTTTGTCGGACGCTGGGTTCGATGACACCGACACAAGCGGTGGTGATGTGGCCGCTGGAACCTCCGCTGCGTGGGACCAGTTCAATGACGCGTTCATCTCCTCGCAATCAGCCCCAGCATTTAGCCCTGACAACGACCTGAAAATTTTTGGCCCATTTTTTGATGGCGGCGGCGCTGGCGTAGTCCAAGCGGCTCCCGGTGGGGCCTCCGCAGGTGAGGTTTGGCAAGCTTCTGCATATGCACAAAATTGGAGTGGCGATGCATTAGGCGAAGGAAACTTTGCTGTTGTCAAGATTGAGTTTCTTGACGCGGGCAATGCTGTCATTGGCGCTGTGGAATCCTCGCACATCGACAATACCTTGCCACAGGACACATGGACTAAGTTTAGTGCTCAAGGTGTTGCTCCAGTTAACACTACGGGCGCCCAAATCGTGCTCGTTCATGTCCAGCTGGATCCAATCAGCGGGGGCTCGGTATTCTTTGATAACGCTTCACTCGCCAAAGTTCCCGAGCCTACAACGATAGTCATGGCGGGCATGGGATTGATAGCGCTAGCCGGATATGGTACCCGCCGACGCAGATAATCCTGATATGCTTATGCACGCTTTACCTAGATGGGCGGGCACAGCGGGCTATCAACCCGCTGTGCCCTTTCAGGGCGCAAAATTTTTTCCCTTTACCGAAGTCAGACCAACATTCATCGTCAATCACCGGAACAGGTAGAAAAAATGAAGAATCCTACACTCAATGATCGACATTTGGCAGCCGGTTTTGTCGCCTTGATTAGCTCGCTCGTTGGGATTGGCTCGCTTGTCGGGGGCATACCCGCTTATAGCCAGGTACTCCTGTCTGACGACTTCAACAGCGGCACGCAAGTGAATCCCCTGGAGTGGCGTGTGCCGTTTCCCGGAGATGGTTCGTTTCTGGGCCAAACTCAGTTGAATACGGACAATACCTCTCTGCCTTCAATCGTGGGCGGCGCAGCCGTTCTGGAATTGAGCACGTTTCTGGATGGATCGGTGTTTAGTGGCTCGGAAATGATCACCAAACGAAACTTCGCACTGGGCGGTGGTTTGGTATGGAAGGCGCGCATGAAAATCAATAGCACGACTCCCAACGGAGTCGTTGGTAGCGGATTTCTTTTCGACGTATCACGAGAGACTCCGCCCGGTACACCTGTCCGCGACGAAATCGACTTGGAGCTTCTGAGCAACGAAGCGAATGGCGACAATCGGGTTCTCACCAATACCTGGAACGATGAAGATTTCATCAACGGTGCCGGGGACTCGGCTTTTGTGCCGGCTATGGTCCCACCGCCCTCACCCTACGACCTGAACGTTTTCCATGATTATGAGATTCGTTGGACTCCTGGCAAAGTCCAGTGGTTCATCGACCACGCTTCGGTGCGGACGGTTACGAGTGCGGAAGTACCCAACGATCCAATGAAGTCCCGATTCAACATTTGGGTTCCTGATAGCGGATTTACCTCAGCCTATGATCCCAGTTTGCTGCCGGCCGCCAACGCGGGCGCCAATAAGACCTACACCATGGAGGTTGATTCCGTATCGGTTGAACGCATCAACACTACCACGGGCCCCAACCTGCTTGTCAACGGCAGCTTTGAGGATATATCGAGTGGGTCGCCAGGCAACTGGTCACAATTCAATAACGCCTTCGATGACGACGTTGAAAGCTCTGGAGTGCTCCCGGAAGACGGCTCATTTTCGATGAAAACGTTCGGGCCATTTAAGTTTGACGCCAATGGGGCCGCGAGCGATGCATCCGGTGCTTTTCAGACCGTCACTTCCGGTATTTTGCCCGGCAAAGAGTACTCGGCCTCGGTCTTCGCCTGGTCGGATAGTGTGGATACAATCTTCGATCGGGACAATTTTGCCGAGATTGTGCTGGCATTCGAGGACAGCAACGGCACAACCATCGATGAAAGAACCACGCCAATCTATGATGGCCGCGACGGTCTGCTTACCACTGCTGGCGTCCAGGATCAATGGAATAAGTTTACTGTGGAGGGGCTTGCTCCGGCGGGGACAACCCAGGCGACGGTAAGCTTGTTCTTCATTCAAGTCAATTCGGATGACCCGGCCAATCCCGGCACCAATATTTTCCGCAACAGCGGTAACGGAGCAATCTGGTTCGACGATGCCTCGCTGGTACAGCTGAATTCATTCGCCGCAGCGGATTTTAACCAGGACGGTCGTGTCGACGAGCTGGATTTGGGCATCTGGGATAACGCATTTGGAAATAACGCCAACGCTGATGCCGATAACGATTCGGACAGCGATGGTAACGATTTTTTAATCTGGCAACAGCAGTTTACCGGACCCCCCAGTGTCGCCACGGCAAGCAGCTTCTCTGTCCCGGAACCAATTGCCCTGGAGTTGGCGGTCCTGGGATGCTGCGTTATGATATTACCAAGACCGGTAACACCGCGACCTCGTAGACGTAATCGCTAGTACCGATATTGTTGAAATTACTGCGATTTTATACGTTTTCTTCAGTTGTGGATGGGTCCGGCTGATTGGCTGAATTTTGCTCGTATTCCTGGCACGCATAGGAGCCATAAGGAGATTGCATTGATGACTTATCGGACTGCTCATCGGATTAGAGGCTTCACCCTGGTCGAACTGTTGGTTGTCATTGCCATCATTGGTGTGTTGGTGTCGTTGCTGTTGCCAGCCGTACAAGCTGCCCGTGAAGCCGCGCGGCGCATTAGTTGCACCAACAATATAAAAAACTTGGCGTTGGCGATACAGAACTACCATGTTGCCCATAAAACATTCCCTCTCAGTACACCTTATCGCGGCAGGAGCGACCATGATTGCGAGGGCAATTTGACCGTCAACTACGATACCCGCCCTGGAGTCGTGGAATATATCGGACCTGGCAGGTGTAATAAATTGGATCGGACAGGCAGAACCGGCCGGGGATGGATTACCGAACTGTTGCCTTTTCTAGAACAGCAGTCACTTTACGACCAATTCAAGGCCGCCGGCGCTTTTAAAGGAATGTTCATTCAGAAAGAAGGCATGAAAAGGGACGTTCCAGCCGTTCGTGAGGGCATGGCGACCCAATTAAAAATCCTTCACTGCCCATCGGATCCCCCGTCGGCCGAACTATCCGAGATACAATACGGTTTCAAGAACATTCCCGTTGCCGTAACCAGTTACAAAGGAGTCTTGGGGGATGCGGGTATACTCGATGCCGTTACGGATCCATACTTCGGCGATACCGATTGTCACGACAAGAGCGGCTGCAATGGCATATTGTGGCGTACCAACTATTTTGATCGTGTTTCGATGAAAACGGTTACCGATGGTGCGAGCAGCACCTTAATCATTGGCGAAGCGGTCCCGGAACTTGACCCCCACTCGACTGCGTTTTACTGCGACGGAGACTGGGCGACCTGCGGCATCCAATTCAATTTTCTACCGCAAGATACTTCGGAGCAGTTTCTAAATGACCATTGGTGGGAAGTTCGCGGCTTTCGCAGCAGGCACCCTGGCGGGGGTAATTTCGCATTGGTGGACGCTTCGGTACGCTTTTTGAATGAGGGTATTGACCATACAATTTACCGGGAACTTGCAACTCGAAATAGCGGCAGGCCTGTTGAATTGCCTTAGGCGGCATGCGTGTTTGCTATGGGCCGCGGCTATTTTCTTTCCTTAACCGTTTGGACGCTAAGGTCAAGGAGCTTTCCATGTCAGGAACCTATTTGCGGTTTGCCAAAATTACGCTCGCCGTTGTCTTCGCTTGCATGATGGTTCCGTTATCGGGATGCAGCAGTCGACAGGAGGCGTCGGTAACAGGTTTTGTCACCATCGATGGAAAACCGGTCCGACGCGGACGGATCACGTTTGTTCCCAAGGAACGCGGAGCGGGTGCGTTTGCGGCCATCAATTCTGACGGTTCGTATGAAGCCCGCACTGGCAGCACCGACGGCCTGGAAGCAGGCGAGTATTTAATCGCCTTGCAATCCCGAGGGGACTCCATTCCTGATCCGCATGGGGGTCCCCCCCTGCCTGGCAAACTTATCACACCAAAAAAGTACGCCCGCAGTCGTACTTCGGGGTTTCAGGTATCGATTGACCCAGGCTCGAATAAAGTGGATTTTAAACTAAAGTCCGGGGCAAAATAGAGTCCGCTTCGCCCATTCCCTTTCCTGAATCCCGAACCCTGGCCCTACACTTTACCGAAGTAATTTTTGAGTGTACCTAAACTGCCATGACAACGGCATATCCATACCGCTGTACTTTTGCCTACCCTCCAAGGACGGTCTTGCCGCGGACACTGATTTTTATCGTCCTGGTAATATCCAGCGCGACACCACTCCATGCCGCGCCGGCAGGCTGGAATCTTACCTGGAGCGACGAATTTGATGGGTCCCAACTCGACAACACCAAGTGGGATCCCATTCTCTGGACAACCCCGTTCAACCATGAACAACAAGCCTATCATCCATCCCGCGCTACGGTTTCCAGCGGCAATCTGGTGCTCACCGCTGATGACACCCCCTTTGGCGGCAAAGCCTATACCTCGGCAAAGGTCGAAAGTAAGCAGACGCAGCAGCACGGCCGCTGGGAAATCCGCGCCAAACTGCCTGCTACGCAGGGCACCTGGCCCGCCATTTGGTTGCTGCCCGACACCGGACAGTATCCCTGGCCTTCGCAGGGCGAAATCGACATCATGGAAAACCGTGGCAACCAGCCCACGTTGACCAGCAGCGCCTTCCACTGGGGCCCCAACTGGCAGGGTCATCAATTCACCTATCAAGAACAACAAGCCTCCAACGGTGGCCAGGCCGAAAATTATCACGACAGCTTCCACACCTACGCGGTCGAGTGGGACGCCTCCAAACTGCGATTTTTTGTCGATGATGTCCATTATCAAACGATCACCAATGCCGAAACCGGGGGGTTTCTGGGCAACCAGACGGCCCCAGCGGAAGTCGTTTTGAACGTAGCTGTGGGCGGTGACTTTCTGGGAGCGGCACAGCCGGACAACAACAGTGTCTGGCCGCAGCAGATGCAGCTTGACTATGTACGCGTGTATGAGCGGGATGCCAGCCCGCCTCCCGCAGTGTTTCGAAACGGTAGTTTTGAAGAACAAGAGGGATCGTTAGCCGGCTGGAGCACCTTTGGCAACACCCTTCCCAATGTGCAAACTCATCACGAAGCGGTCCTGGATGGCGGCAGCGCGCTGAAAATATTTGGCCAATTCAACGGCGGCCAGAACTACTCTGGAGTGGAACAAGGCATTTCGGTCTCTCCCGGCGACACGGTATCGGCTTCCGCCAGCGCACTGGTTCGTTCCCTCGACGATCTCATCGGCGGCAATACGGTTGAAATGAGATTCGACTACTACAATGACTTCAGCGGCAAGTTTGGCAGCTCCGCCTATATCCAATCCAAATCGATCGAGATCGCCGACGCTTCAACCGCCAATGACATTTGGGTCAACCATGCCTTGACCGACCAGGTGCCGGCAGGCGCCGTTGAAGCCCGATTGGCCTTCGTTTTCAATCAGCCGGCGTTGGATCCCGGCGCGATCCATATCGACGATGTGCTCTTCACGAACCTTGATTTAAAATACAATGCCGATGCGAATCACGATGGAGATGTGGATGGAACAGATTTTCTAGCCTGGCAACAGGGCTTAGGGAAGAACGACGGCACTTCGGTTGCCGGCGGCGATTTCAACTTCGACGGTCAGGTCGATACCAACGACCTGGCCGTCTGGATGAGCCAGTTTGGCGCCTTCGGGCCGGCCGGAGCTTCAACAATCCGCGTCCCGGAACCGGCATCTCTGTGGGTATTCACTCATTGCCTTTTAGGCGTTCTACTCCCGTTCAAGGGATGGTAACGCGAAATCATTGCCGATGCGAGGCAGACAGGCAGCCCATTTTTATCTGTCCGTCTTTCACTATTCTGGTGCCACGCTTCTGGAGTAACCGCCAAACTGCTGGAGGGTGTCCTGTTGCTGGCCAGGGCCGGATGGTTTACGCTTTACCTGCCAGTTAGCGAGTAGCATCTGGCAGCAGCCAACGAGGACTTTTCATGACCGCGGCCGAACGTATTCTTCAGCATACCAATTTCACGACGCTCGCTTGGGTCGTGGTCATCCTCTACCCGTTGATTTCGGTCGGCATCGGCCTCTATGTCCGCAAGCTGGTCTCCAACATGAAGGACTTCGTCACGGCTGGCCAGGGGCTTGGTGTTTGCCTGGGGATCGCCACGATGACCGGCACGGAGTTGGGCCTGATCACGGTGATGTACAGTGCCCAGAAAGGTTTTGTTGGCGGTTTCGCCGCATTTCACATTGCCTTGGCGGCCGGGCTGGTGACGTTGGTGGTCGGGATGACCGGGTTCATTGTCTATCGCCTGCGCGCCATGCGGGTCTTGACCATTCCGGAGTTTTACGAGCGCCGCTTCAACAAAAAAACACGCGTCCTGGGAGGCCTGATGATGGCCCTGGGAGGCATCCTCAACATGGGCCTGTTCCTCAAAGTGGGCTCCATGTTCCTGGTCGGCATCACTGGCCTGTCCGCGACCAGTTGGGCCCTGCCGGCGGTGATGGTTTTTTTAATTGCCCTGGTGCTGACTTACACCTGCCTGGGCGGCATGGTCTCGGTTGTGCTGTCCGATTACGTGCAATTTGTCGTCCTCTCCTTCGGTCTTTTGCTCACCACCGCGATGGCAATTTGGAAACTCGGCTGGAGCCATCTATTCGATACGGTCGAATCGGCGATGGGTGTCAGTGGCTTTGACCCGACCGTCGCGAGTGGCCATTTTGGCTGGGAGTACATCGCCTGGATGGGTTTCATGGGCCTGGTCAGTTGCGCGGTTTGGCCCACCTCGGTGGCTCGGGCGCTGGCGATGGAAAATCCGGCTGCGGTCAAACGGCAATACATGTTTGCGTCGATCTCTTACATGATTCGATTTTTAATTCCCTATTTCTGGGGCATCTGTGCCCTGGTCTACATACTGGGCCACCCAGCGCTGAGTGGACTGTTTTTCCCAGCCGGCTATCCTGCCCCGGAAAAAATGCCCGAGGGGATGACCGCCATCGATAATTTGTACAGTTTGCCGGTGTTTCTGGGGCGTATCCTGCCCGCGGGCGTAATCGGGATCATTACCGCGGGCATGGTCGCCGCCTTCATGTCGACCCACGACAGCTACCTGCTCTGCTGGAGTTCCGTGCTCACGCAGGACGTGGTTGCGCCATTGTATGAAAATGGACAGCGTAAGCTGAGTCCTGAGACGCGAATCCTGCTGACACGCGTGTTCATCGTGCTGATCGGTCTCTACGTTCTCTATTGGGGGATTATCTACCAAGGGGAAGACGACATCTGGGATTACATGGCCGTCACCGGAGCCATTTATTTTTCGGGAGCATTTGCCGTATTGCTTGGCGGACTGTACTGGAAGCAAGCCAGTTCCACGGGCGCCTTGCTGGCCCTGGTCGCCGGCCTGTTTGCCTTAGCCGGTCTCGGGCCTGTGCAAAATGCCATCGGAATCGACGTAGGGAGTGAACGGATCGGGCTGCTGTCCATTGCTTGCACGGTGGGCGCTATGGTCCTCGGTTCCTGGATTTTCCCCGATCGCGATCGGGCGGCTGTTCGTGGAGGCCAATCATGCCCATAGAATTTTGGATTTTGCTATGGAAAATCGTGCTGATCGGTGGGATCGGCCTGTTCACAATCCTTGCCGTGGTCGTAACCATCGGCGGTGCGCGTGACATTCATAAATTACTGCGTCAATTGAGGAGCCAGGCTAAAGATGAATCGCACACCAGGTCATGAATCGCACGTAGCACTCACCGTGGCCGTTCTGGCCGCCATCGTCATTTGGCATGGGGGAGTACAAGACGGAGCGCCGACCCGTGCCTTGGCGGACGCGCCATCGCGTTTCCCCACGGTTCTGGACAATCGGCTCCAGCTCGAACGGCTCGCCGCCGAACCCGAACTTGTGACGCCCACCGGCATCTGCTTCGATCGGCGCGGCCGGCTGCTGGTCATCGAGTCGCACACGCACATGCGGCCCAAAGATTACGTCGGTCCACCGGCGGATCGGATCCGACGGTTCGAGGACACCAACGGCGACGGCCGGCCCGATCGATGGTCGACATTTCACGAAGGCCTGCAGCTGGCGATGAATATCCAGCAACATGCTAATGGCTCGGTCTATGTCGTCACCCGGGCGGCCCTGGTGCGATTGACCGATCGCGACGGCGACGGCCAGGCGGAAGAGCAGACCGAAATCGTCCAGCTCAAAACCCCTTGCACCTATCCGCACAATGGCTTGATGGGTTTTGCGATTCGCCAGGATGGCATGCTGCTGCTTGGGCTCGGCGAGAACCTGGGAGAACCGTACCGAATGGTCGGCTCGGACGGCACCGAGCTCCACGGTGGCGGCGAGGGCGGATCGATCTACCGCTGCCAGCCGGACGGCTCGGGACTCGAACGGATCGCCACCGGTTTTTGGAATCCCTACGGTCTCTGTTTCGACCCGTTCGGGCGGCTGTTCTGCGCCGAAAACGATCCCGACGCCAGTCCGCCCTGCCGGCTGCTGCATCTGGTCCCCGGCGGAGACTACGGCTATCAATTTCGCTACGGCCGCTCAGGCCGGCACCCGTTGCAAACCTGGACCGGCGAACTACCCGGAACTCTCGGCATGGTCTGCGGTCTCGGCGAAGCGCCGTGCGAAATCGTCGCCCATCGCGGCGCGTTGTGGGTTGCGAGCTGGGGAGACCATCGGATCGAGCGTTACCGGCTCGTTCCGGCAGGCGCATCCTTTCGGGCGAATCGCGAAGTGGTTGTTCAGGGCGGCCCCGAGTTCCGCCCGGTCGGCATGGCGGTGGCGGCCGATGGCTCCCTTTACTTCAGCGATTGGGTCGCTGCCAGCTACCCGGTCCATGGCCGCGGCGGCTTGTGGCGTTTGTCATGGCGTAAGCCACCAGGCCCGGAGACCCCATTTCCCGCGCCCGGCAAGCTCGAACAGCAGGCGGATCGCCAGCGGCGGAATCCCACCCTGGCCGGACTCCAATCGTCCGACCCGTTCGTACGAACGGCGGCCGTATGGGGCTGGGCGGCTCGTGGAGGCCTCGGCACGATCGACTGGACCGCCTTGTCTTCGCCGGCCGCGCGGGTCGGCATGTTGCGGGCCTTACGCTGGCGGGACGACACCCCATCGAAGGACACCCTGACCGTGGCGCTTCGCGACCCGAGTGCCGAGGTGCGCATCGACGCCATTCGCTGGATCGCCGACCGCGGCCTGAACGAATATCGGGATGCCATTCTCAAGCTACTCGATACAAACAAGACCGACGAGCGCGAGTATCTGATTATTCTCGCCGCCGCCCAGTGGCTTGCCACCGGTCAGGTAACCCACGGCGGCCAGATTTCAGACGAGTTGCTGGTTGGCGAATTAAAGCGGCAGCAGCGTCCTCTGCGTCTCCAGGCCCTTGCCCTGAAGCGGCTGTCGCCGGACAATCCTTTCCTGACGCCGAAACAAATAGGCACCTATTTGAAGAGCCCGAATGCCACGTTGCGACTCGAGGCGGTGCGGACCCTTGGCCAGCAGACCTCACCCGATCGATTCGCTCCTCTCGCCCAGGTTGCCGGCGACAGCGGCCAAACCAGCATCGTCCGGGCGGAAGCCATTATGGCCCTGGGCGCTGCGGCCCATCCGTACCAGGCGCTCCTCGAACAATTGGCTTCAGACGCGATTCCGGCGATCGCCCGCGAAGCCAGCCGAACACTCCGTCTGGCCGGAATTCAGACCGCGTCGACCGAACGGAAACACACTCCCAATACTCCCGCCGCACAAGCAATCGACGCCTGGCTGAAGCTTGTCGACACTCCCGGGGATGCGGAGTCGGGCCGGCGACTATTTTTCAGCCCGATCGGGCCGCGCTGTGCGATCTGCCATCGGCTCGAGGGGCGCGGTGGACGCATCGGCCCCGACCTGACCCGGATCGGGCAGACCACCTCACGCCGCCGCATCCTCACGTCGATCCTGCAACCCAGCGCTGAAATGGCGCCCCAGTACGTACCCTGGGCGATTCAAACCGACGACGGAAAACTGCGCATCGGCATGGCCTATCCGCGTCATGGGCCACCGGGCCAAACCTATTTTTACGACCAGAACGGCCAGCGTTTCACGCTGCGGACCGAAACGATCGAAGCGCAAATGCCATCGAAAACGTCGCTCATGCCCGCCGGACTGGAAAAGCAGTTGACAGCAGACGATCTGCGCGACCTGTTGGCATTGCTGGCTAGCGCGCCCTCTTCTCCGGCTGCTCCCTGACGACAAATTCGTAGTGCCCCGATTCGAGCGCGTAACGCACAACACCGTTGCCGGACTCGCGGACGGTCACTCCTTTGCTCTCGCTTGCCAGCGACCCACCTTCAAAAACATGGGCCGCATCCGTGGCCGGCACTTCGACAACGGCTGTCGTGTTGGTGGGAATCCTCAAAGTCCACTTGTATCCCTCCGGATCTTTTTCCCAACCCGAGGCGAGCGTGCCGCGGCCGGTTTCGATCGCTGCCCGGGCATACGCTAGCGACTGCGGCAGGAAAGGCCGCAGGATCACTTTTTCAAAGCCGGGGTGGTCTGGATCGATATGAATGCCGGCAAGTGTGTTGTAAAAGAACGCATCGATACTGCCCATCATGGCATGGTTGTGCGACTGTTTCAGGTTCCAGAATTCGCATAACGTGGTGTAATGCCTCACCATGTGGCCCCAGCTCGGATAATCGGTTTGGCCTGCCAGCCCGTAGGCGATATCGGCCCTGCCTGCCTGCGCCAAGGCATCGATCATGTATTTCGATCCCAGCACACCGGTGGTGAGATGGCCATGGTGCTTGTTCATAATGTCGTTCACCAGGTTTCCAAGCACCCGATTGCGGAACGGTTTGGGCACAATGCCCAGAAATAGTGGAAAACTGTTGGCCATCTGGCTGCCATCGTTGTAGTTGCCGCTGGTGGCATTGAAGTACGCCTGGTGGTAGGCACTCTTGATGGCCTCCGCCAGGTCGGCAAAGTGGGCCGCGTCGTCGGCCTGGCCCAGAACCGTGGCAATCCGGGCCATGAGCACCGCATCCCAATAGTAAAAACCGGTCGGGACCGAAGCGGGCTCGCCCTCCTGCCAACCCTCCACCAGGCTGCCCCAATCCCCAATCCAACCCGCCTTGATGCGATGGTTCTTGGCCTGGGAGCCGAGAAAATCGAGGTAACGTTTCGCAGCCGGATAGTGGTCGGCCAGGATGGCGGTATCGCCATAATACAAATAGTATTTCCAAAGAAGGAGAATGTAGGTACTGCTCCATTCCACCCCTTCATCCCGAATATAAGGCCGCGGGGATATGATCGGCAAATCACCGGTCGCTTCGTCCTGGTTCTCCCTGATACCGCTCAGCCAATTGGCAAAAAATAGAGGGGCGTCCCAGTTGAACATGACTTCTTCCGCCGTGACCTGGGCATCGCCCAGCCAGCCAAGACGCTCATCGCGCTGAGGACAATCCATCGGATAGCCCATCATGTTGCTCCGCTGCGACCAGCTGGTGGCCCGATGGATTTGATTGATCACCGGGTTCGCGCACGCGAACGTGCCGGTCGGCGGGCAGGCCGAATGGACGACACAACCCTGGAAGTCCTTGATGACCGGCAATTCAGGCGCCCCGCTGACCTCGACGTAGCGGAAACCGAAAAAAGTGAAACGCGGTTCGTAGATTTCAACTCCTTCGCCTTTCAGCAGGTACGTGGCGGTTGCCTTTGCATGTTCGTTGCTGGTGACGTCGATCGTGCCGTCCTCGTTCACATCCTCGGCAAAACGCATGACGAGCCTGGTGCCTCTTGCGCCCTGGACCGAGATTCTTGCCCAGCCGGCGAAATTTTGCCCCATATCATAGACCCGTACACCGGCAACCGGTCGACGAATCGCTACGGGCTGAATCCTGTCAGTTACCTTGATGGGCTGCATCCGGTGTGACAGGAGTCTGCCAGCCGGCGTTTCGACGAGATTCACCGATTGCCACTCCGAGTCGTCAAATTCCGGGCTGGCCCAGCCAGTCTGCTCACAACGGGCGTCGTACAATTCCCCATCGTAAACACAATTGAACAGAACCGGCCCAGGCGCCTGTTTCCAACTTGCATCGCTGCCCACAACCTCGGTTTTGCCGTTTGCGTACGTGATGTGCAACTGCAAGATGGCCCGTTTTGCTCCAAACCACTGCATGCGATAGGGTCGCCACCATTTCTTGTAGGGGTTAAACCAGCCATTGCCCAGATGGATGCCAAGGGCATTGGTGCCAGTCGCCAACTGGTCCGTAACATCGAACGTATCGTAGAGCACCTGCTTGCGATAATTCATTTTGGCCGGCGCCAGCACGTGATCGCCAACCTTGTCGCCATTGAGATAGAGTTCGTAATAGCCCAATCCTGTAACGAAGAGCCGCGCATTTTTCACTTCATGGCCGCAATGAAATGTGTGCCGCAGCAAGACCGAGCGACCGTTATGCGGCACTGCGTCCGCCAGGTCGGCGGGCTCCTTGACGCTTTGAAAAAACCCGGCCGCGGGCCGCGGTTCCTGCGTGGGGCCCGCGCCAATCCATCGGGCCGTCCAGTCGCGCTGGGTCAACAGGGCGGTCCAAAACTCTGTCGGCCGGCTGACCACGCGCTGGCCATCCTTGTCCCAGACAAATACCTTCCAGAAATAACACGTATTGCTGCCCAATGGCTGGCCCTGATAGGAAACATGCGTGGTTTGAGCGGTTGCAATCCGGCCGGAGTCCCAGCAATCTCCCCGATTGGCGGCCAATCGCTTTTCACTCGATGCGACCAAAACCCGATAGGCCGTCTGTTTCTGCCCCCGGCGCGAAGAATCGAGGATCCAGCTGAAACGCGGGCGTGGCCGGTCGATATTTTTGGGCCGCGAGGCATATTCGCAGCGCAGCTTCTTTACGATAACCGGTGCTGCGGCCATAGCCGTACGGCCATTGCCGCCCCAGAGCAATCCGGCGAAAGCCAGCAGGCAGCCTATTGATTTCATCGCAACTCCTTGGACTTCCGTCCACCGGGACCTGTACCCATTACTGGGAAACAGGTTGCTCCAAACTGGGCCGAAAAAATCCGTCTTCCATCTCGTAGGTCGTGTCGAACACATCGAGCGCCCGATGATCATGCGTCACCACAATTACCCCGGCGCCATGGTCGTGGGCAACCTTGGCAAACAACTCCATCACCTGGCGGCCGCGATGACTGTCAAGGGCCGCGGTTGGCTCGTCGGCGAGAATCACGTTGGGCCGATTGGCCAGTGCCCGGGCAGCCGCCACGCGTTGCTGCTGGCCACCGGAGAGCATTGCGGGCAAGTTGTTCTCCCGATCCGCCACGCCCAAATAGTCGAGCAGTTCCAGGGACCGTCGCCGGGCCGCGCTGGCACCCGCACCACCAATCTCGAGCGCGATCTGCACATTTTCGCAAGCCGTCAGAAAGGGGATCAGATTCGCCCGCTGAAACACGAAGCCGATGTGGTTCCGTCGGAACGCGCGCAGGTTGGTTTTGGCCCGAGGACCGTCCATAACCATTTGGCCCCCAATCGACACCTGTCCCGAGGTCGGCGGATTAATCAGGCCAACCGCCGTCAGGAAGGTCGTTTTACCCGCGCCGCTGGGTCCCAGCAGGGCGACCACCTCACCGCGCCGCACCGACATGGTCGCCTCGCGAAGTGCGACCACTTCGGTGTTGCCGTTGCCATAAATCTTGGCCAGGTTGGTGGTTTCGATGGCCAGCGGTTGTTTCATCGTGGCCACCTCATGCCAGGGCTTCATTCGGCTGGACATGCAAGGCTTTCCAGATACCCAACAGGCTGGCCAAAACGGAAATTCCCAGTACGATTAGCGCCAACTGCAGTAAATCGTCGTTCAGTAGAATCACCCGGCGCGGAAACTTCGGGAAAATCTTCTGGCCCAGCAGGTACGCAATCGCGTACCCGACCGCGCCCAGGAAAATCGCCTGCTGCAGGATCAAGCCCAGGATCCGGTGATTCGGCGCGCCGATAAGTTTGAGCAGAGCAATCGAATGTAGTTTTTCCAGGGTCAACGTGTACAGAATCAATGCCATGATCACCGCGGCGATGACGGTCAGCAGGAAACGGAACAAGCCGATTTGCCGGCGTGCTTTTTCCACGAGCCCGTGCAGCAGCAGTACGTGCTGTCCTTGCCGAGTGTAGACCGACACGTCTCCCCAGCCGGAAATGATCCTGGCAACCTGGTCCGCATCGGCGCCGGGCGCCAACCCCAGCATGACCGCACTGATCTGAGGCAGTGCGATCGCCGGCAATTCGGCCGAACTTTTGTAGGCTTGCTGCACCAGCAATGGCTGCTGGGCTCCCAGCGCGCTGTGCAGGCCACGGGCGTAGCGGGCCTCGCGTTCCAGCCGCACTGCCTCGCCCGCGACGTCGTATTGAATCGACTGCGAATCGGCTACCGTGACAAAGCCGATTCCATCGCCCGACGCGCTGACCATACTCGCGCTGATGCCCACCACCGTGTAGGTATCCTTGCCGAGCCGGATGCGCTGACCCAGCGGAAGTTTCAGCGTCTTGTCGACGATCATTTCATAGTGGCTTCTCGCCAGCGGTCGGCCGGCAACCAGAGGGACCCACTCTCCCCGGTCGGTGGGCCAACTCAGGCCGAGGACCGCCATCCGCAACGGCTTTCCCTGATATTCCCTTTGGATGGTATGGTAGACAAACTCGCGTGCCTGCCGTACGCAGGGCACCGACAAGACCCGATAAAGCAAATTGGCCGGGATCCGCGAAAGTTCAGCGAATGGCCCCTTGGTGCCGCGCTGCACGACCCAAAGGTCCGTCCCAACGCGATCGACCAGCAACGTGGCATCCGCGATGAGACCGCGGTAGATTCCTCCCATGCCCATTACGATCATCAGTAGCAAGCCGATGCCGAACGAGGTTAGGGCAAACCGCCCCGGGCTGTGCCGGATGTCTTTGGTCGCGAGATTCATTGCACCTTAATTCTTTCCCCGCCCGCCAGTGCGTGTTTACCATCCTGGGGCAAAACCACGACATCGCCGGGCCGCACCCCGGACACAACTTCGAACCATTGCGGATTTTGCAGCCCCAACGTCACCGGCCGCCAGCGGGCGATTCCCTGTTGGTCGAGAAAAACGCCCAAGGCATTCTCTCGCCGCTGCAGGAAAGCAACCGGCACGCGCGGACAAGCCGTTTTACGGGCCGTCTCGATGTACACCTCCGCCCGTTGGCCAATCGCCCAATTGGGTGGCAGTTTCAGCACCCGAACATCCACAATAAATTCACGCGTTTCACGATCGGCTTCCTTGCCGAGCCGGACGACCTGCCCAGGATAGGAATGGTCGGCTTCCGAACGGAACACGACACGGGCCTGCTGATCTACGGCCAGGCTGCCCATCACGGTTTCATCGACCCAGGCGCTAATCCACAGTTCCTTCAGGGACACCAGCGTGAGAATAGGAGTGCCGGGGACCACCACATCCCCCGGATCCAGCATCCTGCGTATGATCAGGCCCGCGAAGGGCGCGTTGATTTGGGTGTCGTCCAGCCGCGCGTCGTGGTAGGCGAGCGTTTTCTCGGCCGCAGTCACCCCGGTTTTACCTTCCGCAATAGCGGCTTGTGATTGGGCCACTCCCGCTTCGGCAATGGCCAGCGATTCAACCGCTTTATCCATATCCGCTTCGGTCTGCGCATTGCTTGCCATCAGCTGCTGCACACGCTGGTGCTGCCGGCGCGCTTGTACCAAAACCGCCTTGGCCCGCTGCAGGTCGGTTTTGAGCCGCTCCACGGCCGCCTTGGCGGCCGCCAGGCTTGCCTGGGCGATTTCGACCTGTTGCCGAAGATCCGCATCATCGAGGCGGACGAGCAAGTCTCCTGCCGCAACGTGATCTCCCTGGTCGACCCGCATTTCTTGCAGACGGCCGGAGATCTTTGGACTCACGGTCACCTTCACCCGCGCCTCAAGCGTCCCCGTGCCCAGCGCTTCTTCAACAATTTCGCCACGCCCAACCGTGTGTTCTTGAACGAGAACCGGCGAAAACCGAAACCAGTAGATGGCCCCGCCAATCGCCGCCAGGGTCAGCAGCCATTTCAGAAACCGCAGGATTCCACGCATCCATGGGGATAATTCTTTCATATCGCTAAGGTAACATTCCCATGTTTCATTGGCCATGCCATACGATCCAGGCTACAATCGGGAACCGGAAAATTTCCAAGCAATTTGATGCAAAACCCAGTTATTTCACTCGGACTGTCTCCAACAAGCAGTCGACCAGCCATGAGCGGCCGTTGCGAGTTGATCCGGTCATTGCAAGCGAGGACACCCATGCATCATGACAGAACGCGACGCTCCTTCTTGAAATCCGCCAGTGGCATCGCGGGCGTTTGGCTAACTGGGGCGGCAGATCGCAGCTGGGGCGCAGTGAAAAAATCACCGGCGCAAACGGTTTTGCCGCGTTGGCGCGGATTCAATCTGCTGAACTTCTTTCAGGCCTTCAGCCGCGGTGAACGGAGCAACGGCACGGTCCCCCAAGATGATCTGGGTTGGATCCG
>Ga0114931_10002600_pt1 | contig 22899 bp, 26 predicted proteins | sample 2SBtaG_FD_89579 | JGI IMG/M metagenome (GOLD analysis project Ga0114931, IMG submission 89579) | Deep subsurface microbial communities from Kolumbo volcano to uncover new lineages of life (NeLLi) - 2SBTROV14_V59a metaG | ecosystem: Environmental > Aquatic > Marine > Volcanic | place: Kolumbo... | reverse complement strand
GTTTCTGCTTCTTTGTCCATCATATCCAAAATGTCTTTTAGTAGTTTTTAGTTCTCCTTTGAAACTTTGGGTAAGTTTCTTTCCAAGTTTTAATGCAAATTTATTGGATGATATGTAAAAGTCCCATCCATCCTTTTGTTCAATAATTTTTGATGCAAATACTTTATCATCCTTGTCAAGTTGAACTTTTATAAAATCAAATAAATCCTCATCTTTTGGTCTTATTTGAAGTGTTGCAACAAAATATTCTGTTCCTTTCTTTGAACATACAGGACATTTTTCAACTATTATTTTTGCAGGTATTTCTGTTATTGCACCATTTTTTTTTGCTACAACAATTAATTTCTTTTTTTCTATTCCTTCAACTTCAACATCATCTGGCGCTTCAACTGTTATTTTGACTTTGCCTTTTATTGCATCTTTGGCAGCCTTTTCAACTACTTGTCTGATGGTTTTAAAAGGTGTCCATCTGCTTCTATAGAAATGTTTACCACACTCACATAGTTTTACTTTAATATCCTTGTAGGAGAATTCTACTGGTGTGTGTTCTTCACAAAAAGTTGTTTTTGTGTCTTTTCCGCATATTGGACAAAATCCCATGTAGCTGGTTTATTTCTTCAGTCTTTTAAATCTATTCAATAAATTTATAAAAAAGGCTCTTTCTGTTTATTTTTATGAAAGAAAAAGTTTTTTTTAAGAATAAATCCGGGTTAAAACTCTGTGGTGTTTTATCAAATCCTGAGACTTGTAAATCAAATCATGTAGTTATATTTTGTCATGGTCTTTATAGTAAAAAGGATTGTTCTACTGGTATTGCTTTTGAAGAAAAATTTAATCAAGCAGGACTCTCATATTTTAGGTTTGACTTTCATGCACACGGGGAAAGTGAGGGTTCTAAGGATAATATTCTTTATTCCATGGCAAGAGATGATATTTTATCAGCCATTGATTTTCTTAAGTCAAGAGGATTTGCTAAATTTGCGATTATTGGTTCTAGTTTTGGCGGTAAGGCTGCAATGATGGCTTGTAATGTTTCAAATGATATATCTGTTCTTGGACTTAGATGTCCTGCAGTTGATTCTTCTGATTCATTAATTGTTAATTTTGGACACTCAACGCCTGTCAAATGGCGAGAGGATGGGAAGTTTACTTTTCCACCACCTTTAGGTTTTACTTTGGATTATTCTTTTTATGAGGATTCAGCTAAATTTAATCCATTAGATCTTGCTTCAAACATCTCAGTACCAACAATCATTGTTCATGGCAAAAAGGATAATCTTATTCCTTTAGATAATGTTGAACAAGTTAACGAGCTTATCTCTCATTCAAAACTAATAGTTTTACCTAATTCAGATCATTTCTTTGACTATAAGGGAGACTTTGAAACTCTAATCACTTTGATATCTAATTTCGTAGTTGATAAGTTTATTTCTTCTGAATAAAACTTATAAATGATTGAATTATCTCTTTTTTTAAATGGATATAAAATCTGCATGGAAAAAGACTTGGTATTTTATTAGGCATGATGACTCTATTCTTTCATGGGTTGCAAATGTAATACTTGCGTTTGTTCTAATAAAGTATATTTTGTATCCTCTTGTTGGTCTTATTTTTGGAACTCATTTCCCTGTTGTTGCAGTTATTAGTGAATCTATGCAGCATGATGGTAGCTTTAACAACTGGTGGGCTACTCAGGAGAATTACTATCAAAATATTGGAATAACTAAAGATGACTTCTTGGATTTTTCTCTTAAAAACGGCTTTAACAAAGGAGACATAATGGTTTTGTATGGTACTAAACCAAAGGATATCAAAGTTGGCAATGTTATTGTTTTTAAGTCTAGTCGTCCTTATCCGATTATTCACCGAGTCATTAAGATTCGTGATGAGGGCTCTGATGGAATAAATATAACTTTTGAGACTAAGGGAGATCATAATACTCAGCAAATAATAATTCCTGGTCTTGATGAGACAAATGTTTCTGAGAAATATTATGTTGGCAGAGCCATTGCAAGGATACCTTATGTTGGTTACGTCAAGATATGGTTTGCTAATCTGGCTGGAAAACTTGGTCTTGGTGCATTATTTAACTAAAACTAACTGAAACTTTAAAAGTCAGACTTTTCTTATGTTTTTAGGGTTAAGATTTATTTTGAGGTGATAATATGATTAAAGTTGGAGCAAGCGCGCCTGATTTTGCGTTAAAAGACAAAGAAGGTAAGATTCATAAGTTAAAGGATGTAAAAGCAAATTATACAATTATTTATTTTTATCCTAAGGATAACACTCCTGGTTGTACTATTGAAGCTAATATGTTTAATAAAGATCTTGATAAGTATGCTAAGATTAAGACAAAGATTATTGGTATTTCTGGTGGAGATGAGAAATCTAAAACTAAGTTTTGCAACAAACATGACTTAAAACTTCTTCTTCTCTCTGACATTGATTTTAAGGTTTCAACTAAATATGGTGTTTATGGTGAGAAAAAGTTTATGGGCAGAACGTATATGGGTATTAGTCGTGTGACTTTTATTCTTGACAAAAATAAGAAGGTTACCAAAGTTTTTGAAAAAGTTAAACCTCTTGTTCATTCAAATGAAGTTTTGGAGTTCTTAAAAAATATTTGATGATTAAATTGATTTTAAAGCCTAATATTGATAATGTCATGCGGATTTTAAGAAAAGAGGTTTCAAACTATAAAGTTCCAGTAGTTGATTTAATTGAGATTCAAACTCATGACCCATTCAAGGTTCTCATTGCAACTATTCTTTCAGCCAGAACAAAAGACCAAACAACTGTTGAGGCTTGTAAGAAACTTTTCTCAAAAGTAAAAAATTTCTCTGACTTAAAATCTTTATCCGAATCTGAAATTCAAAAACTAATCTTTCCAGTTGGTTTTTATAAGAATAAAGCAAAGCATCTAAAAAAACTTCCAAGCGTTCTTGAGAGTGAGTTTAATGGAGTTATACCTTCTTCTGTTGAAGAACTAGTAAAACTTCCAAGTGTTGGTAGAAAAACCGCTAATTTAGTTGTTACAATCGCTTTTAAGAAGCCTGCAATGTGTGTTGATGTTCATGTCCATAGAATTTCAAACAGGTTTGGTTATATCAAAACAAATACTCCTTTTGAATCTGAAATGGCTCTTAGAAAAAAACTTCCAAAGAAATATTGGTCTGATTACAATTCTGTTTTAGTTGCCTTTGGTCAACACTTATGTACTCCAATTAGTCCTCATTGTAGTAAGTGCCCAATAAAAGTGGAGTGCAAAAGATTAGGGGTGAGTTCTTCAAGATGATTGATGAAGTAAAACTTTTGAAAAAAGAGATTTCTAAAACAATAAATCAACGTTTAAAAGAATTTTCATCTTTTTCTAAGAAAGATCCTAAGGAGTGGTTTTCTGAACTTTGTTTTTGTATTTTGACTGCAAACTCAAAAGCCTTAACTGCTATTGCCATTCAAAAAGAACTTAGGGCTGAGGGTTTTATGTATTGTACACGCGCGCAGCTTAGTAATGCAATTAAGAGAAATAAACATCGTTTTCATAATAATAAAGCCAAGTTTATTCTTGCTGCAAGAAAATATAGTGATATTAGAGATATTCTAAGAGGTATTAAGGGTTCGCAAGCTAAAAGAGAGTGGATTGTCCAAAACATTAAGGGTGTGGGGTATAAAGAGGCATCCCATTTTCTTAGAAACACTGGTCACTTTGATTTAGCTATCTTAGATAGGCACATATTAAATTTGTTGGTTGAAAATAATTATTTGGATGAAAAGCCAAAGACTTTATCACGAAAATTATATCTGGAGATTGAACAAATACTTCTAGGTATTGCTAATAGCCTTAATATGTCTCAGGCAGAACTTGATTTGTATTTATGGTATTTAAAAACTAACGCAGTCTTAAAGTAAAGTTATCCTATCCCCATATTTTTTAATATCTACGTCCAAATATACTTCTCTCATTTTCTTACAGATTTCAAAAGCTTTTTAAATGTGCATTTAGAAAAGTAGTATTAAGATGTTATTTTGCCCAAAATGTGGCTCTCTTATGAAGCCAAAGGAAGAAAAGGGAAAAAGGGTCATGGTTTGTAGTAATTCGAAATGTAATTATGTTCATAGGGATGTTAAATCTATGAAATTAAAAGAAATTATGATTAACACTGATAAAGAAATTAGTGTTGTTTCTGATGAAGAAGCTGAGCTTTTACCTTTAACTGATGCAGATTGTCCTAAGTGTGACCATAACAAAGCTCATTATTGGCTTGTGCAAACAAGAGCTGGCGATGAGCCTGAAACTAAATTTCTTAAATGTGAGAAATGTGGTTATACTTGGAGAGATTATTCTTAAGTTATTTAGACCTAATTTCTTCTTTTGAATATTTCTTTTATGACTTTTGTTTGTTTTTCAAGTTTTTTTATTGCATATAATGGGTGCTTTATAGAATAAACAAAGAGCTCTCTCCTAAGTATTTTTATATATTTGTTGGCTTCTTTTTTTAACCATTCCTTACTGTATTCTTCTGATTTAATAAGTGGTTCTCCATATATTTGTGTTGCATTTGATAATTCTTCATCTGTAAACTTTTTGTTTATCAATTGTTTTCTAAGAGCAATATTATATAGTTCTGTACCATATATTGGTGTTGCAAACATCATTGATGGTATAACTTCGTATTCTCTTAGAAGTTTAATTGCAAATTTCATTGTTGTTTGTATGTCTTCTTTGCTTTCTCCTGGAAAACCAATTACATAGAATGCTTTAAGTCTTATTCTAAGTTTTTTGCACTCCTTTACAACTTCTAACACTTTTTTTAATGATAAATTTTTTCTTATAATATTGTTAAGAACTCTTTGGTTTCCTGATTCTATTGCTATTGTTAACTCTTCACAGCCAGATTTTTTTATCTTTTTTAGTATTCTGTGGTCAAGTGAGTTAACATGTATTCCATTTGGAACATTCCAACTTATCTTTAAGTCACTATCAATTATATTATCAAGTATTTGCTCAAATCTTCTTCTATCAAACGCGATATTGTCATCTTCGAAATGAAAGCTTCTTATCCCATATTTTTCTACACACATTTTAATATGTTTTAGTACCATGTCTGGAGATTGTGATCTAAATTTCTTTCCCATATGGGTTTTTACAGAGCAAAATACGCAGTTATATGGACATCCTCTGCTAGTTATAATTGAAATAGACTTTTTACTTGTATGATTTCTTGCCTTGTAAAGCCTCTTATTATTTAGATATTTATTCATGTCTAAGAGATCATAGTCTAGAAGTCCTAGTTCATCAAGATTTTCTATGAGTTCATTTGGATTGTATTTTACTCTTTTGTTGGTTTTGTATGCCACACCTTTTATGTTCTTGAGGTTTTTGTGTGTTTGATATCTTCTTATAAGTTCAAAGAACGTTTTTTCTCCTTCTCCAAGTATGCAGAAGTCACAATCATTTTCTTTTAGTATTTCTTCATATCTAATTGTAGCATCAGGACCACCTACTATAATTATCATATTTTTATCCAGTTTTCTGCAGGTGGAGATTATTTCTCTGACACTTTCTTTTTGTGTGGAGAAAGGTGCACTTATCCCCACTATATTTGGCCTGAATTCTTTTATCTTATTCTCAATATTTTTTGACGGAGTTCCGTATATATATTGGTCTTTATTTTTTTTTATACTGAAGTCTTCTATTAAGCAATCCATTATTTTGATATTGCAAATATTTTTTATGTAACTGGCTATGCTTATGAGTCCTATCGGGAAATATACATCAAAGTCTGCAGATTTCTCAAAATACCTTTGTGGTGGGTTTATTAGAAGCACTCTTGTATTATTGCTCATTTTAATATGATAATCTGATTGTTTTTATTTATTTGCTTATTATGCATAAATAAAGAGAAAAAATAAAAACGAATCTATTTTTTAATAGTTTATGAGTTATGATTTGGCAGTTATTGGTGCAGGGCCTGCTGGTAGTTCTGCTGCAAGAATTGCAGCAAAGAAAGGGCTTAAAGTAGCACTTATAGACAGACGAAAAAAACCTGGCACTCCAAAACAATGTGCTGAGGGTATTAATGCTGAGGCATTTCGCTTTCTTGGTATGAAGCCAAAAAAGGATTGGATTTCAAATAATATTTCTTCTTGTATGGGTTCAAATATTAATGGTTCTGTTTGTATTGAACGTCCAGGTACTAAGGGTTTTATTCTTGAGAGAAAAGTCTTTGATTTAGCTCTTGTGAATATGGCTCTTGACGCTGGTGCAGAAAACTTTTTTGGTCATTCTGCTACAAAGATACGTGGAACTAATCTCAAAGAAATACAAATTGGTAATAAGACAATCAAAGCAAAGGCTATTGTTGCTGCTGATGGTCCATCTGGTAGTGTTGCAAGGATGATTGGCCATACACCAGTAAGAAACGGTATTGGCATGCAATATGAGATTAAAGGTTCATTTACAAATTCTCATTCTCTTCAAGCTTATGTTAGTAAAAGAATAATTGATGGTGGTTGGGCTTGGGTTTTTCCAAAGAAAAACACGTTAAATGTTGGTATTGGTTCTTTTAATCCAACTAATCTAAAGCCAAAGCTTGATGCTTTTGTAAAAAAAATAGGTTTAAACAAAAATAAAATGTTAGAAGTTAATGGTGGTCTTATTCCTCTTCATGGTCCAATATCTCAAATCTATAAAGATAATGTTTTATTTGTTGGCGATGCTGCAGGTCATACAAATCCTGTTTCAGGCGGGGGTATTCCTGCTTCTATGTTTGATGGAAAGCTTGCTGCAGAAGTAGTTGCTGATGAATTATCAAACTCAAAACCAAATTTTTCAAATTATCAAATAAAGTGGAATGAGAGTCCTTGGAAAAGTGCAATGGATAAATCTCTTAGAGTTCAAAAGTTTTTTTTAGAATATCTTCACAACGGTTCTTTTGATTACACTCTTGACAGAATTGGTCATCAAAAAGTTTATAGGAAACGTGATATGTTTAAATTTGTAACAAAGGTTCCAAGTATTAAAGCTGGTATTGATTATATTCGTTATGGATTCATGTATTATAAGCCTTACAAGTATGCATGGTGATTACTTAATACTTTTAGATATGTTTATATACGATTGTGCTATTATGTTTATTGAAAACTCAAGAGAGTTTTCAATCCATAACAAGTAAAACTTGTTAGGAGCCAGAAAACAAAGTTTTCTGAGCTTTCAAAAATCACTGTTTAAAATTAAATCCAAAAATACTCATAAATCAAAGATTTATGGTAACAAAAAAGTTTTACTTTTTTGAGTACCATTCCCTTTAGGGTATGATAGAATTTAATTGTGATTTTTGTTTATCTGGTTTGATTTAAAATGAATGTTTTTGATTATATTATTAACGGACCTGTAAAAGTAAGAGTTAAACCTAATTCTAAGAAGACTCGTTTTGTTAAAGAGCAAGATGGTGTTTTGTTTGTAGATATTTCTGCACCTGCAGAGAATAATAAGGCTAATATTGAACTAGTCAAATTTTTTTCTAAGAATCTAAAGAAAAAAGTTAGAATAAAAAGCGGTTTGACTTCTAAACATAAAACTTTATTGATATATGATTAGATTTTTCTATAAGTAATCTTCAACGTCTTCATTTAACGCGATTAGTTTCACGTTTGCCATATCAAATATTTTTCTTGTTTCCTGTGCTGCATGGTATCTTTTCTCACAAACAACTTTCTTTATTCCTGCATTGACTAGTAGTTTTGCACACACTGGGCATGGTTCTAGTTTGCAGTAGATTGTCGCTTCATTTATTGCAATTCCATTCTTTGCCGCTTGTGCTATTGCGTTTTGCTCTGCGTGTATAGTCCTAACACAATGTGCTCTTTTTACACCATCTGCATGTATTGTCTCTTCCATTAGGTGTCCAACATCATCGCAATGTGGTTGTCCTTTGGCTGAACCTACATATCCTGTTGCAAGTATTTGTTTATCTTTTACGATTACACATCCAGTTCTTCCACGATCACAAGTTGCTCTCTTTGAAACTGCATGTACCACTTCCATGAAGTACTCGTCCCAAGTTGGTCTGACATATTTTTCTTTCTGATTTGGTTTATCTTCACTCATATTTTCACCTTTTACTTCTGACTTTTTCTAATGCTTGTTCTACTTGCTCATAGAGATCTTTTTTTGTGCCGTTGTTATCAAATATGAAGTCTGCTATCTCAATGCATCCTTTCAAATCTTGTTTTGATGGGTCATTGTTATTCATCTCAGCCTCTTCTTGTTCTTTGAATTTCTCGAATGAGACATCATCACTTTGAGCATTTTTTCTTTTTGTTATCCTTTCATATCTAGTTTTTTGATCTGCATCTACTGCCAGACAGATGAAGTTTTTCTTCTCTCTTAATTTTTCTATCTCTCCTACTGCTCTTAAGCTTTCTAGGACTGCATTTTTCCCTGTTTTGTTGGCCATTGAGAATAATTCTTCTGCGACGTGACTTGGACCATATTTTTCTCTTAGGTCATTTGCGACTTCTCTCATAGCATCTCTTGTTATCTTCATTCCCCGTCGCGCTATTTCTTTGTTGATGACATCTTCTCTGGCTGAAAAGTGTACGAATCCTCTTTTCTTTAAGTATTCAACTATAGTTCCTTTACCAGCCCCAAGTGTTCCTGTTATGCCTATAATCATAGTCTCTTTATATTCTGGGTTTGCAGTGCAATAAGCTCTTTGATCTGGTATATTATCAAGTGCTTCCATATCTTCTTCTGACAATTCAAAATCAAATACTTCTTTGTTCATTATGATTCTTTCTTTGTGATCTGATTTTGGTATTGTTGGTATGCCTTTTTGAATAAGCCATCTTATCATTATTTGTGGTACAGATTTGGAATGTTTGTCAGCAATCTTTTTTAATGTCTCATTATCAAGATTAACTCTTGATCGTCCAAGCGGCATATAAGCCTGAAGCACTATGTCTTTTTCTTTGCAGAAGTCAAGTAGTTCTTTTTGATGACAGAATACATGGAACTCAACCTGGTTTACTGCTGGGACTATTTCTGTTTTATCTAGCAGTTCTTTTAGGTGTTCAACATTGAAGTTGCTAACGCCAATTGCACGGCATTTCTTTTCTTTGTATAATTTTTCTAAAACTTTGTATGCTTCAACTCTTTTTTCTGATTTGTAAGAATGGCATAATAATAGGTCTGTATATTCTAGGTCTAATCTTTTTAGACATGCTTTGTATGCGCCTTCCACATCATCATATTGGAAGTTAGGTATCTTCGTCGTGATGAATATATCTTCTCTTTTTATTCCGGATTCTTTTACTGCCTTTCCGACAAGTTTTTCATTTTCATACGCTACAGCTGTGTCGATAAGTTCGTATCCTTCTTCTATCGCCCACTTCATAGGTTGTGTGTCATGCACTCTCCAAGTTCCAAATCCTAAAATTGGCATTTCAATTCCATTGTTTAATTTCACAGTCTTTTTCATCATATTAACTCCAATACTTTTTCCCAGACCATTTCATGTATGTCTGTTATTGTCATTAGCTTACCATCTTTTGTGCAGTCTATTATTGGCCAACTGTATTTGTTCGCGACGTATTTGTATGCGTCTGCTGCATCTTTTAAGTGATTTATATCTGCTTCGTGTATATCTCTTTTTTCTCCGCCAACGTAGTCTCTATGGCCTTTTGAGTCAACTAGGGTTTGTCCTACTTCTGGTGGCACGAATAATAATATGTTCACGTCTGGTCTTGGTATGTTAAATATTCCAAATTCTAGTTCTTCAAGCCATTTTAAGAACTTGTCTCGTTTATCATTATCTTTTATTTTTCCTGTTTGATGTCCCATGTTTGCTGAGACATACCTGTTTGCAATCACTGTTTTTCCTTCGCTTAACCATTGTCTTATTTTTGGTGCTGCTGCAAATCTGTCGCATGCATAGAATATTGATGCTTGGTATGGTGTTACTTCATTTGCTTTTCCAAACTTTCCATTTAGGTATTCTTCTACTAATGCAGCACTTTTATTTCCATATTGTGGAAATTCTATTGTTTCAACATCATATTTTTCTAATTTTAATCTGTCTATCAATAATTTTGTTTGTGTTGCTTTTCCGCTTCCATCTGTTCCTGATATTACGATAAATTTCCCTAATTTTTTTGTCATTTTTTTGTTTCCTTTGTTCGTAAGGCCTTGTGCCTTACTTGACGGCGCTCGCCTACGCAAGAATGGCCTGTAAATTTCCCTAGTTTTTATGTCATTTTTTTGTTTCCTTTGTTCTTAGTTATTATTTACAGCTCTATGTTTTGATAGAGTGGGTATTTCTCACACATTGTTCTTACTTCGTCTCGTACTTTCTTTATCTCATCTTCATTGTTTATGTTATCTATAACTTTTGATATTAGTTCTGCAAGTCTTTTGAATTCTTCTTCTCTAAATCCTCTGGTTGTCATTGCAGGTGTTCCAATTCTTATTCCTGATGGATCGAATGGACTTCGTTTGTCAAATGGCACCATGTTCTTGTTAGTGGTTATACTTGCTTTGTCAAGCGCGTTTTCTGCATCTTTACCACTCACTCCTTTATTTGTTAAGTCTATTAACATGAGATGGTTATCTGTGCCTCCGCTTACTAATTCAAATCCTAGTTCTGTCAACTTTGCCGCTAGTGCTTTTGCGTTCTTTAGTACTTGCTCAATGTATAACTTAAATTCTGGTTTTAGTGCTTCTCCAAATGCAAGTGCTTTGGCTGCTATTATGTGTTCGAGTGGTCCACCTTGCATTCCTGGGAAGACTGATGAGTCTATCATGCGAGCCATGTTCTTTTTTGAATTTGGATGATATTTTTCTTTTAATCTGTCTTCTTTTGTGCATAGTATTATTGCTCCTCGTGGTCCGCGAAGTGTTTTATGTGTAGTTGTTGTAACAACATCACAATATGGAAATGGAGACATATGTTTTTTTGCAGCGACTATTCCTGCAAAGTGTGCAATGTCTGCCATTAAGTACGCACCTATTTCATCTGCTATTTCTCTGAATTTTTTGAAGTCTATACTTCTTGAATATGCACTATAACCTGCAAGTATTATTTTTGGTTTATGTGCTAATGCTTTTTTTCTGACGTCTTCCATGTCAATATATCCGTCTTCTCCCACGCCGTATGATTCAAAATCATAGAGTTTTCCTGAGAAGTTTACTGGTGAGCCATGTGTTAGGTGTCCGCCATGGTCTAGACTCATTCCAAGTACTCTGTCACCTAGTTTGAGAAGTGCAAAGAATACTGCCATGTTGGCTGATGAACCAGAGTGTGGTTGAACATTTGCATGTTCTGTTCCAAATAGTTCTTTTGCTCTTTTTATTGCTAAGTTTTCTGTTACGTCAATAAATTCGTTTCCACCATAATATCTTTTTCCTGGGTAGCCTTCTGAGTATTTGTTTGTTAGCCATGAACCTGCTGCAGCCATTACTTGTGGGCTGACAAAATTTTCGCTTGCAATTAATTCTGCGGTGTGTCTTTGTCTGTCTAGCTCTGAAGCCATTGCGTTTCTTACTTCTGGATCGTTTATCATTTTGTATTTTTCATCGATATTTGTTTTCTTTCTTTCTTTTATATGTTTGAAATGAGAATCCTTCTCTTTTGTCTTCTTGTACAAGTTCCCATTCGTCCCAGTTTACTTCTGGAAAATAAGTGTCTCCTTCGTATTCTTTATCTATTCTTGTTAGTTCTAATTTGTCTGCAACAGTCAATCCTAATTTGTATATGCTTGCACCACCACAAATATATGCTTCTTTGTCTTTGACATATTCAAGCGCTTCTTCCCATGAATGAAAAATGGTTATTCCTGGTTCGCTAAAATTTTTATCTCTTGTTAAAACTATATTTTCTCTGCCCTGAAGAGGTCTTGCACTTTTTGGTAAGAATATATATGTTCTATCGCCCATTATACATGGATGTCCCCATGTTAATTTCTTAAATCTTGCAAAGTCCTCTTTTATTCGCCATGGGATGTCTCCATCTTTTCCTATAACTCCATTTTTTGCAACTGCTGAAATAACTGTTAACATTTTGTTTTTCCCTCCTAAAATTATTCTCGCTTATACTGCAATATCAAATTTTATTCTTGGATGTGGTTCGTATCCTTCTATTTCTGAATCAGTGTATTTCCATTCAAAGATTGATTTGAAGTTGTTTGTTTTGATTGTTGGTAATTTCTTTGGCTCTCTTGAAAGTTGTTCTTTAAGTCCATCTATGTGATTTACATAAATATGTGTGTCTGCCAAAAATCCCACTAGCTTTCCTTCCTTTAATCCTGTTTCTTTTGCTAGTAAGTGTAGTAGTAATGCATAGCTTGCAATATTAAATGGAAGTCCTAGAGCAGTGTCAACTGATCGTTGGTTCCACATTAAATTTAGTTTTCCGTCTATTACTGTAACTTGGAATCCATAGTGGCATGGTGGAAGAGCCATTTCTCCTAGTTTAGTTGGGTTCCAGGCCATGACTATCATTCGTCTGTCATTTGGATTCTCTTTTAATTTTTTTACGACTGATTTTAGTTGGTCTACACCTGTTGTTTTTGGTGGTTTGTCCCATGATTCATATTCTGCTCCAAAGTTTCGCCATTGAAATCCATATATTGGTCCAAGGTCTCTTTCTTCAGCCATCTTTTTTTGTGTTTCTTCGTCGTGTCCGTATGGGACTTTTAGTGGTGTGCACCATTCATCCCATATGTGATTATTTCTTTCTTGTAGCCATTGTTTATCTGTTAGTCCTTTTATGAAGAATTCAAGTTCAGATGCTACTAGTTTAAATGGAACTTTTTTTGTTGTTAGAAGTGGAAATCCTTTACTCATGTCATGTTCAAACATTGCACCTGCAATTGCAATTGTGCCTGTTCCTGTTCTGTCTTCTTTTATTACACCTTGTTCTAGAATTGTTTTTACTATGTCTAAATATGCTTTCATCACTACCCCCATTTTTCCGAGAGTATTGGCATTTAAATATATTATTGTTGTTTAATTGCTACTTTAACTATTTTTAACTTTTTCTCTCTTAATAGTTAATTTTTTATATCCTTCTTTTTCTTTTATTTTTTATGAACAGGGATGACAAGACTTATTTGTTGCTTGGATTTTACATTGGAGTTCTTATTCTTGCTAACATGCTTGGGACTAAGATTACAACTATTTTAGGTGTGAGAGTTTCAGTTGGAATTTTTCTTGTTCCTATTTTGTTTCTTATAACTGATATTGTTAGTGAGGTTCATGGTAAAAAAAAAGCTCAGCATTTTGTTTTAATATCGGTTATTGTCATGTTATTTTCTCTTTTGATGACTTATTTAGCTATTATCTTACCTGATAATCCTACTTGGAACAATCAAGTTGCCTTTTCATCTGTTTTTGGTGCAACTCTTAGAATGACTTTTGCAAGTGTGGTTGCTTTTATCTTAAGTCAGTTCCATGATGTTTGGGCTTTTGACTTTATTAAGAAAAAGACTGGTAAAAAATATTTATGGCTTAGAAATAATTTATCAACTATTGTTAGTCAATTCATTGATACAACTGTTTTTATGTTCTTAGCTTTTTATGGTATTTCTCCAAAGTTTGATGTGGCTTTTATTTTTAGTCTTATAATTCCTTATTATTTATTTAAAGTCTTGTTTGCATTAATTGATACGCCTTTTTGCTATCTTGGTGTTAAGTGGCTAAAGAAATAAAAAGACCTATTGCTTATGCTTTCCTATGGTTAAGATTTGTCCTCGTTGTGGAAGCACTAATATTAGTATTCCTCCTGGTGGTAGTGATATTCTTATGTCTGTCCCTGATTTTTGTAGAGAATGTCATTTCTATGGTCGGTTTCCTGATATTGATGATGATTTGATTGATAAATTCAAGAAGTTTAAGAAAAAACCAATTATTGAGCCTAAGAAATAATTTTTATCGCTTCTCCAACTAAAAATATTGATCCGGTTATGAGTATTTTTCCTTCATTTTTTTCTTTTTTTAATTTTTCTTCTGCATATTTTATCGCTGTTTTTAGGTCAGGTGTTGTTATAGTATTTTTTTTCTTGAAGTATTTTATGCTTTCTGATATTGGTTTTGCAGTTGTCATATCTGGCTTTGTTATTATGAAACCTTTTTTTGGTTTTAATTTTCTGAATTGCCGCGATACTTTTTCTGCTTGTGTTTTTCTCATAAATCCACATATTACATAATCTATCTTTATCTTTTCTGCTTTTAGTGTTTTTGCAAGTGCTTTTGCTCCATCTGGATTGTGGGCGCAATCTAATATTATATTTCCTCTCCTGTCAAGTCTGCCTGGCCATTTCGCTGCTTTTATGGATTCTTCTATGTTATTTAGCATTAATTCTTCGCATGCAGCGTACGCGACTTCTGCGTTCTCTTTTAGATAACCTTTTAGCCCAAGCTTTCTCTTCCTTGCTATAATCAATGGCGCTTGTTTTTGTTCTGCTTGTTTTTTTATAACTCTTAGAGCAGACCATTTATTTGCAGTAATTATTGGAACCCTTTTTTTTATTATACCAGATTTTTTCTCTGAAATATCTTTGATTGTATGTCCGAGTGTTTCTTGATGGTCCTTAGATATTTTTGTAATAACTGTAACTATTGGTTTGCACGTGTTGGTTGCATCAAGCTTTCCGCCCAGTCCTGTTTCTATTACTGCAAAGTCTACTTTGTTTTCTAAGAAATAAAGATAAGCCATTATAGTTATTGTTTCAAAAAAAGTAAGAGTAATTTTTTTCTTCTTTGAAATCAATTTTATTTTGTTAGTTAATCTATCAACATCTTTGTTGCTTATTAATTTATTATTTATTCTTATTCGCTCATTAAATTTTACTAAATGTGGCGAGGTAAACATTCCTGTTTTGTATCCATTTGCAATTAGGCTTTGTTGAATCATATAGCAAACTGAACCTTTTCCGTTTGTTCCTGCAATATGTACTGCTTTTAATTTTTTTTGTGGATTATCAATTGCTAAAAGAAATTTTTTTATATTATCCAAATTAAAATCATCACTCATTCTTTCCAGATGGTAGATGTAATCTAAGCTTGAGTTAAATTGTTTACTGCTCATTTTTTTCTTTTATTTCTTTTATCTTATTATTATACTTGTTTCTTTTGTCAAGTATTCTTTTATGTTTTTATCCATTCGGATTTCAAAAATGATTTTTTGTATATAAAAGTGCTGTTAATGGTAAATTTTATTCTATATTCTAAATAAATAGTTATTCTAATATTTATCTAGTTATTAGTTCACAACACAAGCAATTAATAAAAATTGTATGTCACTCTCAATATACCCAACGAATAACTATAACTTACTTTTGTTGTTGATTATTTATAAAAAATACACTTAAATATTTTGTGAAGAAATTATAATTATGCTCCTGTGATGGCTCCTAAAGGCATTGTACCTGTTCCAAATATGGCTGCAAGAATTATACCTATCATGATTCCCCAGAATAGGAAATATATTGCGATTTTTAGGATGTCTGATTTCAGCTTATTATTTCTGTTAACAATATTTGATATGTTGTATGCGTACTGATCTGCAATCTGCTCAATTGTTATAATCTTCTTTAGTTCCTTGGCAAAGTCATCAGGGTGCATGTGCTTGTGAGATTTATAATACATAAAGCTTTTGTCAGAATGGGGATACTTCCTGAATATTTCAGGGGTCTCCAACGTGAGGAGCGCAATCAAGAAAGATATTGCGGACACAAAAAATATGGTGAGAAATACTGAGTTTTGAAGTGTGAATCCTTCTTTTAGTGCGGGAAGTGAAAGCCCCATGATGACGGTTGTTATGCCTAAAAGCCAGTGTATCTTCTCATCTAAATGCACTTTGTCCACATATATATTATTCAAACTATCTGAATAAAATCTTGTTATTGCAGTGTATTTTGAAGGGTTTATTTTCTTTTTCACAAATGATTTATTTTTTATTTCTTTTTTATATTTTGCTATGTGAAGAATATTATTTGCTTAAAAAACAGATTATTTGCACATCTCAAGTATTTTTCTGTGAATATATTAGGAGTTTTTCCTACATATTTTTTGTATCGAAGAAATAATATCCAATTATGCAAGAGTAGAAAGATGATGTTTTAGTCAAAAAATAAGAAATCTGAAAATCCTAAATTTATTCCAACAGATTTGTTACATACTCTTTTTAGCGCAAGACAATTTAATACTCTTGTTATAATAACTTTTTTGAAGAATAAACAAAAGATTTTGAGATTTGTGAAGAAGAATAAACAGAATAAATTTTCTTTTTTTTCAAATATTTAATTTGTTTTTCACTTTGATTTGTTTTTTACCTTATTATTATACTCGTTTCTTTTATTAAGTATTCTTTTATATTTTGCATGAATTGCTCTGTTGGACTGTTAATATCCTTCATCCTTTTATCAAGTATTATTCCTGACCTAAATGGTTTTAATTCCCATGAGCAGTTTATTCCTTCAATTTGATTTGCTATTTTTTTTAAGTCTTCTTTTCTAAATAATAAGCCGGGCACAATTGTTGTTCTAAAAATAATATCTATTTTTTCATCATACGCTTTTAGTATTCCTAATGTTTGTTTTATCTCACCTATTATTTCTGATTCTGGTTTGAAGAATGTTTGTGATTTTGTAATTTTCTCAAAGTTTTCAAATGGTGCTTTTAAATCCATAATAATTGTGTTCACTAATCCATCTCTAAGTAGTAGTTCTATAACCTCAGGTTTTGAACCATTCGTATCTATTGCTGTTTTTTTGCCTGACTCTTTTGCCCATTTTAATATTTCAACTAATGCTGCTTTTTGAAAACAAGGCTCACCACCTGTTATTAAAATTCTGTCAGACTCAAGTTCTTTTTTTATTTCTCTTAAGTCTACTTGATGTTCAAGTTTTGCTTCTACCATTTCTGGCGTGTTACAGTATGGACATTTGAAATCGCATCCTGAAAAGAATATTTTAGAATATAATTCGTCTGAAAAATCAACGCTTCCAATAGATATGTAGTCTGCTATAAATGCTTGCATAAGCACTTGTAAGAACTTATTATTTATAACCTTATTCTTCTTCTTCTTCGTTAAAGAATTTGTTTAGATTTTTGCTAGATATTTTTGCTTTGTAGCTAATTGCTGTCATACATCTTAATCCGAGACCCTCATATATAAATATGATTACTCTTTAAACTATAATATTCAATCCTTATAACTTAATCCTTATTATGAAAACCTTGAATTGAAAACTATGGTTTATGGTACTAAAAATTTAAAAAACATTAGAGGATAAATTTGTCTATATGTAACTTATTGGTGATTAAGAATTAGAATAAATTAAGCTGTTATGTATTGGTCGTCATGAAATATTATTTTAATATAAGTTTTATTTCACTTGATATCCAAGGTCACCTAGAATTGAGTGTTTTGACTCTGATATTATTTCTCCTGAGCCTGCATTAATTTTTACATTTATTATGTTAAATGTGTGGGTAACAATTGTTAGATTATATACTACTTTATCTAAATTCTGTACAATGACTATTGTTTTAGTGACATTCTCAACAGGATATTTTTCTTTCATGAGTTTATCAGCAATTCCTATTGCTTCTTCTAAATCAATCTTTACATCTTCTAAGTTTAATTCTTTTATTTTACTTTCAGGTTTCTTAAAGACTTCTTCAGCTGGGTTTCGCTTTACATCTTCACCTTCTTGTACCATGAAAACAACGACTTTGTCTTCTTTCTTGCCGTAATATCCAATTTGCCATTCATCAGTTCCATACATCATAAATGCATGTGCTAAGTAGTGGTCTGGATTTTCATCTAAGAAATCTTTGAATACCTTGCTTCCTTCAAGTTTTGCTATTCCTTCTTTTAATTTCATAATATTTTCCTCATTTTGGCTTGTTTTTATTTTTTTGCTTCTTTCCATAACATCTTGAAGTATTCCTTAAAACTGTTTGTTATTTCTTCTGATGTTATTAGTATTGTGTTGATTTTCTCTCCGAATGCTATTATTGCTGTTTTATTCTTGTATATATTTATTGCTACTGGTGATGTATGTGATATATACTTTATTTCTGTAAATTTATAGTTTGCAAATTGTTTTTCCACTGAAATTTTTTGTCTTTTATTATATAACATTTTGGTTTTAATTTTTTTTTCTGCCCTTAATAAGTGTATTTTCTGAAAGAATGCCATTACTGCTTCTTCATCTACTCCCTTTGTTCCTCCGATGACTAAGTTTTCTTCGCCTTGATTTAATATATCTACTTGTTCTCTAAATATTATTTCCAAGCCTTTTAATCCTGTGAGAAGCCCTACTTCTTGTTCTTTTTTTGATTCTTCATATTTCATCATTAATTTTGGCAGAAGAAGTTCTATTTTGTTTTCTACGTATTGTATTTTTTCTTTTTTTGACTCTAAGTAGTTCATTATTTGTTTTGGGTTTGTTGCCTTGAAATGTTTTTTATTATTTTTTTTGTATACTGTGATTAGTCCTTTTTCTCTTAATCTTTCTAGTATTTCATATATTTTGGAGCCGGTTACTCCTGAATTATAAACTATTTTTCCTTTTGTTGAATCTCCCAGGTCTAATGTTGCAAGGTAAACCTTTATTTCTGAGTCTGTTAATCCAATTTCTCTTAAATATTTTAGTTCCATAAGGAACCCTTAAGGGGTTCCTAATATTTATATATTTCTAATTATATTTGTTACTTCAAGGTGATAAAAAATGTATTTAGATGATAAAATAACTCAAGATAATTTTTTCAAACGTGTGTACAAAGAAGAGTGGGCTACTATGATTAACAATCTTTCTTCTGCAACTTTAGCAACTTTGGTTGCTGCGGGCGCAACTTATGTGGCTAAGAAACAAGGGGTTGATTCAGACGTTGCGCTGGTTTCTATTGCAACTGCAACTGATATGGGTACCTATTGGACTTCTCTTTTGGGTCAATTCTTTCTTAGAGACAAAGAAAAAATGAAAGAAGACGGTAAATATGTTGTAAAGAAAGTAACTAAGACTGTGGCAGGCTATCTTGGTATGTTTGGAGTTGTTACTGCGACATATGGTGCATTAAGAGGTGTTGGACAGTATCTTTTACAAAAAATGGATGTTGATCCAGTAACTGCTTCTTGGGTGACTCAAGCTGGGCTAACAATGATTTATACTGGCGCTTTACCTATGCTTCGTTATGGAATAAATAAACTTTCAGATAAAGTTTCCAAACACTAACTATAAAAATAAATCTTGTCTACTTGTTATTCATGGATAAGAATTACAAGGCATTACTTGAAAAACAGCAATATGAGTTTGCAGGTGAACATAGTGCGATTAAGGTTTGTAGCTGGACTAAGAAGTCAGTTCGTGATCAGGGTGTCTGTTACAAAGAGAAATTTTATGGTATTAGATGTCATCGTTGCTTACAAATGGCTCCTTCTGTAAACTTTTGTGGTCTTGACTGTATTTTTTGTTGGCGTGACCGTCACGACGAGCCTTACACTGTTATTGATGACCCAAAAGAAGTTGTTAAGAAGAGTATTGAGGCTCAGCGTCATCAACTAATTGGATTTTATGGTAATGAAAAGGTTTCTAAGGATAAGCTTGATGAGGCTATGAATCCTAAGCATGTTGCTATTTCTCTTACTGGTGAGCCACTTACTTACCCCAAGATTTCTGCTTTGATTGATGAGTATCATAAGGCTGGCATGACTACTTTTGTTGTAACTAATGGTCAGCAGCCTAAAGTTATGCGTAAGATGTCTCCTCCAACTCAAATGTATGTTTCTTTAGACGCACCAAACGAGGAGTTATTGGCTGTTGTTGACAAACCCAAAAAACCAGTTGTTGCATGGCAAAACCTTCTAGGCTCAATGGATGCTCTTAAAGAGCTGAAAGGTAAGACTCGAACCACTATTCGAATTACGGTAATTAAAGGGATTAATGATGTTCATCCTGAGCAGTACGCAGAACTCTTAGAACGTGCAGATGTTGATTTTGTAGAAGTTAAGGCTTACATGTTTGTTGGCTCTTCACGTAAGCGTCTTGAACTAAAGAACATGCCTTATCACGATGAAGTTAAGGCTTTTGCAGAAGAGATATGTAAGCATTGTGGTTACAAATTCGTTGATGAACAAGAAGAGAGTCGTGTTGTGCTTCTTGTAAAAGAAGATAAGTCTGATAGGATAATGAAGTTTGATTGAGCACCAAAGCGTGATTAAACATATTTAAATATGCTTTCTTTCAGTATTGTGTGTGTCTTATTTTAGGAGTCTTAGGTTTGCACTATTCTGCGGTTTGCCACATCACATCAAATATTCTTCTGTAATCATCTGAGATTGTTTTGTCTTTGATTAACACGCTTATTACTTCGTTTTTGACTAGTTTTACTATGGCTACTTTTTTCCCGTATATCCAAGTCATTGATTCTGCGTTGAAGTCTTTTATGCTTCTTGTTTCTCTTAACTCTTTTTCATCGTGTTTTTTTAATCCTTCTGTTTGATTTGATTTTTCTTGTATTACTCTTGCTCTTATTCCTCTTTCTTTTCTTTCAGTTATGTAGTGTGGGAATTCAAACACCATTAAGTCAAATACTTTGGAGGTTGATATGACTGCTATTTGTTCTCTTGTTTCTAAAACATCATTTAGTATTGTCTTAAATCCTTCTTTTCCTTCATAGACTTTCACTTCTGGTTTTTCTACTGTTTTTTCTCTTATTGCTTCTAGTTGTGGCAAGATTTGATTTAGACTATCTTGTTTTTCTTGCAGTATTTCTATGAGTCTTTTTGGCTCTGCTATTTCAAAATAAGTTGTTGAGTTCTTCTCTATTCTTGAGGTTATTCCTTTGTCTACGAATCCTTTTAATATGTCGTATGTTGTTGATCTATTAAGTCTTGATTTCTTGCTTATCTCGTTTGCTGTTGAGCTTCCTAGTTCTAGTCCTGCTAAATATATTTGTACTTCTTTTTCACTTAATCCAAATTTTTGGAGTGTTTCTTGTGTTGTTAACATAACATTAATTTCGTTTATCGTCTATAAAAATATGTCGGTTTTTTTCATCAACAAACATTTATATAGTTTATCTACTAATAAGTAGTAAACAAAAAGAGGTTATTCAAATGAAAAAAAACATATCAATTGAAAAAACATGTGCTGATTTAGAAGACATATACCAAATCAAAGAAGATATTAAAGAAGATGCAGGTCAAGCAGGTTGTTTACTGGGCTCTCTTGGTGGGGCTATTGGCTCTATTGGAACTGCAGGAGTACTAATCTATGAATCTTTAAAAACAGGCAATTCTGAATATGGTCTTCAGTCAATTGTTTTAGCTCCTTTACTTGGACTTATTGGAACTGTTTCTGGACTTGCTACAGGCTCAATACTAGGAACAACTTACTCAGTTGCAAAAAATAGTATGAAGTACGGTCCAGTAAAAACTTATCAAGCATTGTTCAAGTCAGAAGAAAAACTTCAAAAAGAGTATCAATAATTTTTTTAATTAAATCTATCAAAAAATATTTTCATTATTATTTTAGTTCTGTTAATATAAACTTCAAAAGGGAGATTCCAGAATTCATATTTCCATCTGAATTGTGATATTAGTTGTACTAGTTTATCTTTTGATGATGTTCTCTTTTGTTGTAACTTTCTTCTTCTATTTAAATCTAAATAATATGCTGTAATACTAATTAGTTCTAATTTTATTGGATTTACTTCGCTAAGTTTTTCTAATACAATAAAATTTTTAGCCCAGTCTAGTAATTTCTTTTTACTATTGTTTTTATTAGCTAATTTTGATCCAGGATATTCTCTATAAGGAATTATTCTTGATTTAATCCCATATTTATTCTCGATTAATTTAGCAAACGTAATTGTTTTATTTACTTCTTCAATTGTATCTTTTGGATACCCTATTATTAATGAGGGCGTTATATTTATATTATTTTCTTTACAATTATTCATTACCAAAAAAACGCTTTCATTTGAAAAATATTTTTCCATCATTCTTCTTCTTTCTTTTGAATAGCTCTCAATTCCGATGGATAGCTGTTTCAAACCTGAGTTAGCTAATTCTTTTAGGTAGATTTTTTCTTTCAAAAAATTGATTTGTCCCCATGTTCTCCAAGAAATATTTATTTTCTCTTTTTCTAATAGTTCAATAAATTTTCTTATTCTTTTTTTATTTAGTAATAATGCTTCGCCCATAAAACCTATATTTTTAATTCCATATTTAATTAGTGATTTTACTTCTTGAATCATTTTTTCTGGAGATTTTTCTCTTACTTTTCCTTTTAGTGGTCTAGAACAAAAATTACAAATTTTTGGGCAACCTCTTGTTGTATGTAAGTTAAAGAAACCATAATCATTTAAGTTTATTAATTCAAACGCTTGTGTTGGTAGTAAATTTATGTTTGTTGGAGGTCTTATTTCATTTGTGTTTATTATGTTATTTTGTTTGTAACTAATACCTTTAATTTTCTCAATAGGTTTATTTTCTGCTAATTCTATAAACACTTCTTCTGGTTCTCCACTTATAGTTATATCTACGAATTCATTTTTTAACACTTCTTTAAACTCATTTGAAATGATTCCTATCCAGACAATTTTGATTTCAGAATTAATTTTCTTTATTTTTTTACTTATGTTTATTGCTGAAAATATTTCTATTCCTGATATTGTTTGATCTCCTGACATTACAGTAATTCCAACTATTGTTGGTTTATTATTTTTTATTGTATGTAGAATTTTTTTAGAATAATTTTTTTCTATATTTGTATCAATTACATCAACTTTTATTTTATGTTTTTTTATATTTGCTGCAAGATATAATAGTTGTGTTGGTAGAATTAATTCTTGTTGATTATAATTCCTTGTTTGAATTAGTAGAATAT
>Ga0114931_10002599_pt1 | contig 22920 bp, 22 predicted proteins | sample 2SBtaG_FD_89579 | JGI IMG/M metagenome (GOLD analysis project Ga0114931, IMG submission 89579) | Deep subsurface microbial communities from Kolumbo volcano to uncover new lineages of life (NeLLi) - 2SBTROV14_V59a metaG | ecosystem: Environmental > Aquatic > Marine > Volcanic | place: Kolumbo... | reverse complement strand
TACCCCACTCATAAAAAATTAAACAACGACAAACCCTGAACCCTGACATAAGCCTGCTGGGCCGCTTGAAGCCCCGCTGTTTGAACATTCAGGCGGCTGACTGCTTCGGCAAAATCCAGGTCGCGGACATCCGATAAAGTGGTTTGGACATCTAGAATAAAATCTTGATTCAACTCTTGTTGTTGATCGAGCGCATTGAGTCTACCGCCGACGTTTGATCTAGCGGTTAACACCCGATCTAGTGCTTGATCGATCGCAGTAATGTCATTTTGGGTGGGTGTATTCACCGCGATGCTGATATTATCGGCGAAGCGTGCTATCACATCGAATGCACTGTTTCCAGTTGCCGGGTCTCCAAACACGGTAACACCATGATCGCCGTCCGCAATTAACCGAGTCGGGCCAATTTTGAGGTTGCGTTGATTTGTGTCTCCGTTATAGGTAAAACCACCTGGAGTAGTTGACATTGTGCCCGCAAACGATTGGGTCTGCGAATTAAATCCGGAAAAAAGAAATTCGCCATTTGCATTCGTAGTATTCGACAAACCCAACAATTCACCTAATAGTTGCCGGCTTTCTTCTTCGATTCCAACTCGAGCTGCCGCAGTCAGTGTGCCATTTACAGCCTGAACAGAAAGCTCCCTGACTCTCTGCAATACATTGGTCGCATTTGCGAGAGTTATTTCCTCAAGGGTTAAACGTGATTCAACTGTTGCGGAATTTGCTTGAAACTGTTTGGTTTCATCAATTGATTGATTCAAGTCAAGGATCCGTACCGATCCAGCAGGATCATCCGAGGGCCTTAGGATTCTTAAACCGGTACTGATTTGTCGTTGCGTTCTAGTAAGATTTTGCTGCTGATCCAGAATGGAATTAACACCTAACTGTTGAGAGAGTGCTGTGGTTATACGCATGACTATCTCCTGAACGCACCGAGTAATGTATCAAATAGGGTACTGCTAACCGCAATCATTTGTGCAGCAGCTTGATAGGCTTGCTGAAACTTGATCAGATTAGCCGCCTCTTCATCCAAATTTACACCGGATACTGACTCACGTGCCTCCTTCGCTTGATTCAATAGCCCTTCTTGAGCGGTTCTATTAATTTCAGCCGCATGGGTGACTGTACCCACGGTAGCAACTGTCTGGCCAAAAGCATCTTGAAAAGATGCTGTCCCGTTTAATAAATTTCGATTGTTTTCCAGAGCGACAAGTGCCAGCGCATTAGTATTGTTACCGACAGCCCCTGTTGATGTATTAGCTCCCGAAGCAGCGATTCCATTCGAATTAGTGAGTGATACGGCTAACTGTCCGGCAACATTGCGGGTTGGTTGAATTAGAATACTATCACCGCTAACCAAGGCAGTCGTTTCTGTAATCGTAAGTCCATCAATCGTAGCGGGGGTACCCGGGAACCCGGGTGAAAGCGTTGTTTGGGTATTGTCGGTTAATCGGGTTAACACCGTGTTACCACCATTCTGGTCGAGCCGATAGTCGCTTGCCGTTAACTGATTTACATTACTGAAAGCCACCGAAATCTGACCCGTACTACCGGCAGCACCTAACACTGTCGTAGTCGGCGGCGCAAAAAAATCTATGTTGGTATTGCCGATAAGATCGTATCCGGCTTGGTGTTGCGCATTAAAATCTTGTGCCAACCCGACCGCCACGCGACCCAGCTCATTTTGAGTGGGATCAAGAGTATCTTTAAGAAATCTAAGAGTACCGCCAATTTCACCACCCGAAAGGTTGCCGGTAATCACAACAGAATTAAACGGTCCGTTAAACGTAATATCTTTCTGCCCTGGATCAAACGTAGAGTTTGCAATACCTAAAGTAGATGCGGTAGGCCCGAGTACAACAGGTTGGCCGTTACCAATAAATACGTTCAACGAACCGTCTTGTTGAGTGGATGTTATAACGTCTACCTTTTCGGCAAGTTGATTCAACAAGACATCGCGCTGATCTAAAAGATCATTGGGTGATTGTCCATCACCCAGGCCGGTTGCCAGAATGATTTTTGAATTCAATTCGGCTACCGATTCCGAGATTGAATTGATTTCATTGGTGATATCCGTAAGATTTTGGTTCGCTTGGTTACGCAGTGAATCCAAACGTCCATTGATCGTTTTAAAACGATCAGCCAAGGTTTCACCTTCGGTGAGTAACACTTGTCGTGCGGGAATTGAAGTTGGATCATTTGCCAGTTCTTGAACCGCATTGAAAAACGATTGCAGCGCGGGACTCAGGCTGGTTCCGGAATCCGCTATAAAATTATCTACTTGCGACGCAAGTATGTGAAAACTATCCAGGTCGGAAAACGCAGATTTACTGGTTATGACTTGATTGTTTAGGAATTCGTCGTAAACCCTGGTGATCGCGCTGCTGGTTACACCCTGTCCAAGATAACCCGCACCGGTAATCTGCGGTTCGCGCGCAGCTAAATCGACACGTTGCCGGCTATAGCCTTCCGTATTTACATTAGCAATATTATGGCTCACCGTATCCAAATTCCGTTGGGAAGCCAACAGCCCAGAAACCGCTGTACCTAACAGTCCCATATTCTCACCATTTCAATCATATACGTGTTGTTTTTGCAATGAATTAGATCATTATTGACCGCTACTCTCATAGGTATCGGCAGTGGTTGTAAGGCCTTTAGTCCGTGGGCCTTTATAATGTCTTGCCGGAACGCTTATCAATTAAAGTCGCTTGAACATTATCGATCGATATACGTTCGAGTCCTTGTTGATCAAATATCTCAATCACCTTTTGAGCGTATACCGGGTCGGTTGCATAGCCAGCTTTTTGCAATTCCCGAATATACCGGCGCGGATCGTCTGCATGACTAAGTGCTTGCTGATATCGAGGATTCGATTTGATAAACCGCACATAATCCTGAAAAGCATCGGAAAAATTGTCATAGGCGCGAAAATTCGCTGGCTTCTTGCGCCCGATTCCCTGGTCGTACTCAAAAGTTATAACCGCTGCCTTTGGTCCATTCCAGCGTTGATCAGCTTTGATACCAAATAGATTATACGTGCTGCTTCCATCGGCATGTGCGATGGTTTTCCTACCCCAACCGGATTCCAGCGCAGCTTGCGCCAGCAAAATTCCTGGGTGGACCTTTAATTCCTTAGCCGCTTGGTTGGCAAAAGGAATCAAAGTTTCAACAAACTTCTTGGGCAAATTTGAATTCGTATCGGCTCCCGGATTATCTCTGAAAATTAGCGCCGGCAACCCAATTTCGTTGGTATCGTTCGGCAGATTTTTATCGAGCGCTTTAGCTGTGTTAAAAACAGGATGCAGCCGATAATCTTTAATTGTCTTGCCGCTTAAACGCGCCAGTTCCGTTGATTCCGCACCTCCCAACTGTTTTACGATCATATCCGCCAACCCAATATTAGAGTTATTGGATAGGTGTAAGGCCAGTTGTTTATCGTACATTTCCCGGTAAAACAAACTGCTATCGTTATCGAATAAGCTGTCGCCAGCACTGGCGTCGCGCATACTTTTCAACGCCATTTGCAGAAAAATGGCTTCGAACTGTTTGGCTACGCCCTCTAACGCTTGCGGAGAATCCTTACGCGCCTGTACTTTTAACTTGGCAAGTCCGTCGAAACTGGTGTAAACATCGGTTGTGACTTTATCCAGCGACATGGTATGAAACTTAGATAATGATTAATTCAGCGCGTAACGCACCGGCACTTTTCAATGCCTCCAATATTGCAACCAAATCGCTGGGTGCCGCTCCGACGCTATTTACAGCACGTACAATTTCGTCCAGGGTTACCCCAGGGTTGAACACAAACATGCGATTATCTTCTTCCTGGACTTTGAGATTTGATTGCGGAACAACTTTGGTTTCACCTGTCGCAAGGGGCGCGGGTTGGCTAACCCCAATGTTTTCGTTAATAGTCACAATCAGATTGCCATGCGATACCGCTGCCGGCTTAACCCGGACAGTACTGTTAATTACAACAGTTCCAGTACGTGAATTAACAATCACGCGTGCCGGAGCGTCACCTGGCGAGACTTCAATATTTTCGATTATCGACGCAAATGCGACGCGTTGTGCACGCTCCGTCGGTGCGTTTACCCGAATCGAAGCAGCATCCATTGCTTGCGCCGTAGAGCTACCGACAACACTATTAATTGCTTCCGCCAATCGGTTAGCAGTTGTAAAATCCTGGATGTGTAGATTGAACACTAGAAAAGCCCCATCATTAAAGGGTGAAGATACAGCACGCTCTACGGTCGCTCCATTGGGTATACGGCCAACGCTGGGAATGTTTACGGTAAGCTTCGAACCGTCCGCGCCCGCCGCGCTTAGCCCGCCAACAACCAGATTTCCTTGAGCGATCGCATAAACCTGACCATCCGCACCTTGCAACGGGCTCATGAGTAAACTACCGCCGCGCAGACTTTTAGCGTCTCCGATCGACGAAACTGTGACATCGATAGTCTGTCCTGGCTTCACGAAAGGCGGTAATTCTGCATGGATGGAAACCGCAGCGACATTTTTGGATTTTGGGTTAATTCCAGGCGGCAACCTGACGCCTAACCTAGCGAGCATACTGCGTAAGCTTTGACCGGTAAATTTTGTTTTGTCGCCCGAACCGTTCAGACCGACAACCAAACCATAGCCGACCAATTGATTATTTCGAACCCCCGCCATTGTCGTCAGATCTTTGATGCGTTCGGCATGAGTATTAAAACTGAACACAAAAAGCACGATCAGACCTAACGCAGCAGATCTGGTCTTTATTCGATTTAACATCACCTTAACCAAACAAAATATCAAAATGGAAACCACGGACTGTAGAAGAAGCGCGCTAACCAACCCTGCTTGGACGCGTTAGCCATCTGCCCATCGGCGGAATATTCGATTGTCGCATCGGCAACTTTAGTGGATGGAACCGTATTCGCGACATCAATATCTATAGGACGGACTATGCCCGAGATTTTTACATATTCGTTACCTCCGGTCATACCAAGACGTTTCTCCCCACGCACCAGTAAATTACCATTTGACAAAACTTCCGTGACCGTTACGCTAACCGTTCCATTAAGATTGTAGTCTTGCTTACCTTTATTCTTTGCGTTCAACTTTCGATCTAGTTGAATGCTCTGCTCTAAACTTAAACCCAAAATTTTCGGATCAAGCTGACCGAATACAGTCGGCGCATCGGCGGTTATTTCGCTATCTTTTTTAAGGTTCATGTTATTGTTTTGCACCACGCTAGTATTTTCAATCAATGTAATCGTTAAAATGTCGCCTATCCGCCGCGCTACGTGGTCTTCAAACAAATGAATACCCGTAGCAGTTTGGTAAATCGCTCCGGTATTTGGAGTTGGCAATACGGTTGCATACGGACGAGTCGGCGCGAATTGCGGGTCATGTTTTAACATACAGCCCGTTTGCGACATCAATAAACAAATTAATACAATACACCGTATGCTCGACGCTGTGTTGGCGTAAGTCATAATTAGATTGGCTGGATGTTTAGAACGGTTCAGATGAAATATCAAAGGTTATTCGATGCGTATTGCAGCATTTCATCAGTCGTCGATATGGCTTTGGCGTTCATCTCGTAAGCCCGCTGGGTCTCGATCATATTAACCAACTCTTCAACGACATTAACATTTGATGTTTCCAGGGAACCTTGAATCAATCCACCTAATTCATTTTGTCCCGGATTTCCCGTCGTTGGTGTACCGCTTGCCAGTGACTCCCTGAAGAGATTTTCGCCGATCGGTTGCAGGCCGGTAGGATTTACAAAGCTAGCCAGCAGAATCTGTCCGACCTGCGTCGGAGCCGGGGTGCCGGGCTGTAATACCGATACAGTACCGTCCGATCCAATTGTTACGCTCAATGCATCATTCGGAATTGTGATCGAGGGTTGGATACTGTAGCCGCTTGAGGTCACCATTTGTCCGGTGGAATCCATCTGAAATCTGCCGTCTCGTGTGTAGGTTATATCGCCATTCGGCAGTAAGACCTGAAAGAAGCCCCTACCCGTAATTGCGGCATCAAGCGAATTACCTGTTTGAACAATATTGCCTTGGGTATGAATTTTTTCCGTCGCGACGGTGCGTACGCCTGCGCCCAACTGAAACCCGGAAGGTAATGTTGTATTTTGAGTTGTTTGTGCGCCAACCTGACGCACATTTTGATAGAGCAGATCTTCAAAAACAGCCCGATCACGTTTGAATCCGGTTGTATTTACATTGGCAAGATTGTTAGAAATCACCGAGATACGCGTTTGCTGCGCATCTAGGCCCGTTTTAGCAACCCATAGTGCTCTTTCGGTCATTACAGCATCCTCTTATTCATTATCTTTATCCGATGCGCATCAATTGCGCGCTCGCTGCATCATTGTCAAATGCGGATTTCATGGCTTTGATCTGCATCTCGAATTGCCGCGCCAGTTCAATCATCCTTACCATTGCATCGATCGCATTGACATTGCTTGATTCCAGTGCACCTGAGACCAATGTAACTTCGCTGCTAATGGGGGCTGGACGATCACCCTTTAAATGCATCAACCCATCCTTCAATTTCTCGAGTTGATCTAGAGGAGGGTCGACCAATTTAATCTGATCTACTATCGCCAGCGTATTTGAGGGTTGTCCAAGAGGCACCACGCTTATGGTTCCGTCTTCACCAATTTCCAATTTTTGTGCCGGCGGTACAGCGATAGGGCCACCATTACCAATAACCGGCAATCCGCTTCCGGTTTGCAATAAACCTTCAGGTGTCAGTCTAAAATCACCCGCCCGAGTGTAGGCTTCACTACCGTCGGGAGATTGCACTGCGATCCATCCATCACCCTTAACTGTAACATCAAGATTGCGCCCCGTTGTTTGGATTGCGCCAGGCGAAAAATCGGTCGCTGGACGTTCTACCATAGCGTAAACCCGAGAAGGCTGGCCCGGACCAAATACCGGCATACTGCGAAATTGTTGTAGATCCGATCGGAATCCGGTTGTATTTGCATTGCTCAGATTGTTACTGTTAGATGCCTGGGCTTGAAGGATTTGCTTCGCCCCACTCATCGCAACATAAAGACTACGATCCATATTTTTGCCCTCAATTTAAAAACTAACGAATATTAATGATCGTTTGGGTAATCGTATCCTCTGTTGTGATGACTTGGGCATTTGCCTGAAAATTACGTTGCGCAACGATCAGATTGACTAACTGTTCCGATATATCCACCGTTGATGCTTCTAATGCGCCCGACTGAATGCCGCCGAAATTGGAACTGCGAGGTGCGCCGAGTACAACATTGCCCGAATCAAAACTTTCACCCCAGTTCGTATTGCCAAGTTTTGTTAGACCCTGTGAATTTGGAAACTTTGCCAAGGCAACCTGCCCTATTGCCTGAGATTGACCATTCGTAAACCTTGAAAAAATGATGCCTTCATCGGATATATCGATACCGTTAAGTCGTCCGGTGGTAAATCCGTCTTGACGCAGGTCATTAACACCGAAATTATTTCCATATTGAGTCGTCTGAGAATAGTCAATTGAGACAGACAGCGGATTGGCGCCCGCAATGGTGAAATTATCGTAGGTAAATTGACCATTGGTATTCCCCGAAGCTGAGGTCAGCGTACCATTGGGGCTAAAAATCAGGGGCGTGGATGCGGCCCCGCCTACAGTGGCATTCGTCCCATCAATATACAGAAGACTATTCCATTGATTGGGCGTCGCCGTGGCGACATAATAAAATGTGCCGGTATGTTGATTCCCCAAGGAATCATACAGGCTTAAAGACGTTGAATGGTTAAACGATGTAGCATCATTGGGGTTGAATGGCGTGGTCGCCGGCGGTGTGGATCGAGCATCCAGATTAACATTGGCGGTTACGGATGAAGTCGCATTGGGTGCGGAAACCGTTGTGGACAATTGAAGATCCTGCAGCACCCCCGTATTGAATGTAGTCACACCCGCATTCGTAACCGCTGGAAATACCTGTATGCGCTGATCCGCATGATTTACGGCGAATCCATTTCGGTCTATGCTGAATGCACCCGCGCGGGTATATTCAATAGCGCCGTTGTCATCTAGTACATAGAACCCCTCCCCGTTTATCGCCAAATCAAGATTATTAGACGTAAAGTCAACGTTTCCTTGATTAAATTGTTGCGCTATTTGAGTGACTCGGACCCCGCTTCCAGGCGTTACAGCACCGATCCCCTGAAAGGTTGTCGCATAGACGTCCGCAAACTCCGCACGAGATTCCTTAAACCCATTAGTGCTGGCATTAGCAATATTATTTCCGGTTGTTGAAAGGTCGATAGATGCGGCATTAAGACCGCTGAGTGCTGTTTTAAAACTCATATTATTTTACCTTCAAAGTATCTGCTGAATATCACTAAAATTAATCGCTCCAAGGCCTGCCACGTTGATGGTTAAGCCGCCGTTTCCCTTACCTAAAGTTACACTGTCAACCCTTGACTGTACCAGCGACACAAGTGCCGTGTTGGTCCCATCAATTACTGCGTTAGCTCGGATTTTATATGCACCAGGACTTGCTAAGGTTCCATCACTATCTAAACCATCCCAACTGAATACAGTTTGTCCAGGCAATTGCGAACCGAGATCTATGCGTTTCACCAGCCCTCCGTTCGAATCCAGGATTTCAACAGCAACCGATGTAGCGTTATCCGGGACAATCACTTCTCCACCCAAACTTCCACCCGCCGCGAGCAAACCTTCATCACCGGGCGCTAGTACTGTGCGACCCACCAAATTTGCGGCTTGCAATGCTTGATCGGAATTCACCGAGCGGGCAAATTCGCCAAACGATTTTTGCAAGTCTTGAATACCCGTAACCGTGCTAAACTGCGCGAGTTGCCCAAGAAACTCACCACTTTCTAGTGGTTTGGAAGGATCTTGATGGGTTAACTGAGTGGTCATTAATTTTAGAAATTCTTCCTGTCCCAGTTTGTTGCGTGGCTTAGTCGGCTCAGTTCTCGCTACGCCCAGTTCCTTTAAAGTATCAATACTAAAGTTCATCGCCATTCTCCCGACTGTTTATTGTCCAAGCCGCAGTGTTTGAATCAGCAGCTGTTTTGCCGTATTCAACACTTCAACATTATTCTGATATGAACGTGATGCCGACATCATATTAGCCATCTCTTCGATGGTATTCACATTCGGTTTAAAGATATAGCCTTCCTCATTGGCAAGCGGATGATCGGGGGCGTATTCTCGAACTGAAGGCGAATCACTTTCTATCACCCCGAGAACCTTTACGCCGGTCATTGCGGTTTGCTTATCTATTACACCTTGCAGTTGCGCTGCGAACACCGGTTGTCTGGATTTATAGGTTTCGTCTATGCTGCTACTGACGCTGTCAGCGTTGGACAAGTTGCTCGCTACTAGATTTAAACGTAGATTCTGCGCGCTCATTCCGGAACCCGCTATATCAAATACCTTGAACGACGACATGCTTATTCTCCTCTCAATGCGGTCATAATTCCGCTGATTTTACCGGTTAAAAAGCGCAAGCTGGCTTGGTATTGCAAAGCATTCTCAGTATATTTAGCCTGTTCAATTTGATTCTCCACGGTATTTCCGTCTATGGAGGGCTGGGTGGGAATTCGGTACTTGATTTGACCTTGCGCGACATGATTATCCGGCATTATGTGGTTAGCCTGGGTAACCTCCAATTCAACGGGCACCACATTGGATTGTGCTGATTTAAACACTGTTTTGAAATCTATGTCTTTTGCCTTGTAACCTGGCGTATCGGCGTTCGCCAGATTGTCGGCCAATAACTCTGTGCGTTTTCCCCGCAGTTTCAACATCTGTGGGTGCACACCAAATAGTTTGTCAAAATTTATAGCCATGGAATCGCCTTAAAAACATTTTTGAAATTCAAAAGCACATCCCATGCCATCGTTTCTACAACGTAAATACAATGACTTACTGAGGGTTTCTGCGGCAAGTTATACACCGGTGGCAATATTTCGCCGCCAAACGGCAATGCTTTGGTAATTTCAAGGCTTTATTGAACCCACTAGATCGTCATTCTAGGGGGCATGATATCGAATTCAGACTAGGTTGAAGTTTTAGGCCGGTAATAACGGACGTTTGTAGCTGGGACCAATTCGAATAAACCGAAACCTAAGGGCATGGCTTCGGTACTACTTAGAAATAAGTAGCCGCCCGGTTTCAACACTTGGGCCATGCGAGACAGAATGTCCTTTTTGACTTCATTAGAAAAATAAATCAATACATTTCGACAGAATATAATATCAAACTGTCCTAAAGCCCGAAACGACTTAAGTAGGTTAAATTGCTGGAATCGAACCCTGGACGCAATTTCTGTTTTCAATTTCCAACCCTCCCTATAAGGTTCGAAATAACTTGCCTTGTTGGCTACATGAATCCCACGAGACAATGCCATATTCGTATAATTTGCTTGCTTGGCTTGTGCAAGGATGGATTCTGATATATCCGTGCCAACAATTTGCACATTGTTTAATTCACTGGAATTGTGCTTGTTGTAATATTCGTATGCCGTAATGCTAATCGAATACGGTTCTTGACCTGACGAGCAAGCTGCCGACCAGATCCTGGTAGAGGCAAATTTTTTCGCCGACAATTCTGGGAAAACCCGCGTTTTCAATTCATCAAAATGCACCGAGTCTCGAAACCAGAAGGTTTCATTGGTTGTCATCAAATCGATAACATCAGCAACCAGTTTAGAGGATACTTTTTTATTGCCTAACGCCTCAGCTAAGGCATCCATAGACACATAACCGGTCGTTTCTAATAAATTCGTCAAGCGATTATTGACCAGATACTGTTTGTTATCGCCCAGTACTATGCCACAGGTATCATTCATAAATTGCTGGAAGATCCTATACTGGGCTGGACTGATTTCAGTCCGATTTGCATATGTCTTGAATTGCTGGGAATGCATTGAACTTACAACTTAAACTAGAAAATCGGTCACAACGAATCTGATCTTTCACACAGTTAAACTACGCAGCTTGAAACTGTTGCAAATGATCTTTGAGGCGTATCTGAACCAAGGATGCCAGTTCATCGGGTTCATATTTGGCCAAAAACTTGTTCGCTCCGACCTTTTCGACCATAGCCTGGTTGAAAACCCCGCTCAATGAGGTATGCAATACGACATGTAAATCCATCATCGCCGGGTCTTTGCGGATTTTAGTCGTCAACGTATACCCATCCATGCGCGGCATTTCCACATCAGAGATGATCATTGCCAAGAACTCGCTAAGATTTATTCCTTCATCGATCCAAGCCTGCAACTTTTCCAAGGCCTCTATGCCATCTTTGGCCAAAGTGCACGAGACATGCAACTGGTCTAACACGCGTTTGACCTGATTGCGTGCTACAGACGAATCATCTACAACCAACACATGTTGTCCCTCGGTGCACAATTCATTATCGATTATGCCCTCGGAAACAGATTCCGGACCGCCAATAACCTCCTTCATTACCTTTTCAACATCGATGACTTCGATCAATTCCTTTTCAACCTCAGTCACTGCAGTCAAATAACTGTCTTTGCCGGTTCCTCTTGGCGGAGGCTTAATATCGTCCCAATTCATATTGACGATTCTATCTACAGCACCAACTAAAAAACCCTGCGTTGTTCGATTGTACTCGGTGATAATCGCATAGCCCTGACCGTCGCGCGGCAAAGCTGTCCCACCAATCGCGAGTGAAAGATCAAGCACCGGAATTGTCATACCGCGAAGGTGCGCAACACCGCAAACCGCCGTATGTGATTTGGGTATTTGTATCAACGAAGGACACTGGATTACTTCTTTAACCTTAAAAACGTTAATCCCGAAGCGTTGTGAACCGATCAATTTAAATAGCAGCAGTTCAAGGCGATTGTGCCCTGCTAGTTTTGTCCTTTGATCGACGCCTTCCAGTATACCAGCCATCGGTTTCCCCAATAGTCAAACGATAATCTATTAAGAATAGCCGCAATCAGAAAAAAAGCCTTACCGCCATACATGGCATTCTTTGTGCTTTATCCGTTGCTACTCTAAATCGACATTAAAGCATCTATGCGTACAGTACTCCTCTCAATTTTCTTGATATCCATGCAAACCACTGTATGGGGTGAAGCCATAACGGAATTACAGCCGCACACTGAAATATATGACGCGGTGCTGGCGTTTTTGGAGTCGGATTTACGACGCCAAAAAATGGACTTTAAGATCCAGCTTGGCAAACTTGATCACCGATTGCGTTTGCTAATTGCGAAGATCCTCTAAAAATCTTTCGAGCACCCGGCAGCCACCTTTTCGGCAGTGTATCCGTAGGCGTTAGTTGCAAAAATCCGAAGGCCTGGACAATTTATACTTCGTCGCGTGTTACGGTGTACCAACAAGTCGTTGTGTTGACTAAAGCAGTTCCCCGCGGAGCAATTATTACCAGCACCGCTATCACCAAAAAACGCGTCGATTTATCCCAAACCCACCGCCAATATATAACCGAACCGGATGAAGTACTTGGTAAAATCACCAAACGTCCTTTGGCCGCCGGTTCAGTGTTAAATAGCGGCATTTTATCTAAGCCCAAAACGATAAAACGAGGTCAACAGGTAATAATCCTTGCACACACAGGTGGCATGCGCATAAGAATGAAAGGGGCCGCGCTCATGGATGGTTCAATGGGGCAACGAATACGCATAAAAAATGCTAGTTCTAACCGAATTATAGAAGGCATCGTGGTCTCTCAAGGTACCGTTCAAGTCCAATTCTAGCTCCATCCAGTACCCAATTAGATTACGCTTGTTTAAAGGTAACCTGGTGGGCTTTTGCAATCTACCCACCGTTGTTCTAAAACCAGCCAAGTGTTTTTTATAACACGTTATGGAGCCCAACAGGGAGAACTGAATAGATACCTTTTAAAGTAATAATTTACAGAGCCGATAACTGTTAATGCAATTATCAACTACACTAACTCACAATGCCGATTGATATAAGATCGATTTCGAATATAAGCCCAGGTTCGTCGACAAAAAAAACTGCCGCGCAAAACGGAACAACGGCGCAGCCTAAAACTGCACTTTCTGCTCAAGATACGGATTCAGTGTCGTTAACCGACACGGTTTCCGTGTTAAAAGCGGCACAAGAACTCCTGGCGTCCGTGCCGATCATAAACTCAGAGCATGTTTCGATGGTTACTGATGCGGTGAATAACGGGAGCTACGAAATTGATTCTGAAGAAGTCGCAGAAAAAATCATCGAATCCGAACAAAACCATCCAATCTAAAGAATATCAGCATGGAATCAGCCAAGCCATCAGAGCTAATCGATATCTTTCGGAATTTGCTTAGAGCAATTAAAACCCTCAATAAACTTCTGCTTCGCGAAACTGATGCGCTTGATACAAAGTCGTCAACTTCGCTAGAAACCATCGCTGGCGACAAAGAGCAGATAATTGAACGCATCAATAATCTTACCCACCAACAGAATGAATTTCTGGGAAAATTTAACCTATCCGGGCATAAAGAAGGATTGGCGACATACTTGGAGCAAGCCACGAAAAACGATCCGAAATTGGCCAAGCTAAGAATTTATTGGTCCAAAGTGACAGTGGCGTTGGAACAATGCCAGCAGTTAAACCAACAGAATGGAGCACGAATTGAACTACTCAATCGCCACACTGAGCGTTCTTTGGACATTCTTCGCGGTCAATCACACCTTCCGTACACTTACGGTCCGACCGGTGAAAAACAAAAAGAAAGGACCAACCAATCAGCGATTTCCGTTTGAAACTCGAACATCCGGAGCCACCATTATATAAATGTTTGATAGTGGTTTGGTTATCAGGAATTTCGGCTGCAAATTCCAGCGACGAAGGTCATATCAATATGAGTCAAACTATCACGCGATCTATAAATGCCAAACAAGCCTAGCTAATCTTCGAGACTCAGTGGTAAACTTTGTAAGTTGATATCCTCTTTGGCCCCGGTAGCTCAGTAGGATAGAGCGTCCCCCTCCTAAGGGGAAGGCCAGGGGTTCGAATCCTCTCCGGGGCGCCATTTTGTATTCACTCTCTGAAACGGGAGAAGATGATATTGTAACCAGTAATGGATTCCATATTCCATGGCAGATCCTTGGTTCCACATTTAGATATTTCTCAACCACCATTGAAACCACTGATGTGTCAACACTCTTCAGGGCACATACCCTCGGGATTATTTCACAAGAGCTTCGAACCCCGGGATTACTCCCAACGCACGCCCTACTTGAATACCGGTGGTAGAACACCGGGTTGTGTCGTAAACTACAAAACGTCCTTGTCTTCTATGCACAACAGCTACTTACACGACTTCATGTCGCAACTAATCTTGTTCGTTATGCGGCTTTTGTTTTTGCAAAATACTTAACTCCTTTTAAGCCCTTAAAATCTGCATCTTGAGTCCAGAGTACTGCATCATTTTTTTGCGACGTTGCATAAATTATGCTATCCGCCAGCGGTAACTTGTACTCAACTCCAAAACACGCTGCATCTACGGCCAACCTATTATTCAGGGATATTACTTTCCCTTGCTCTATATGGGCTATCGCTTCAATGGCCCCCTCTTCACCGCGTTGGCGCAGAATATTATTGAAAACTTCTGTAAGGGTGATACTAGGGATCAATAATTCGTCAATCGCTTCTATTGGTTTAGCAAAGGTTTCCGAATTTTTATCCCCTGCAAAATAAGAGAGCCATGCTGAGGAATCGACAACATTCATACTCGATCTTTATCTCGTTTTACGTTCGTACTAATACCTTTCAGAAAACCCCTCATTTTTTTCATGGGCTTAATCGGGATAAGCTCAATACGGTTTTTGTAAGTAAGAACTTGAATTTTCTGACCAGAAAATATGCCTAGCGACTCGGTTACCGTTCATCTTCCAGCCGTATAAATATCTGTTAAACTCAGTCGCGCGCTCGGTGCGGATCAGTAACGGACCCTTAATATAGGGGGATTGTATTGCCAGGAATCCGGGTAGTCCAAGTTTGCCGGAGTGGGCGTTCGGAAAGCGCCTCTGTCGGCATCAATGTGTGCTTCCGTTGGCGTCATTTTAGGGCAACGGTCTTCGTTTCGCGTGTTTTTTCTTCTGTGGATTCGATTTCCCAATCATCGGCTGCACAATTTCCCAGACCACCGGGCGCCTGTTAAAAACGATCAACTCAACAGTATTAAACATCAACCGGATCACTCATCCAGTAAAATAAACCCAAATCAAGCCGACACAAATCAACAAACCCACTGATAACCTTAGGTCCTTCCGCTGCCAAATGTGATTGGCCTCGAATTCGGAACCCGATATCGCGTCCACCGTGGAAAACGTAAGACCAGCCAATCTCGGTTCGTCAGGTTCCGGACTTATCAGACTCACGACCACAAGGACCACTGAGCAGATTACAAATAGAAACAAGGCAAAATGCAGAAAATTAATGTCCGCGTACCAATACAGCCAACCGTTTAGCGAATCTTTAACCAACTCCGCGGCCAAACGCCCCATACCCAGCACGAAACCGGCAACCAGCGAAGCAATGGCACCTTGGGCATTGACTCGCTTCCACGCAATGCCGATAAGAAACACCGCGGCAATGGGTGGAGAAATATAGGCTTGGACGCTCTGCAGATAGTGATAAAGCTGGCCGGATACAAATTTCATCATCGGTATCCACGCCAAACCAAAGCCCACCAACACAACAGTCGAAATCTGTCCGACCAACACCAATCGCCGCTCAGATGCTTGCGGCTGTAATTTTTTATAAATATCCCAAGTCACTAAGGTTGAACACGAATTAAATACCGACGACAGCGAACTCATCAACGCAGCTAGTAAACTGGCCACTACTAAGCCCTTAAGCCCGGCCGGCAATAACACGCCGATTAAAGTAGGCAAAGCTTGGTCCGGCTGAGTCAATTGCAAAATATGCTGTTGCGCCAGCGAATACGCGATTACTCCCGGTATGACAAATATAAACAGTGGGAGCAATTTCAGGTAACCCGCGAAAATTGTTCCACGCCGAGCCTGATCAACATTGCTGGCGGACAACACGCGTTGTACGATAAACTGATCCGTACACCAGTACCACACTCCCAGAATCGGCGCTCCGAAAATGATGCCGGTCCAAGGGAAATCCGGGTCTGCCGCAGGCTTCCACATATTGAAAAAGCCGCTGCCGGCTGTCTCATACAATACGCTCCAACCGCCGAGTTCTGCCAATCCAATCACGGTGACCGCAATGGACCCGCCAATCAGTACAAACATCTGCACCACATCCGTGTACAACACCGCGCGTAGTCCGCCGAAAACCGTATAGATGCCCGTCGCAACCACGGTAACTAAGGCACCGGTCCAAAAATCGATCCCCATCAACGATTCGAATACGATGCCGCCTGCGGCAATCGTTACAGAAATTTTTGTCAGCACGTAGCCGATAATGGAAATAATCGCCAGATACCAGCGTGCTGCGGGAGAATAGCGTTTTTCCAAAAACTCCGGCATTGTAAACACACCGCTGCGAATATAAAAAGGCACAAAAACCCAGCCCAATAGCAACAAGATAATCGATGCCAATATTTCAAATTGCGCAACGGCAACGCCGCTAGCAGCCGCTGTTCCAGCCAGGCCCACCAGATGCTCAGAACCGATGTTGGAGGCAAAAAGCGAAGCCCCAATAACAAACCAACCCACATTGCGACCGGCCAAAAAATAACCAGCCGAGGTCTCTCGCGTTGATTTCTCTTGCAGCGCAGCCCAAAACGCAACACCAAATACCAGAACAAAATAAAAGCCAATAACGATCCAATCAATATCTACCAAAAGCGACAATGTTAGCCCTCCTAAAACACACCTACTCAGCAAACCTTAAAACACTGGTAACTGCTCGGATTACCCTCAAATTTAGTCGAGTACAAGGAAAATACGCGTAGTGGACTGGGCTCCATGAGCAATTTTACTTCACGCGTTCATGCGCTCCGTCTTTCGGACCACAGCCTTTACTGTTCTAAAGCGTTCCAGGCGTTTTTGTGACGCCGTAATCGGGTATATTTGAGCGTAGGCTGAGTGGTTACCCTAAAACAAGTCCTTGAAACCCATAGATGATGCTGCTTTAACCACCAGGCGCGCCGTCAATTGACCGGCCCTAATTTCAAATTCACCCGGCTCAAGGACCGGTTTATTGTCTCTGCCGATAAAAGAAAGATCTTCTTTGTACAATTCAAACTCAACAGTTTTCGACTCACCGGGTTGCAGAGCAACTTTGGTAAAACGTCTAAGCTTTTTGACGGGTGGCGTCACCGAAGCGAACAAATCGCTCACATAAAGCTGTACCGCTTCTTTACCCGCACGTTTTCCGGTATTGGTTAAAGTCACCGAAACGTTCAGCGTATCATCCGGAAGCATCTCAGACTTATCCAGTTTAAGATTACTGTATTCGAAAGTCGTAAAACTCAGTCCATGGCCGAACGCCCATTGTGGATTGTACGCCGTCCACGCATATGCCGAAGCCTGCTTTTCGGATCCTTTGTGATCGTAGTGCTCCAGAGACCCCGAATAACGCGGGTAAGTGAAGGGTAATTTTCCACTTGGATTTACATCCCCAAATAATACATCCACAATTGCATCCGCGCCGAACATTCCAGGATAGTACGCCATCAAAATAGACCAAGAACCTTTTTCAATTTCCCTAATGATGCGCGGCCGGTTTTCCAGTAACACCAATACGATGGGTTTACCGGTTGCTTGCAAGGCTTGTACAAGTTTCACTTGGGCCTCAGGCAAATCCAGATTCTCAATAATACCGGGTTGTTCGACAGCCGGTTTTTCCGCAACTGCCGCCACAATCACATCGACATTCTTTGCCGCGGCGACTGCTGCTTCGACATCGATTAAATCCGCATAAGACGCACCGGCTACGTAGCTGACCCGATCTTCACCCAGTTCGGCTCGCATCGCTTGCAACACGTTGCGCGTATCTTTCGGGTAGAACGATTCATCCGTACCCTGCCAGGTATAACTCCAACTACCGTGCAGCGGTGGCAACGACGCAGCTCCCGGCCCCGTAAGCAAGACATTGACTTGCTTGGAAAGCGGCAGCAAATTCTTATCGTTTTTGAGTAATGTGATCGCGTCTTGCGCTGCAGCAAGACTGGCTTTGTGGTACTTCGCCTGCCCTACACCGGTCGCAAGTCTAGAATCCGGGTACGGATTATCGAACAATCCCAGATTGAACTTTAGTTTGAGAATGCGGCGCACGGATTCGTTAATCCGATCCTCGGATATTTCGCCATCGCGAACCAATTCTACCAAGTGATCGTGGAACGAAAATGTGTAGGGCGTCATGCTCATATCGATACCTGCCAATACCGCCATTTTCACGGCAGCCTTTTCACTGGCGGCGACTTGATGTACCGAATGAAGTTTTAACACATCCTCCCAATCGCTAACCACCACACCTTTGAAACCCAGTTCATCCCGAAGCAAGTCCGTCAACAGCGCGTGACTGGAATGTACCGGCACACCGTTGATCTCACCCGAATTAACCATGACGGTCTTCACCCCCGCATCGAATGCAGCTTTAAACGGCGGTAAAAAATACTCTCGCAGCATACGTTCAGGAATCCACGCCGGGGTACGATCTTTTCCGGTCAATGGCGCGCTGTAGCCCACAAAATGTTTTGCCGTGGCCGCAACAAATTCCGACGGTGAATCTATCTTCTGACCTTGTAAACCCAGTATTGCCGCACGCCCCATTTCTGCTACCAAATACGGGTCTTCACCAAAAGTTTCAAAAAAGCGCGACCAAAGTGAATTCCGTGCCACATCCAATACCGGTGAAAAATTCCAAGGTATGCCACACGCCCTAGCCTCAAATGCAGTAATCTGATTGCTGATTTTGGCGTGTTCGCGATCCCAAGTCGCCGCGATAGCAAGGTTGTGCGGAAATACCGTAGCATTGCGCAAATAATGGTGTCCGTGCACCGCGTCGATACCGTAAATTATCGGAATTCCCAATCGAGTTTTTTGAGTTGCAATATCCTGAATACGCGTAATGACCTGCTGCCAGTGTTCCAATTTAAACGACGCATCCCAAACGTTCAGTATGGACCCAGTATGGTATTTGACCAACGCGTGTTTAAGTTTGGCATCGTCCAGTGTATGCACGGATCCACTCCCCTCCTGGGTACTAGAAACCGCCTTTAATGTAACCTGGGTCATTTGACCCACTTTTTCCTCCAGCGTCATCTTGCCCAAAAGGCGTTCGACGCGCTTGTCGCGGTCAACAGAGGACTGCGCACAAACCTCCACAGCCCAGAGGCTTGTCAGCACTATAGTGCTCAACGTAATACTAAAAATCCTTGTTTTCATCACCGCTCCCGGACCTATGGAAAGACCAACTCAGCGAGTATACTAATGCAGAAAACCTTGCTCACCCAAAAAAGTATTTCTTTTTTCTATAAATTTAAAATTCTGGACTCTATTTCGTGCTTAATACCGATTACCAATAATGAAAAAGTCCGCGAAATATCTGCTGGCCATTATTGCAGTAGGGGTCGGATTTGCCTACAACACCTCACAGCCACCAGAGAACAATTATCATTTAACTCATTCCACTTCGTTGGTCGACAATGACACTTCGATCTGCGTCATAGGTGATTCCGGATCCGGTAATAACAACCAACTCGCCGTAGTACATGCATTGGAAACAATGGGCTGCAGCCAAATACGCATACTTGGCGACATCGTATACCCAGCCGGCATCCAAACACCGGACGATGCCCTGCTTAAACAAAAACTGCTCGCACCCTTCGAGTATTTTATAGATCGGAATATTCCAATATATCTAGTCTTGGGTAATCACGATCACAAGCAAAATGGCGAAGCATGGCTAGATGTGGCCAAACAACACGCCGCCATCAAATTCCCAAATTTTTACTATTCCGAAGATTGGAATGGCGTTTGTTTTTTTAATTTGGATACATCGTATTACCAGAAAATTTATTTTGTACACAAGCGCTATCCACAAACCAAGTGGCTACGTAATGCGTTGAGCGCGGCAGCCAATAGCTGTGAATTTTCTATCGCAACGGGACATCACCCCTACCGCAGCAGCGGCTCGCACGGAAACGCCTCATGGCAATTGAAACTTTTTTTCGACGTAGAACTGATTGGAAAAGTTGATTTGTATCTGTCTGGACACGATCATCACTTGTCTGATGAAGGCAGGGTCAAGGCAACCCAGTTGTTAATCTCCGGGGCCGCGGGCGCCCACAAATACGAACTTAAAAAAGCCTCTGCCAATTTGCGTTTCGCAGTCTCCAAATACGGCTTTTTGATCCTGCGCTTCAGTCGTAATAAGCAGAACAAGGTAGTTGCTGACTACCACTTTTATACGCTGCTGCCGGATGGAAATGGCGGCTATACAAACCTTACGGAAGCCTGGAACGGTCAGATTGTGGGCCAAGGCATTCGAGGTCTGCAGTAAAAGTTATGCTTACGCTCTTGCACTCAGCTTTCGATTTTGATTGTGCGAATAGATAGAAGGTTCAATGAACAACAGGTGCAGGCTTATAGCTTGTTTTTCTCAGTCGTATCTTGAGCCAATCCACGACGGCCGTTTGCGTGAAAAATTTCTCCCTGTGGATAGAATGCATACCAAGCAAACCAATAGGTGATAACACTCGGATATATGTCGCCATTTTGATCCAAAACGGTCGCGCTTTTTCGGGCCGCGTCAAATTCGACCGTAAATGATTTATTTCCGACAGTATCCACCAGTGGACTCTGACCCTTCGACAGTTCGGCAAAAGGATAGGCTTTTTGTATCCCATTAAATTTCACGCCAACGACAAGTTCTTTGGGGTGATATTTTTGATTCTGTTCTCCAATCGAAAAATAAATAGCGCGGCTTTTATCGTAGCCCTCATATGGATTCACGCTATAGTCTCTGGAATAGCCAGTATCTTGAGACAAGACCAATGTTTCCGGATGCTCCTCCAACCACATATGCCAGGTGGTTTGAGTAAGCGGTAACATCTTTAGACGCTTCCCCTGGGTGCTGCCACTGATCGCTTTGCCGAGAACTTGGGACCATAATGACTCGGTTTCGCGATCATAAAAGAGCACGTTGCTGTTATAGACCAGACCGGATACCCCAAATGTATAAGTCTGTTGATCGATTTTGGACAAAAACGCCATACCAGTCCCACACAAGGGACAGAATGAAACCACAACCGAATCATCGCCGAACCGGTCGTTGACCAATTCATGCCAATTTAGAATTTTTACCGGGTAAGCCTTATGAATACTATTTAACGAAAGCCCGAGAATGACATCTTCGGCATTCAGAAATTTGGCCTCATCTGGCTTGATAAACTGAGGAAAAGACAACGCCGGAATTCCATCTCTAGCCGGTCCACCCGGTTCAATCTTTCTGATATCGACTAGCGGATGATCAATTTCAAAACCATTGTAAAAATCCTGCGCGGCGCTGAAACTGCTCAACTTGAAATAAACGAAAATAAACAAAAGTGGATAAATTACCCATCTGACCCATTGCTGCGTGATCAAAGGCTGAAATAAAAATTTCATAGTCTGTTAGCGGACCGCTTAACCCCGGAAAGTATTACATCTGGAAGATTTTATGGCTGCGCGAACCATTTAGGTCAGATTATAGCGTCGGATGAATATTCCCATAATAAGCAAATGAATATTTCTCTAAAGTTTAGCTCAATACGCTTGCGCATTATGGAGTGCCCGATCAACGTTCACTTTCCGGAAAATCTTTCTCCAACGATGATACAAAACTTTGTATGCTTTGATAATAAAACTCTCCACTGGTCAAAAAACCATCATTGTGGCCACCGCGTATTTCAAGGAATACTTTTGGATGGCCGGCTGCGGCGAATAACGCACGACCGTGCTCGAAGGGGATAATCTCATCGTCTCTGCTATGCGCGATCAAAACCGGACAAGTGACTAACGGCATAACTCGTTTGGTATCGTATGCGAAGCGGCTTAGCAGGCGCACCGGAAGGAAGGGATAAATTTCCGCGGCCATATCCGGTACGGACGTAAAACTGGATTCTAAGATAAGCGCTTTAGGAGGGTAACGACTCGCAAGTTGCGCGGCGATGGCGCCTCCGAGCGAACGACCGAAATAGATGATTTCGGTAGGCGGGAATTTGCGGCTCAAAATCAAATAATTCCGCGCCGCGGCCGCGTCATTATAAGTTCCGAGTTCAGAAATTTCTCCCTGACTAAGACCAAAGCCTCGATAGTCAAAAATCAGTGTGTTAATACCAAGCCTTCGAAACAAGCTTAAGGTGTCAAGACGGTGCGAGATATTTCCAGCGTTGCCGTGAAAAAACAGTACGACAGTTTCCGATTCTTCGGCCGGAACGTACCAGCCGTGCAACGAGACACCATCTTCAGTGATAAAATTGACCGATTCGTAATCCAGCCCGATATGACTGGGATTAGCACTAATGTCTCTGGTTGGAAAAAACAGCAACCGCGCCTGAAACAAAAACACCGCCGCCAATATCACGATGTAACCAACGACCACTACCGCTATGCCCGTTGTAACATTCTCCGACATTCGGGGAAAATGCACCTTAAAGTTGGCTTATCTCTGGCCTGGTATCGTACTCGGCACCCTCTACATACTGCCGCAGATTAATTCTAGGATTAATAACGGGAGCCAATTGTTTCAACATCGCAACCGGCAGTGAACTGGTGAAACTGAAATCCTCCGCATCGGCGCCAGGTACAAATGCTGTAATCACCCCAAAAAATCGCTCGCCCATGTAGAATACAAAAGTAGCGGTCCGATTGACCACGCGTGCCGACAATACTTGTCCATTACGATCAAATTTTTTCACACGGTTGTCACCCG
>Ga0114931_10002598_pt1 | contig 22921 bp, 15 predicted proteins | sample 2SBtaG_FD_89579 | JGI IMG/M metagenome (GOLD analysis project Ga0114931, IMG submission 89579) | Deep subsurface microbial communities from Kolumbo volcano to uncover new lineages of life (NeLLi) - 2SBTROV14_V59a metaG | ecosystem: Environmental > Aquatic > Marine > Volcanic | place: Kolumbo... | reverse complement strand
TGCGGCCCCGGCGCCAGCGAGGTCCTTGCGGTGCAGGGCGTCTCCGAGGTCGCTGGTGTGCGGGTCGTCGGCGAGCTCCCGCGCGGCGGCGTCGAGGTCGTCGGCCGCCGCCTGGCTCTGGGCGAGATCGTCCTGGAGCTGGCGGACCTGCCCCTGGAGCGCCTCGATCTGCTGGCGCGCCTGCTCGGGGTCGAGGGAGCCGTCCCGGAGCCGCGCGACGAGGTCGTCCACCTTCTGCTCCAGGTCCTCGGGCAGCGCGACGTCGTAGTCGCTGTCGAGCTTGTCGAGGCGCTCCTGCAGGCGGGCCGCCTCGGCGACGGTGGGGCTGTCGGGCGCGGCCATCCCGGCGCCGGGGCGCTGGGGCACGAGGAACACGACGAGCAGGGCCGCCGCCACGAGCAGCGGGATCCCCCAGTCGCGGCGTGGGAGGCGCACCGGGAGCGCCTCGGCGAGGCGGGGCCGCTCGGCCAGGCGCTGGGCCAGGCGCGCCTCGACCACGGCGCGGCTCCAGCTCGGCGGGGCCTTCTCGAGGTAGAGCGCGGTGACGAGCAGCTCCCCGGTGCCGAGCGCGCGGTCGAGCAGGAGCGCCACCTCCCGCGGAGCGAGCCCGGCCCGGGCCGCGCCGACGAGGGCGCCCAGGGCTCCCGCGAGAACCGGGACGCCGCCCACCACCCACCACGGCTCCACGTGGGGCACGCGCCACCAGAACCGCGACAGGATCGCGACGGCGAGGGCGCCGAGCGTCCCGAGCCCGGCCCCGAGGACCGCGCCGCGCAGCAGGTGGCGGCGCCGCAGGTGGTTCCTTCCGCGCAGGAGCAGGGACCGGACCTCGCGGAACAGGGCCGGGTCGCGTGGGGCTTCGGGAGAGGTCAACGGCATCGGGTCCTGGATCGACACATCCCACGGCGACGGGTTCCTGCACCTGTCCGCAGGCGCTCCAGCCTAGCCGAATCGGAGCGCTTGCGCGCCTTCCTCCAGCTCGCCCCGCCGGCGATGACACGCATTGACAGCGCGAGGGCTTGCGCTCCGCCCGGAACCGTTTACCTACCGGTAAGTAGACTACCTACCGTTCGGTAGGCAACCGGAGCACCCGTGCCCGACGTCGACATCCGCGATCGCATCCTGTGCGAGGCCACGCGCCTGTTCGCCCGCCAGGGCTACGGGTCGACCTCCGTCCGCGAGCTGGCCGAGGCGGCGGGGGTGACCAAGCCCACGCTCTACTACTACTTCGAGAACAAGGAAGCCCTGTTCCTCGAGGTCGTCCACCACCACCTCGACAGCCTGCAGGACCTCGTGCAGGAGGCGATGGACACCCCGGGGACGGTGCACAAGCGGCTCACCAGGTTCATCGAGCGCTACGTCGAGGGCGCACTGAAGAACATCGACGCCGTGCGCCTGCTCACCACGCTGCAGCACCCGACCGACCCCGACCAGCCGCAGATCGACCTGATGTCGATGCACCTGTCCAAGATCGAGGTCCTGCAGCGCCTCCTGCAGGAGGGGATCGACGCGGGCGAGCTGCGCGAGGGGATCGACGTGCGGGCCGCGGTCCTGTCCTTCATCGGCACGGTCAACCTCTACCTGGTGGCGCGGCTGCACGGGATGGCATTCCCGGCCGACTACGCCAACACCCTCATGGACCTCTACTGCAACGGAGTGGCAGCGCGATGAACCGCCTCCTCCCCCTCCTGCTCGTCCTCCCCCTCGCCGCGTGCGGGTTCGCGGACGCCGAGCAGAGCCATGCCCCCCCAGCGGCCCAGTCCGCCCCGGCCACGGCCACGCGCGTCGAGGTTGCGGAGCTGCAGCCGAGCAACGCGACGATCGACATCACCGTGCCGGGCGAGGTGGAGGGATGGCACGACGCGCTCCTCGCCTCCTCCCTCGGCGGCCGCGTCGAGGCCGTCGCGGTGCACAACGGCGACGACGTGCGCAAGGGCCAGATCCTCGCCCGCGTCGACGCGCAGACCTACGCCGCCCAGGTCGAGCAGGCCCAGGCCCAGCTCGAGCAGGCCCAGGCCGACCTGAAGCGCGTCCAGGCGCTCGGCGACATGGCGAGCCAGGCCGATCTCGACCGCGCCGGCACTCAGGCCAAGGTGGCGCAGGCGGGCCTCGATCTCGCCCGCGCGCAGCTCGACAAGGCGGTGATCCGGGCCCCCTTCGCCGGACGGGTGAGCGGCGTCGACATCGAGATCGGCGAGTTCGCCGCACCCGGAAGCCCCGTGCTGCGCCTCGCCGAGCTCGACCCGGTCAAGGTCAAGCTGTCCGTCCCCGACCGGGACGTGGTCGCGCTGAAGGACGGGATGCCCGTCGAGATCACCGCGTCGGCGCGCTCCGGCGTGTTCCCAGGCACCATCCGGCACGTGGGCACCGCGGCCGACCTGAAAACGCGCGCCTTCCCCGTCGAGGTCGAGGTCCCCAACGCCGATCACCAGCTTCTCCCGGGGATGATCGTGCGGGTCACCGCCTCGCGCACCCTCGACGAGAACACGGTCGTGATCCCGCAGGAGTGGGTGATCACCCGCCTGTCCGACCAGGGCGTGTTCGTGGTGCAGGACGGCAAGGCCGCGTGGCGCCCGGTCACCCTCGGGAACATCGTCCGCGACCAGGTCGTGGTCACCGGCGGGCTGCAGATGGGCGACAAGGTGGTCATCACCGGCCACCGTGACCTCGCCCAGGGCGACGACGTGCTCGTGAGCCGCGAGGCCACCTGCTGCACGAACGGGCGCGCCGTCTTCGGAGCCACCGGGGAGGCGGAATGATCCGCTGGCTCGTCGACCACGCCACCACGATCCTGATCGCGGTGGCGGTGATCTTCGTGGGGGGCATGTCCGCCTACCTGACGCTGCCCCGCGAGGCGGCGCCCGACATCACGATCCCGGTGGTCACGGTCACCACGGTCTACGCCGGCGTGTCGCCCAAGGACGTCGAGAGCCTCGTCACGATCCCGATCGAGAACAAGCTCTCGGGCCTGCGCGACATGAAGAAGCTCAGCTCGACCTCCGGCGAGGGCGTCAGCGTCATCGCCGCCGAGTTCGAGCCCGACGTGGTCATCGAAGATGCCCTGCAGCGGGTGCGCGACCGGGTGAGCCAGGCCAGGGCGGACCTGCCCGACGACGTCGACGACCCGCAGGTGCACGAGATCGCCTTCTCCGACATCCCCATCCTCATCGTCACCGTTGCCGGCGACGTAGACGAGGAGGTGCTCAAGCAGGTCGGCAAGGACCTCGAGGAGGACGTCGGCAAGCTGCCCGGCGTGCTCGAGGCCAAGCTCTCGGGTGGGCTCACCCGGCAGATCCGCGTCGAGATCGACCCGGTGCGCCTCGCCCACTACGGCCTGTCCCTGCGCGACGTGGTCGATGCGATCCACAACGAGAACGTGAACATCCCTGGTGGAACGGTGGACACCGCGCACAGCAGCGTGCTGTTCCGCGTCCCGGGCGCGTTCGCCGACGCGCGCCAGGTCGAGGACGTCGCGATCAAGCGGATCGGCGAGAGCCCGGTGTTCGTGCGGGACGTGGGCCGGGTGGTCGATGGCTACGAGGATCGCGCGACCTACGCCCGGATGAACGGGCAGACGGCGGTCTCCCTGTCGGTCACCAAGCGGCCCGGCGAGAACATCGTACAGGTCACCGACCGGGTGAAGGCCGAGGTCTCCAAGCAGGCCAGGGGCTGGCCCGACGGCGTGCGCTACCGGGCGCTCGCCGACCAGTCCAAGAACATCAAGCACATGGTCTCGGAGCTCCAGAACAACATCATCACCGCGCTGCTGCTCGTGGTGGCGGTGATGGTCGTGTTCATGGGGTTCCGCTCGAGCGCCTTCGTCGCCTCGGCCATCCCGCTGTCGATGCTGTCCAGCTTCCTCGTGCTGCAGCTACTCGGGTTCACCCTGAACATGATCGTGCTGTTCTCGCTGATCCTGGCCCTCGGGATGCTCGTGGACAACGCGATCGTGGTGGTCGAGAACATCTACCGCCACGCCGAGGAGGGCAAGGACCTCCGCACCGCGGCCATCGACGGCACCAAGGAGGTCGCGGGCGCGGTCGCCGCCTCGACGGCCACCACCGTCGTCGCCTTCTTCCCGCTCGTGTTCTGGTCGGGCGTGATGGGCCAGTTCATGGGCTACCTGCCCAAGACGCTGATCATCGTGCTCACCGCCTCGCTGGTGGTGGCGATCGGCGTGATGCCCGTGGCCCTGTCCCGGTTCATGGGCCGGCCCAAGCAGATCACCGACGCCGACCACGACACCGACGACCTCGCGCCGCTGCGCATCGGCCCGTTCATGCGCGCCTACAAGGCGGTGCTCGAGTTCAGCATCAAGCACCGCTACGTCTCGCTGGGGCTGATGGGCGCGCTGCTGCTCGCCACCTTCGGGATCTACGGCGTGTTCAACCACGGCACCGAGTTCTTCCCGAGCACCGACCCGGACAGCGTGACCGTGAGGGTGATGGCGCCCGACGGCACCGCCGTACAGACCACCGACCAGATCGTGCGGCGGGTCGAGGAGATCGTCGCCGCCCAAGAGAACGTGGACGTCTACGTGTCCGAGGTGGGCGTGTCCGCCGCGGGCGACGCCTTGCGCGGCAGCCAGGCGGTGCCCAACGAGGCGAAGGTCACCGTCGACTTCCTCCCCGACCGCAACGACGCGGACCCGGGTGAGAAGGTGCGCATCGAGCCCACGCCCGACACGATCACCCGCCTGCGAGAGGCCCTGAAGAAGATCCCCGGCGTCCGCATCCAGGTCGAGTCCCGCAAGATGGGCCCGCCCGTCGGCGCCCCGGTCTCGGTGGAGGTCTCGGGCGACGACTACGACCAGGTGGGCGCCTTCGCCCAGAAGTTCCGCCGCGAGATCGCGCAGATCCCCGGGGTGACCGACCTCAAGGACGACTACAAGATCGGGCGGCCCGAGCTGCGGCTGCGCATCGACCGCGCCGCCGCCAAGCGGGTCGGCGTGAGCACCGCGACCATCGGCGACACCGTGCGCAACGCGGTCGCCGGCACCAAGGCGAGCAGCCTGCGCGACGGCAACGACGACTACGACATCGTCGTGCGCGTGGCGCCCGAGGATCGCCAGGACGTGGCCTCGATCCTCGACCTGCGCGTCCCCGGGCGCACCGACCGGAGCCCCGACACCTTCCCGGTGCCCCTGTCGACGGTCGCCTCCTACCAACTCGCCGGCGGCACCGGCGCCATCCGACACATCGACCAGGACCTCGTGGTGACCATCTCGGGCGACGTGCTCGACGGGTTCAACGAGAATCAGGTGCGCGGCGCGGTGCAGAAGCTGATCGACAAGACCGACGCCGGCAAGCTGCACCTCACCCTCTCCGGCGCGAACGACGAGCAGCAGAAGGCGGCGAGCTTCCTGATCCGCGCGCTGCTCATCGCGATCGCGCTCATCGCGATGGTGCTCGTGACGCAGTTCGACAGCGTCGCGATCCCGCTGATCATCATGGCGAGCGTCGTGCTGTCGCTGATCGGCGTGCTGTGGGGGCTGCTGCTCACCGGCACGTCCTTCGGAATCATCATGACCGGGATCGGGGTGATCTCCCTCGCAGGGGTCGTGGTGAACAACGCGATCGTGCTCCTCGACTACGTGGGACAGCTCCGAGAACGGGGGCTCGACTCGCACGACGCGCTGATCCGTGCCGGGATCACCCGGTTCCGCCCGGTGATGCTCACCGCCGGCACCACGGTGCTCGGCCTCGTGCCGATGGCCGTCGGGATCTCGGTCGACTTCACCCGGCTAAGGGTCTTGCTCGGCGGTGCGTCGGCCCAGTTCTGGGGCCCGATGTCCATCGCCGTCATCTTCGGCCTCGGCTTCGCCACCCTGCTCACCCTGGTCATGGTCCCGACCATGTACAGCATCCTGCAGGACGCGATCGGCGCCTGGGAGGGCTTCCGGAGCCGCCGCGCCCTGCGCCACGCCGCCGGCACCGCGGCGAAGATCCTCGTCGTCGGGCTCCTCGGCCTCGGGGTCGCTGGGCAGGCCCGAGCGGCGACCCTGGCCGAGGCGGTGAAGGCCGCCGAGACGAACAACATCCCGCTCCAGGTGCTCCAGGAGCAGACCTACCAGAGCGGCCTGGCACGCGGGCAGGCGTGGGCCTCCGTGCAGCCCCGGCTCACCGGCAACGTCACCTACAACTTCAACCAGTACGACGTCGTCTTCGACCCGGCCGCGATCGCGCAGTCCACGGGCGTGACCGTCGACTCGCAGCCGATCGTCATCCAGTCCAAGCGCTACTGGACCGCGATGGCCAACGTCCAGCAGCCGCTGCTCGACGCCCGGGCCTTCCCCGGGGTGAAGGCCGCCTACGCGATGGCCGACGCCGCCTCCGAGCAGCAGGTCGAGCAGCGCAACCAGATCGTGTCCGGGGTGGCGCGGGCCTACTACTCGGTCGGCGTCGCGCGAAAGAACGTCGAGGTGACCGAGGCCTCCCTGAAGGCCCGCCAGGACGGGCTGAAGCTGGCGCAGCGCCAGGCCGAGGCGGGGCTCGCGCCCAAGCGCGCGGTGATCCAGGCGCAGCTCGCGGTCTCCCAGGCCAAGCGGGCGCTGGCCCAGGCCCAAGAGGGCGTGGTGAAGGCGCAGCAGGCCTTCACCCGCGCGACCGGCCTGCCACCACAGACCCCCGTGGACCCGCCCCAGGACTTCACCGCACCGGGCTCGGTGGACGAGGCGCTGAAGATGGCGAGGGCGAGCCGGCCCGATCTCGTGGCGGTCGATCGCCAGATCGACGCCGCCAAGCTGCAGCACCGCGCGGTCCTCCTCGAGTGGATCCCGACGATCAACGGCAGCTTCACCTGGCAGTTCAACCAGAACACCGGGTTCTCGGGCAAGAAGTCCCAGTGGATGGCCGGGATCTCCGCGACCTGGAACCCCTGGGACGGCGGAATGCGCCTGCAGCGCGCGCGGCAGGCCAGCTCCCAGGAGCGGATCGCGGAGCTGCAGGCGGAGGACCGCCACCGCGCGGTCGAGCAGGACGTCCGCACTGCCTGGGAGAGCTACCAGCGCGCGGACGCCGCGGTCGCCGAGGTGAAGGACGAGGTCTCCCTGGCCGACGAGAGCCTCGAGCTGGCCAAGCGCGGGTTCCAGGCGGGCGACACCACCTTCCTGGAGCTGCAGGACGCCGAGGTCGACCTGCGCATGGCGCAGCTCGCGCAGATCCAGGAGGAGATGAACCGCACGCTGGCGATCATCGACCTGCAGGTGGCGATGGGCACCTCCCCAATCTAGGTGGCGCGCTCGGGACGGGCTCCCTCGAGCTGGCCCAACAGGCTAGAGCCTTCGGCCTCGCGCTGGAGCGCCCGTGCTCGATCGCCTGCTCGCCACCTGGAAGCTCGCTCGCCCCGGAACCGCCGACCTGGGCGGCTTCTCGGCGCTCCTCGCCGAGCGCTACGGGGACCGCATCCTGCTCGAGGACCTATGGGACCCGCCCGGCCCGCTGGGGCGGCGCCGGTGGACGGCCCGGGAGCTGGAGCACGACGTGGCGCGGCTCGCCGGTGGGCTGCGCGAGGCCGGGCTGGCGGACGGGGCGCTGCTGCTGGTGCTCGACAACCGGGTGGACCTGCTCGTGTGGCTGCTCGCCACGGTGCGGGCCGGTGCGATCGCGGTCCCGGTGAACGCGCGGCTCGAGGCCGAGGAGATCGCGATCGTGGCCGAGGCGACGGGAGCGACCGCGGCGGTGACCGACGCGGAGCGTCACGAGGTGACCGCCGAGGCGGTGGCACGGGTCGGCACGGTCGAGGACCTTCCGAGCCTGGGCACGCCTTGCCCGCCGGGGCCGCCCGATCCGGGCCGGGTCGCGGTCTACCTGACCACCTCGGGGACCACGGGCAAGCCCAAGGCGGCGGCGCTCACGAGCCGCGGGCTCCTCGGGCCCTTCGGGTGGCTCGCGACGATGCCCGTGGGCCGCGAGCGCGGGCCCCGCGCCCAGCGCGACCAGGTGCTCTCGGCGCTCCCGCTCACCCACGTGATGGGCATCGCGGTGGGGCTCGGCGCGCTGTCGGCCGGGGTGCACTGGCTTCACCGGCCCCGCTTCGACGCGGCGGCGCTGCTGGACGACCTCGAGGCGCTCCGGCCCAACGTGTTCGTCGGCGTGCCCACGATGTACGTCGACCTCGAGGAGGCCGGCGCCCACGCCCGCGACCTGTCCTCGGTGCAGCTCTGGTTCAGCGGGGCCGACCGGATGCCCGAGGACCGCGCGCTGCGCTTCCAGGGCCTCGGCGCGAGCGTGGTCCTCGCCGGGCGGCCCCTCGGGCGCTCCGCCTTCGTGGACACCTACGGGATGGTGGAGCTCTCCGGGCCCGCCGCGGTGCGGATCTTCCTGCCCTCGCCCGACCGGCTCGTGCTCAAGACGCCCCACCGGCTGCTCCCCGGCGTGCAGGCGCGCGCCGTCGACGAGCAGGGCGCCCCGATGCGCTGGGGACGCGTCGGAGAGCTGGCCTTCCGCGGCCCCGGCGTGCTGCGCGGCTACCGCGGCCACGCGCGCTCCGGCCCCGACGAAGATGGCTGGTTCCGGAGCGGGGACTTCGGGCGCGTGTGGCCGGGCGGGTGGTTCACCTTCGCCGGACGCCGCGCCGATCGGCTGAAGGTCGGCGGATTCTCCGTGTTCCCCGCCGAGGTCGAGGCCAAGCTGATCACCGCGCCACAGGTCCGCGAGGTCGCCCTGGTCGGGGTCCCCGACGCGCGGATGGGCGAGCGCCCCGTCGCGGTCGTGGTCCCCGAGGACGGCTTCGACCGCGGCGCGTTCCTCGCCTGGGCCGAACAGCACGTCGCCGGCTACCGCCGCCCGCGCGAGGTCGTGCTGCTCGACGCCCTCCCACGCGGCCCCAACGGCAAGATCGACCGCCGCGCGGCCACCCGCCGTGCCACGGAGGCGCCCCCGGTCACGGGGTAGCGAACCAGCTCTCATGGCCCTCGACGATGTCGGTCACCCCGTCGGCGTCGGCGTCGACCTGGGTGACCGCGAACTTCCACGGCAGGTTCGGGCCCAGCCCGGTCAGCGTGGCCTTCGTGTCCGTCACCGTGAACCCGCTCGTGCCCTCGGTCGCATCGGTCCCCGCCAGCGCCCACAGGTCCTGGTCGAGGCCGTAGTACACGCGGTAGCCGGCGATGTCCGTCTCCGGGCCGGGGTTCCGGGTCAGGGTGCTCACGTCGCCGTCACGGGTGGCCACGACATCGGTCGGCATCGAGATCGGGTTGCTCGGATCGGGGGTGTCCGCCACCGGGTCGAGCTTCGCCACCGCGAGGGAGGCGTCGGCGAGGAAGTCGGTCACCACGCCGTTCGCGTCCGACAGCGTCATCCCGTCCCAGTAGTTGCCCGTCGCGTCGATCTGCGAGCTGCCCGCGAGGTACCCGACGTTGAAGAACACGCTGCCCGCGAGCGGACCGAGCAAGGTGCTGCCGTTCAGATAGGAGCCCGAGGTGCTCTGCTGGGAGGGGAAGGTGACCACCGGGTCGGTGCCCGTCTGCGCCTGGAACAGGTCGTTGCCGAAGGTGATCTGCGAGTAGGCGGGCGAGCCGCTCTTGAACGAGACCTTGTTGCGCACGAACACGTTGTTCGTGAAGTGGAAGTCGCCCCCTTCCGAGGTCGCGACCGCCGTGCCGGTGTTGTCGGCGAACACGTTGGCGTTCACGGTGTGCGTGCCCGTGTAGCCGACATGCAGGCCGTTCACGTTGCCGGCGATCCAGTTGTGCTCGTACACCCCGGGGACCACGCGGGTCCACAGCCCGTACCCGTTGTTGTCCACGAACCGGTTGTCCGTGATCGTCCACTCCTGGTAGCTGCCGTTGATGCTCAGCCCGGTGCCGTTGTTGTGGGCGAACCGGTTGCCGGACAGTGTGGTCCCGCCCGCGCCGCAGCACCCCCCCGACAGGGACGCGCCAACGCCGTTGCGCTCGAAGGTCGAGTCCAGGAGCTGCGCGACGTTGTTGGGGGCGTTGCTGGAGACCCCCGCGCCGCTGTTGTCGTGCAAGGACGAGTCGCGCACGTACAGGCCCTGGGCGCCGTCCTGGATCCCCGAGGAGGAGGACCAGGCGACCTCGACGTTCAGCATCGCCGGCGAGCCACTACCCTGGGTGACGATGTCGCCGCCTACGCCGCCCCCGTACAGGACCTGCACGTACTCGAGGACGCTGCCGGAGACGTAGTTGCCGTCCGCGTCGACGACGCCCGGGACGTGGCTGCTCGTGAAGAACAGCCGCTCCCAGTCGCCGGGGGCCGGGTCGGTCGCCGCCGAGGTGAACACCATCGGGCAGTCCGGGGTGCCGCGCGCGATCAGCGTGCCCTCGATCTGCAGGGTCTGTCCGGCCCCGAGGAGGATCCGGGTGCACGGCTCGATGGTCAGGGTGACGCCGCTCTCGACCACGGCGTTGCCGTCGGGCGCGTACAGGTCGCCGTTGCCCGTGCCCCAGGTGGTGTCCGACGAGATCAGCCCGCCGGTGAGCGGGACGGGGAAGTCGACGTTCCCGTCGCAGTTGTTGTCGATGTGGTCGCCGTTGATCTCGGTCTCGCCCGGGTTGATGTTCCGGTCGTGGTCGTTGCAGTCGTTGCCGGCGGCCGCCCGCCCGTCGAAGGCCTGGCACGCCGGGATCCCCGTGCCGTCGACGCCGTAGCCGTCATGGTCGGCGTCCACGAGCCACTCGGTCAGGTTCGGGGTGTCGAGGTCGATCACGCCGTTGCAGTTGTCGTCGCGGCCGTTGCACACCTCGGTCGCGCCGGGATGCACGCTGCTGCGGCTGTCGTCGCAGTCGCCGCCGGTGGTGGACATGCCGTACTGTGCCGAGCAGGCGAGGACCGTGCTGTCCGAGCCGAAGTCGTCGTGGTCGCCGTCGACGAAGTAGGCCGTGGCGTCCGCGGCGTTGTCGTCGACGTGGTTGTTGCAGTCGTCGTCCTTGCCGTCGCACATCTCGGTCGCGCCGGGATGGACGTTCCGGTCGTCGTCCCGGCAGTCCCCGAGCTGGTCGGCCCACCCGTAGCCGAAGTCGGTGCACGCGTAGCGGGCCATGGTGCCCCACCCGTCGTGGTCGTCGTCGGCGAAGTACTTCGCGCCGTCGGGGCTCGGGTGCGGGTCGTCGTCGTCCTTCAAGCCGTTGCAGTCGTCGTCCTTGCCGTCGCACACCTCGGTCGCGCCGGGGTGGACCTCGATGTCGTCGTCGTCGCAGTCCTGGTCGTCGGTGCCGTACCCGGGGGGGCCTCGCACGCCTGGACCGTGTCGGTGCCCGCACCCCAGCCGTCCTCGTCCTTGTCGGAGTACCAGGTGTCACCGCCCTGGCGGGCCGGGTCGTCGTCGTCGACCTTGCCGCTGCAGTTGTCGTCGATCGCGTTGCACACCTCGGGCGCGCCGGGGTTGATCGCCGGGTCGTCGTCATTGCAGTCGGTGTCGTCGGCGACCATGCCCTGCGGCGCCACGCAGGCCCACAGGGAGAACCACGTGCCGCCGTAGCCGTCGCCGTCGCGATCGGTCCAGAACCGGGTGCCCGAGCGCAGGTCGAGGCTCGGGTCGGCGTCGTCGACGAGCTGGTTGCAGTCGTTGTCGACGCCGTCGTCGCACACCTCGGTCGCGCCCGGATGCACCAACGCCGCGGTGTCGTCGCAGTCGCCCGCCTGCACGGCGTAGCCGGCGGCGATCCCGCACGCCTCGATCGCGGTCCCGTTCTCGTCGCCATAGCCGTCGCCGTCGCCGTCGGGCCACTCGGTCCGCAGGGTGGAAGTGTCGACGCTCGGGTCGGCGTCGTCGACGAGCCCGTCTCAGTTGTCGTCGATCCCGTTGCACACCTCGGTGGCGTCCGGGTTGACGTTCGGGTCGTTGTCGTCGCAGTCGATCGCGGTCTGCACCGCACCCTCGGGCGCGGTGCAGGAGGGGGCCGTGGGGGTGCCCGCCGCCCCGTCGGCGTCCTTGTCGACGTACCAGACCGTCGCGTCGACGGCGTTGTCGTCGATGATCCCGTTGCAGTCGTCGTCGATGCCGTTGCGCGTCTCGACCGCCCCGGGATGGACGTCGGAGTTCGTGCCCTGGCAGTCCACTGCCTGCACGGACCCATCTCCGTCGGCATCCAACAGCAATGGACTCCGGCAGCCACAGAAGACGCACAGCGCCGCGCCTGCGGCGAGACCACGCATGCCCTTTCCATACCCCTTCGCGACGGGTCATCGTGGATCAGCGCACAGAGCGGACACAACCAGTGCGCGCATCGACCGTACCCCTCAGAGGTGCAGGATCTCCACGGGGACCCGCTATCCCCCGTGATTCAGGCGCCGCGCGCCCACGCCCACTCGTGGGCACGGCGGACCAGCAGCTGAGGGTGGCGGCGGAGGACGTCGTCGAGGGAGGGAATGCGCTGATCGAGAGCCTGCAGGCACAGGTCCAGGCGGATCCAGCTCTTCAGTACCGCGGGTTCGGGCAGGCCGCGGACCGCAAAGCCGAAGGGCGCGACCCAGCCGTCCTCGGTGCGGATGGCGCGGGCCAGGAGGAGGTCGCCGGGCGCGCCCGCGTCCTCGACCGAGGCGAGCAGGTCTATGCGCAGGGGTCCGTCGGGGCAGGCCTCCGGCGAGATCCCCACGAGGTCCCGCACCTGCCACCCGTCGCCGTCCCGGGCCACGAGCCGCCACGCGCTCGGCGGCGCGTGCTCGACCGCGCGGAACCGGGCGCGGAGGTCCAGACCGGGGTGCGGCTTGCGACGGACCCACTGCACGAAGGGGGTGCGGCCGTACCGGTCCCCGTCCACGGGCACGAAGCAGGCGGCGGCGAGCACCGCGATCAACACGACGCGGTCGGTGGACCGACGCGGGTCGAGGACGTCCGCCCACGGCCCGAGCAGGCGGTCGGGCGCGTCCATCCCCACCGACGGCGCGATGTCGCTCGCCACCCGTGCCAGGGTGCACGCGTCGGGAATCGCGTCGATCTCCGGCTCCCGGCGCGGGTCGGTGGGCAGGGTCGCCGGGAGCCCCAGGTGCGTCGCGAGGGACTCCAGCTCCGGGTCGGGGCTCGGCAGGCGGCCGACGAGCATCGCGTCCACCCGCTCGAGGAACGCATCGAGCGCGCCCCCGAAGTCAGCGCGCGACAGAGAATGCTGGCGGGTGCGCTGGCAGTGCAAGCGCCACGCGCGCTCCCGGTCGATGACCCGCGGGTCCTCCCACGGGTCCGCGCTCACGCGGGCTCCGGGTAGCGCGCCGCGGCCGCGCGCAGCGCCGAGCCGATCCGCTCGACGAAGCTCTCGGGCGCCATCACCTCGGCGTCCGGACCGAAGCCGAGCACCCACTGCTCCAGCTCCACGGTGACCGCGACCCGCAGCCGCAGTAGCAGCCGCCCGTCGGGCAGGCGCTTCAGGGTCTGGCTCGGATGCCAGGTGCGCTCGCGGATGTAGGTCGACACCCGATCGGTGAACGCGATCGCCACGTCCTCGGCGTCGCCGGAGATGATCCCGAAGGCCTCCGCGATGCGCGTCTGCGGATGCCAGCCCGCGGGGTAGTCGAAGTGCTCGGTCCGGCGGCGCCCCAGCTCCGTGAACCGCTCCAGGGCATAGGTATTGACCCGGCTCGCCTCGACGTCCAGCGCGAACAGGTACAGCCCCTGCCGGAAGGTCGCGAGGGTGAACGGGTGCAGGCGATAGGTGGCCTCGACCCCGTTCGGCTTGCGGTACCGGGCATCGACCGGGTTGTTGTAGACGAGCGCGGTGATCACCTCGTCGATGATCTCGCTCGCCTCACCACGGTAGTCCTTGGCGTGCTCGGGCACGGCGAGGAACTTCGTGTCCAGTTGCCGGGCGAGATCGGCGTGGGCGCGCGAGATCGCCGGCTCCAGCCGCTCGATGGCGCCGGTGATGTCCTCGGCGAAGGTGGTGCCGTCGAGGAAGTTGAACAGCGTGCGCCCGAAGTGCAGCGAGAGCACCTCGGCCAGGGTCAGCTGCACGCCGGTGCGCCGGTAGTTCGCGTCGATGGAGATCACCCGATCCTCGCCGCGCCCGTTGTCGGCGATCGGGATGTCCAGCGCGCGGAGATCGGCCAGGTAGCGACGCAGGGTGCGGGCATCCAGGCCGAGCCGGTCCATCAGCTCCCGGGCGCGGACTCCGCCGCGCCGGGTCATCACCTCGAGCATCTTCACGAATTTCTGGGCCTTGTTCAGGGCCATGGGAGCCTCTGCGACCCCCTTGCGAAGGGGATCGTGGAAAAGCGGACAATTTCAGGTCGGTGCGTGGGTGATGTTGTCACTGGTTAGCGAACGTGGCGCCATACTGAACACTTGACAGGTGAACACGAGTTCAGTATGTTCTACTCATTCTGGGAGGTTGACCATGACCCCGTCCCCCGACGCCCTGTACACGGTCCTCGCCTGCACCACGCTCGCGAGCATCGGGGCCCTGGCCGTGGCCGTCCTCCCCATGCGCGACGACGAGCTGACCGAGTCCTGGCTCGCGTGGCGGACGCTGGTGGCGATGGTGCGCCAGGGCTTCCCCCGGGTGCGCGAAGCCCGGCCGGTCGCCGCCCCACGCCCCGAGACCTGCTAGACCGAGGACGAGCCCGCGATCGACGACGAGGCCGCGCCCGAGCACGAGCCCATGGGCTATGATGGAGGCCCTTCCCCGTGATCCCCGCCTCGCCCTCCTTCCGCCGGTTCCCCCCATGATCGCCGCTCCCCCCTTCGCCCCGCTCGAGCGGGTCGTCGCCAAGTACCGCCGAGACGTCCACAGCCTGCCCGCAGGTGCCGCCCCCGAAGCGCTGACCGCGCTGGAGGGCCACCTCGGCCGCGCGCTGCCGCCCGGGATGCGGACCTTCCTGTCGGTGCACAACGGCGCCACCCTGTTCCGCGGCGCGCTGCAGATCCGTAGTACGAGCGAGGTCGCCCTGGCGAGCGAGGCCACGCCCCAGGTCGTGCTCTTCGCGGACGAGCGAGGGGAGAAGCGGTGGGCGTGGGCCCCAGACGGCGCCGGGGGCTTCGTGTTCGGGCCCTGGGACGGCGAGCGCCTCGACCCCCTGCACGGCTCCTTCGCCGGCTGGCTCGCCGGTACCCTCGCGCTCCTCGACACCCGGGTCCAGGCACCCCACGACCGCGCCGCCCTCCGGTTCGAGGCCGCTCCGGACGACCCGTGGCAGCTGATCCGCGCCGGCGAGCGCGCCCTGCGTGCCGGCCAGCCCGACGACGCCGAGACCTGGCTCCGCCGGGCGATCCAGGCCGCGCCCACCCGGGCGGTCGCCTGGCAGCTCCTCGGCGACGCGCTGGCGATCTCCGACCGCACCGCGGCCCGTCGCGCGTGGCTCCAGGCCTTCCGACACACCGCGCTCCCCGCTCCCTGGCCCGGCGCACCGCACATCGACCCCGAGGTCCTGCGCTCCCTGCGCGCCGCCTTCCCCGACCCCGAGAAGTGGGAGCGCGCGCTCCAGGACTTCCTCGCCGACCAGGCGCGCGACGTGTCCAGCGAGAGCGAGTCCCGGGTGCTCGTCGCCGCGGCGCGCGAGCTGGCGCGGGTTCGCCTCGAGCGCGGCCGACGCACCGAGGCGCGCGACGCACTCGCCGACCTGCTGCAGCGGTCGCAGCTCGCCACCTGGCAGGGCACTCCGTGCGACGCCCTGCTGGAGCTGGCCGGCCTCGAGGTCGACCTCGGGCACCACGACGAGGCCGAGGCGCTGCTGCGCCGGCTCCGGCGCGACGGCCCGCCCGAGGCCCAGGGGGCCGGCCACCTGCTCCTCGGGCGCATCGCGGTCACCCGCCAGGAGCCCTGGGCCGAGGAGATCCTCGACGAGGCCGAGGCCGCCGGCCTGTCCGATCCCGAGGCGGCCCAGGTCGCGCTGCTACGCGTCGAGCGGGCCATCCGCCAGCACCACGGCGAGCAGGCACAGCGGTGGCTCGAGCGGGCGCGGCAGCTCGCACGGGCCGTCGCCTCCCGGCCGCTCCTCGCCGCGGTCGCCCTCGCGGAGGGCGACACCGCCAAGGTCCTCGAGCGCACCGACGATGCTCGCGCCGCCTACCAGCGCGGCCTGTCGCTCCTCGACCGCATCGACGACCCCGAGATCCGCAACCGCCTGCACCTGCGCCTGGGCGACCTCGCGCTGGCCGCGGACCGGCTGCGGGAGGCCGAGTCCCAGTACCTCGTCGCGGCCCAGGGCTTCGCGCGCCACGAGCTCCCGGTCCGGGAGGGGTGGGCGCTGCTGCGGCTCGCCCGGGTCACCGCCGCTCCGCGCCCCTTCCTCGACGCCACCCGCGAGCGGTTCCTCGCCGCGGAGTTGGCCGCGGGCCTCGCGGCCCTCGACGCCGCCGCGGGCGACCCGGGCTTCAGCCTCGCCTGGCACCTCGAGCGCGCCACCGCCCACGCGCGCGCCCGGCTCGATGCCCAGCGCGTCCGACCCCCGTGGACCCGAGCCGACGCCGACCGGCCCGAGCGCCGCCTGGGCGCCCACCGGCTCGCGATCGCGGCGTGCAGCGTCGAGGTCGTGCACGCGCTGACCCACAAGATGGATGCCTGCGCCCGCTCGATGTCGGCCGGTCGGGTCCGCGCGCTGGACCAGGCGGTGCTCGAGTACATCGCGTCGGTCGACCTGCTCGCGGCCCACCCCTCCTGGGAGGCGGCCCGGGCCCTGCTCGATCACCTGCTCCGGCGCGTCTCGGACGGGCCGGCCCGCCGCGCGCTGCAGGGCGCCATCGCCCGCTCGCCGAACGCCGCGCTCGTCGACGGGCTGCTGTCGGTGGTCGAGCGCTCCCACGAGCACCCGGCCCCCGCAGTCGCCGAGGCGGCGGAGCTGCTCGGCCTCCGCGGCGAGAGGGCCGCCGTCGACGCCCTGTGCGCGATCGCGGCGCCCGGAGCGAACCCGACCGCGCGCAAGGCCGCGATCGTCGCCCTCGGTCGAATCGGCGACCGGCGCGTCGTCGAGCACCTCCTGCCGGCCCTGGAAGACAACAACCTCGCCGAGGTGGCCGCCCTGGCGCTGCTCACGCTCGGCGACCGGCGCGGCGTCGACTTCCACGGCCGCGCCCTGTCCGAAGACCGGCGCGACCTGTCGGGCTCCCCGGGCGAGATCGTCGGACGCTACGGCGGGTCGAGCTACCTCCTGTTGCTGATGAACGCCGCCCGCGGCAACGACGCGAGCGCTCTCGGCGCCCTGCAAGGCCTCGGGCTCCTGGGCGACCCGCGGGCGGTCCCGACGCTCCTCGAGGCGCTCTCCAACCGCGACCACCGCACGGTCGAGGTGGCCTCGGGGGCGCTGCAGATCCTCACCGGCCGCGCCGAGGACATGGAGAAGCCCGGCGCCCGCGCCCGCTGGCACCAGTGGTGGGACGCCAACGGCGACCGGTTCACCTCGGGCGTGCGCTACCGCGACGGGGCGCCCTTCGCGCTGGGCCTGCTCCTGAAGCGGATGGAGCACCAGGATGCCTGGGTGCGCCGCACCGCCTACGACGAGCTGGTCATCGCCAGCGGCTGCGCGTTGCCCTTCGACTCGGACGGCCCGTGGCGGGTGCAGCGCGCCCACCTCGCCGCCTGGCACGCCTGGTGGGCGAAGGCGAAGCACCGGATGCCCGCGGGCCACTGGTACCTGGACGGTCAACCGCTCGGCTAGCAGCCCTCGGGAGAAAGCCGGACCGAGCCCTGCCAGCAGGTCTCGGGAGAAAGCCGGACCGAGCCCGCCCAGCCAGGCTCGAGTCGAGGTCGACGAGCCAGGCGAAGCCTGGCGTACCCGAGGAGGGAGCGTGCTTTTAGCACGTGACCGAGGAGCGGGCGCCGGCATCGGCCGAGACCGGCCAGCGGGCGATGGGAGGATTTCCCCGAGCCCTGCCAGGACCAGGAGGTCGGTTGCGCTACGACAGGTCCAGCACCGACTGCATCGCCTCGTGCAGCCACCCGTTGCTCGCCAGCGGGCTCGGCCGGTCGGCATCCGGCTCCCCCCAGTCGTGCCCGGTGAACCGGCCCCCGGCTTCGGTGACCAGCAGGCGGCCCGCGGCTACGTCCCACCGGTGCAGGTCGAACTCCCAGAAGGCGTCCAGTGCTCCGCTCGCGAGCATCGCGAGGTCGAGCGCCGCCGCGCCGGCCCGTCGCACCCCCTGGGCCCGCCCGAGGACCGCGGTCACGCGCCGGGTGTAGAAGGCCGCGCGGCCGGGCTGCTGCCGGTCGTAGAGGAAGCCGGTCCCGACGAGCGCCTGACCCAGGCCGCGGGTCTCGCTCACCCGCAGGCGTGCGCCGTCGCACCAGGCCCCGGTGCCCCGCTCGGCGCTGTACAGGCGGCCCCGCACCCCGTCGAGCACCACGCCCACCCGGCTCTCGCCGTCCACCTCGAGGGCGACGGAGACCGCATAGAAGGGGAAGCCGTGTACGAAGTTCGTGGTCCCGTCCAGCGGATCGACTACCCACCGCGTGGCGGCGTCGACCGCCTCGCCCTCCTCGCCGAGCACCGGCACCTCGGGCGTGTGCCGCGCGAGCACTTCGCGCACCGCGCGCTCGCAGGCGAGGTCGACCTCGGTGACCAGGTCCACCGCGCCCTTGTGCCGCACGCGCTCGGGGGTGCCGTGCGCCGCGAGCACCGCGCCGGCGGCCCGCGCCGCCTGCTCGGCGATCGCCCGCTCGGTCACGGCGTGTCCACGATCAGCGTGACCGGCCCGTCGTTGACCAGCGCCACCTGCATCGTCGCCTGGAACACGCCGCGCTCGACCGGCACGCCCTCCTCGGCGAGCAGCGCACAAAACCGCTCGTAGAGCGGCTCGGCGTGCTCGGGTGGTGCGGCGTGCACGAAGCTCGGACGCCGGCCCTTGCGGCAGTCGCCGTAAAGGGTGAACTGCGAGACGACCAGCGCGCCGAGCCCATCGTCGAGGAGCGAGCGGTTCATCCGTCCGTCGTGGTCGGGGAAGATCCGCAGGGATGCGACCTTCCGGGCGAGCCACCGCGCCTGGGTCTCGCCGTCCTCGGGCGCGACCCCGAGCAGCACCAGCAGCCCGCGGCCGACGCGTCCGGTGACCGTGCCGTCCACGGTCACCGACGCCTCGCTCACCCGCTGGACGACTGCCCGCACGCCCTCACGGGCCCGTGCACGTGAAGGTCGACACGGACCCGCTGCACTTGATCGTGCCCGACTTGGAGATCAGCCCCGCCCAGCGGCCGCTGTCGACCTTGATCATGCAGGAGAGCGGAAGCTGGTAGGCCTCGAACTCCACGGTCTTGGAGCCGTCCACTTCGCGCTGCTGGCCGTCGCTGCACCCGACCGTCCCCCGACCTCCGAGGTCGAAGGTGACGCGCACCTTGCCCGACGTCGGCGCCGGAGCGGGCGACGGGCGGGTCATCGGCGCGGGATGGGGCCGCGTCATCGGCGCTGGCTTTGGGGCGGGCCTGGAGACCGGCCTGGGTGCGGGCCGCGGAGAAGGCCGCGGAGAAGGCCGCGGCGCGGGGCGCGGGCTCGGTGCCGGTGCGGGCTCGGGCGTCGACGGCGGCTTGGAGGTGTCCTGAGTGCGCTTGGGCTCGGGCTCCGGCTCCTCCGTCTTGTCGGAGGTCGCCGTGGCGCTCGAAGACGAAGAAGAGCTGCCCTTCCCCAGGAAGTACCAGCCGCCGAGCGTGCCGCCGATGCCGAGGCACAGCAGCAGCAGCACGACACCCACGATGCCCGCGAGCATCATGTTCTTGTTGCCACCCTCCTCTTCGGACGGAATGCCGGCCGGGCCGGGGGGCGGCCCCATGGGACCGCCCGGCCCCTGGGCGACCGGACCCGCGGCCGGGCCCTGGGCGACCGGACCCGCGGCCGGGCCCTGGGCGAAGGGCGCTCCCCCCGGAGCACCCGGAGGCGGGGGCTGGTTCTGGAGGGGTGGCGCGCCCTCGTCGACCTCGGGCGGCACGGTGGGCGCAAAGTGACGACCCGCACCTCCGGGGGCGGGCTGACGCGGGCCACCCGGCGGACTAGGCGGCGGGCCGCCCCGAGGCGGACCGGCCGGCGGCTGGGCCCGGGGCGGGCGGTTGGAGCCACCGCCCCGCTTGGGCCGCGGCGCCTCGCCGCCCTGGCGCATGGCGTCCATCTGCTCCTTCGACCAGAAGGAGGTGGCCTGTGCGGCGGACGGCTTGAACCCGCCCGCGCCGCCCCCAGCCGGGGCACCGGCATCCGGCGCGGTGTCCTCGGTGGGCTCGGACAGCGCGCCCTTCAGCGCGTCCTTGGACCAGAAGGCGGTGGCGGAGCCCGGCTTGGAGCCGCCGCCGTTGAAGTCGATGGCGCCCTTGGCGAGCGGCCCCTTCATCTTGGTCGGGCCCGAGAGATCCTCCTCGGGCTCGGGAAGCTCCTGCCGGCCCGTCTGGGCCGCGTCCCGGCGCTCGCCGCCCCCCTCGATGGCGTCCGGGGACCAGTCCTCGATCACGATCCCCGGCGTCTCGTCGGCAAAGGCGATGAAGGTACGCCACGCCTCGATCGCGGGGGGCCGATCGTCGGGCTCCCAGGACATCAGCTTGGCGATGAACCACTGGATGTCGCCGTGGAACTCCTCCGGGATCTCGCCGAAGTTCATCCCGACGACCGAGTCGATCACCCCGTCGTCGTGGGCATCCGGGTCGTCCATCGGCGGCTCGATGGGCTCGGAGGACAGCAGGCGGAACGCGGTGAAGCCGAGCCCGTACAGGTCGGTGGACGTACCGACGGGCTCGCGCTCGGGCGCTTGGCTGCTGTCCCGGTCGGTGCCGAAGCCCTCCAGGGAGACCGCACCGGTGTCGTCGACGAAGATGAACTCGGGCGACACGTCCCCGTGGATCTCCCCGTCCTCGTCCGCGATGTCGAGGATCTCGCACAGCGAGGAGATGATCTCCAGGGCCACCTTCACCGGCGGCAGCCCATCCTTGAGAAGGGTCTCGAGGTCGACCCCGATCGCCGGCCCGTCGGCCGCGTCGACACCCCCATCGACACCGGTGGTGCGGACGTAGTGGAACTCGCTCAAAGAATCCTCCCCATGCGACTCCGGGCCCTCGATCAGACCGGTGCAGGGTTATCACAGGCGACCTCGGGATGGCCAATCATACGCGCGCCAGTTCTTCCTCCACGAGGCGCCGGGCGACCACGGGATCGGCTCGACACTGGGTGGCACGCATCACCTCGCCCATGAAGAACCCGGCCACGCGGCGGTTGCCGGCCCGGTAGCGCGCCGCCTCCTCGGGATGCTCCGCGACCAGCCCTGCCACGACGGCGCGCAGCCGATCGCGATCCGACTCCTGGCGAAGTCCCCGCTCGGCCGCGACCGTGGCCGGGTCGCCGCCCTGGCGCCACAACACGTCGAGGACCTCTCGCGCGAGCGCCCGGGACAGCGTCCCGTCGTCGACCAGCACCTGCAACGCGACCAGCGCCGCGGGCTCGAGCGCGGCGCTCGCGAGGTCGTCGCCCTCGTTCACCCGGTGCAGCACCTCGCCCGCGACCCACGACGCGAGGTCGGCCGGCGCGCCGCCCGCGGCCACCGCCGCCTCGAAGAAGGCGCGCGCCTCGGGCTGGCCGAGCAGAGCGTCGGCCAGGGCCGGCTCGAGGGCGTAGCGGGCGAGGAAGGCGTCTAGCTCCTCGGCGTCGCGGGCGATCAGCCACCGGTCCAGCGGCACGCCGGGCAGGGCCGCTCGGGCCCGCGCGATCAGCGCCTCGGGCAGGTGCACCGCCGGCAGGTCCGGATCGGGAAGGTAGCGGTAGTCGGCCGTCTCCTCCTTGCCCCGCAGCACGACGGTCCGCCCGTCCTGCCAGGTCCGGGTCTCCCGCTCGACCGTGCCCCCGTCGCGCAGCACCGCGGACTGCCGCGCGATCTCGTAGGCGAGCGCACGCGCGACGAAGCGGAAGGAGTTCACGTTCTTGATCTCCACCCGCGACCCCGGCAGCCCGTCCGAGCCCCGCAGGGACACGTTGGCGTCGCACCGGAAGTGCCCTCGCTCGAGATCGCCCCGGGTCACGCCCGCGGACACCAGCACCCGGTGCAGCAGGCGCAGGTAGGCCTCGGCCTCCGCGGGGCTGCGCAGATCCGGCTCGCTCACGATCTCGACCAGCGGCACGCCGGCGCGGTTGTAGTCCACCCCCGTCCAGTCCCGGTGGTGGTGCGAGCGCCCGGAGTCCTCCTCGACGTGCAGCCGCCGCAGTCGCACGTCGTGGTCGCCGACCCGCAGGTGTCCGCCCGTGGCCAGGGGCCGGTCGTACTGGGTGATCTGGTAGCCCTTGGGCAGATCCGGGTAGAAGTACTGCTTGCGCGCGAACTCCGAGTCCGCGTGGATCTCGGCGCCGAGCGCCAGCGCCGCCCGCACCCCGAGCTCCACCGCCGCCCCGTTGGGCACGGGCAGCGTGCCGGGATGACCCAGGCACACCGGGCAGACCGCGGTGTTCGGCGGCAGGTCGTCGCGGGATGGACACCGGCAGAACAGCTTCGACGCGGTGTCGAGCTGCACGTGGACTTCGAGGCCGATGATCGCCTGCGGCATGCCCGCCGCTAACCCGCCGCAAGCGCGGGAGGGGGCGACCCGTTATTCGGCGCCCCGAACCGACGAGGGGTACATGGACGTCTTCCTCGCCAAGGGCACGCGCGACTTCCTTCCCGACGCGATGCGCAACCGGCTCGCCGTCATCGACCGGCTGCGTGAGGTCTTCGCGCGCTTCGGCTTCGAGCCGCTGGAGACCCCCGCCTTCGAGCGCATCGAGACGCTCATGGGCAAGTACGGCGAAGAGGGCGAGCAGCTCATCTACAAGATCCTGAAGCGGGGCGAGGGCGGCCAGCGCGGCGAGTGCGACCTCGCGCTCCGCTACGACCTGACCGTGCCGCTGGCCCGCGTCGTGGCGATGAACCGCGACCTGCGCATGCCCTTCAAGCGCTACCAGATCCAGCCGGTGTGGCGGGCCGATCGCCCCCAGAAGGGCCGCTTCCGCGAGTTCTGGCAGTGCGACGTCGACATCGCCGGCACCACCTCGCCAGCGGCCGACGCCGAGTGCCTCGCGGTGGTCGCGGCGAGCCTGATGGC
>Ga0114931_10002597_pt1 | contig 22929 bp, 27 predicted proteins | sample 2SBtaG_FD_89579 | JGI IMG/M metagenome (GOLD analysis project Ga0114931, IMG submission 89579) | Deep subsurface microbial communities from Kolumbo volcano to uncover new lineages of life (NeLLi) - 2SBTROV14_V59a metaG | ecosystem: Environmental > Aquatic > Marine > Volcanic | place: Kolumbo... | reverse complement strand
GATCGGCTCGGTTGTCGGTCGGCATATATCGCCGTTCAGCGCGGTTTACGGTGCCTCGAAGTTTGCCGTCCACGCGCTGACAGAAGCCTTGCGCCGAGAAGTGGGTCCGCAGGGCGTACGGGTATCGCTGGTGGAACCCGCAGTGGTATTGACCGGCTTTCAGGAGGGCGCAGGTTACAGCGAGGAGCTGGTGCAAGGGTTCCAGGAACGATTTGGTCCGCTGCCGGCGGCGGAAGACGTGGCGGATCTGATCCAACACGTTGTCAGTCTGCCGGCCCATATCCATCTGAGCGATGTTGTTGTGCGGCCGACACGGCAGGACTATCCCTGACCCGACACGAACCGGTAGTTTAGGGCCTACTAACCCGCTAAGGGTGTTGGCTCAGTTGTTCTCCGGGAATGTTGATCATTGCCACCAGGCCGCCTCCAGGACGGTCTTCGAAAGTGAAATGCCAGCCATGCAGTCGGGCGATTTCGGTGACTATGGCGGTGCCGAGCCCGGCACCTTGGTCTCTGGGGCTGCGTGCCGCATCCAGTCTGACGAAAGGGCGGGTTATTGCTTCGCGTACTGATTCGGGAATGCCTGGGCCGCGGTCGCGGATCTCGATGGTTGCACCCGCCGGTTTGCGTAATAAGGCGACCTCGACGTTCTGGTATTCACTGTAGTGGAGTGCATTGTCTATCAGGTTATCGAGCATACGCGCGACGGCGAAGCGATCGGCCTTGATCTGTACCGGATCGCCCTGAACCAGAGAGACCGTGGCATTGTCGTTCTGCCAGCGCTGCACTGCTTCGCGTATTTCGGTATCGAGGGCAATGGATTTTTCCTCGCGTGACAGGGTCAGCCGTGCGAACTCCAGATAGCCCTCGATTACCGTATTCATGTCAGTGACGTAGTTTTCCATCTTGTTTAGATAGGCCGGATCCCGTGCGGTGCCGCGCAGCATCTCCAGAGCCATGCGCAGCCGTGCCAGCGGGGTGCGCAGATCATGCGAGATACCGGCCAGCATGATGGTGCGATTCTCGATGTTGGCATGCACCTCGGCCGCCATGCGGTTGAAGCGTCCGGCGAGTTCGGCGACCTCTTCAGGCCCGTCTTCCGGCAAGGGGATGGGTTGGCTGCCCCGTTGCATTTCCTGCATACCTGAGGCGATATTGGCCAATGGCTTTTTTATTGAGCGTGCGATCCATAATGCTCCGGCCACACTGGTGGTGATGCCTACCAGAAATACGGCGAGCAATGCCAACAGGGGTGATGTTCCTATGCGCTCGCGTGCAAAGCCCACGCGTAGGTTATGCCCGCCGGAGTCAATATCCACCCAGTAACCTGTCTGGCCGGCATCTCGTATCGTGAGCGACTGGTCGAGCCGTTTGCTGAGTTCGTCGCCAAGTAGCACCAGATAGGGCAGGCGGCTGGGAGTACCTTCTGCCGCCGGCCTTTCCTGAATAGTCAGTCCGTAGCGTTCTTGCAGGCTGTGACGCAATTCCGCCCGGTGCTCAGAGGGGGTTTGTTCCCAGATATCGATGGCAATGAGGAGAATCGTCGACAAGTCGCCGATGCTCAGGCGGACCACGGGCATCAGTATCAACCAGGTGGTGAAAGTCAGTGTCAACACCTGGGCCAGCAGTGTGAGAATGACGATGCGCCGGGCACTGGCTGCAGCGAGGCTGCGGGTTTCAGTCGGGCACATCGTCTGATTCCCCGGGTGTGAACAGGTAGCCAATACCGCGTACGGTTCGGATAAAGACCGGATGTGCCGGGTCGGACTCGATTTTTCGACGCAGTCGCGCCACACGCACATCAATACTGCGGTCGAACGGCAAACGTTCGTCGCCCTGTACCAGGTCGACCAGATTGTCACGGCTGAGCACCCGACGGGAGTGTCGGGTAAACACGGCCAGCAGGTCAAATTCGCCGGTGGTGAGGGCGATTTCTCCGTCCGGACCCACCAGCCGGCGTTCCGCATACAGCAGACGGTAGGGGCCAAACTCCAGCGTGTGTTCGTCGCAGGCCGGTTGCGGGCGGTGACGGCGTAGCAGGGAGCGGATGCGCGCCAGCAGCTCACGGGGGTCAAAAGGTTTTGGCAGGTAATCGTCGCCGCCGAGCTCCAGGCCGACCACACGGTCAACGGTATCACCACGCGCGGAAAGAATAATGATCGGTATGTCGCTTTGCGCCCGTAATCGCCGTGTCAGACTGAGGCCATCTTCCCCGGGCAGCATGATATCCAACAACAGCAGGTCCGGCCGGTCACGTGCCAGTTCGGCATCCATAGCCCGGCCATCGCCGGCATGTCTGGCAGTACAACCGTTGTTACGCAGGTATTCGAGCAGCATTCCGGCCAGTTCGAGATCGTCGTCTACGAGCAGGATATCCGGTTTGCGGGTAAGCATATCCATGGCCGCGCAGTATAACCCACAAAGCGTCTGCTTTCGTCCTTGTAACAATCTGTAACAACGCCGAAGCCCTTTGTAATACTGGGGAAATCCTCCCGCAAGACTGCCCCCCCATACTTGCTTGCGCACGAATTACTTCAACCCCGGAGGAAAGATGATTATGAACATTTATATTCGAAGCCTGACCTTATGTCTGGCGTCGGTTGTGGTTGTGCCTGCACTACAGGCTGCTGACACAGACGCTCTATCCACAGATAACCTTGCGGCGTGGCAGGCCAGGCACGAGCAGGCGATCAGCAAGGGCAAGTCGAAAATCACCAACTGGCAGATGCTCAGTGACGAAGCAAAGCAGGCCAAGAAAACCTCCCTGCGCGAGCGCATGCAGGCAGCTCGTGCCGGGCTTGCCGGAAAACGCAACCGTTGAAAGGGATGATGAACATGAAAAAAACAATGATGATGTTGGCATTACAAGCGGCGCTGTGTAGTGGTATGACAGCGGTTGCGGCTCAGACTGTGACCTTTATTCAACTCAACGATTTACATGCGCATCTGACTCCGCATAAAGATCTGGTGCGTGATCCTCTTACCGGTGAGTCCCATATCGAGCAACGCGGCGGGCTGGCTCGTACCGCTACTCTGATCGAGAGTATCCGCAGCGACAATCCGGACAGTCTGCTGATGAACATCGGCGATACCTTTCATGGTGGGGTCGAAGCGCTGTATTCTCAAGGCAATGCTATTGCGGAACCGCTTAACGCGCTCGGTATCGATGTCGGCGTGCCGGGCAACTGGGATTTTGGTTATGGCCCCCTGGTGACGCGTCTGCGCTATGCCGAATCCAGCGGCGCTGGAAACCGGATATTGGCGCGTATGCAGGCCTTGGTTGGAGACGGAACGTCGATTCAGGGGCCGGCGTTCCCGAATCTTGCCGCCAACGTTAGTTATACCCTGGGGATAGGTGCCAACCGGCAGTTTTTGCCGGCGACGCTGGTCAAAACGGTGGGTGAGGTGACCGTTGGTTTTATCGGTCTGACTTCTGACATTGTACCGCGCATGAGTCCGGCGCTGGCGGTGGGTTTCGATTTCATTCAGGGCGAGGAGGCTCATCTGGATCTAATCACTCAGCATGCCGAGCAGCTACGCAGCGCGGGTGCCGATATCGTCGTCGTGATGAGCGAACTGGGGCTGCATAAGGACTGGCAGTTGGCCCGGCATCTGCCGTCGCGGCTGGTGGATGTGATCTTCTCGGCACATACGCATGAAGTGACAGAGGAACCACTGCAGACCGATAATGGCATATGGGTGGTGGAAGCCGGTAACGACGGTTATCTGGGGCGAATGGATATCGAAGTCCAGAACGGACAGGTCGTGTCCCGACAGTGGCAGTTGCTGGCGGTGGATGACCGTGTGCCCGAAAACCGGCGCATGGCCGCGCTGGTGGCAAAGGCGCGGGCGCCGTTTGTCAACCGCGATGTCGACATGGCAGTGCCGATGCCGGGTGTTGAGCAACGGTTGAATCGTCCTATCGATACTGTGATCGGTCATGTCGATCATTTGTTGCACCGCCGCGATGCGCTGGACAGCCCGTTTAACGCAACCTTTGCCGAAGCATTGCGTCAGTATGCGGGTACCGAAGTCGCGATGACACCCGGCTTTCGTTTCGATGCCGTGATCGGCTACGAGGATGCCGCGGTGGCGGATGGTGCGGTCACGGTGGGAGATCTCTACCGCTTATTTCCCGTGCCCTATACACTGGGCCGCGCTCAGGTCTCCGGCGCCACCCTTGCTTCGATCATCGAGACGCAACTGAGTCGTGTATTTTCCGCCGATGCCTTTATGCACAGCGGGGGTTGGTTTGAAGGGTACGCGGGGCTGGCGATGGAGGTGGATCTTTCCGGTGAAGACGGGTCGCGTGTCCGTTCTTTACGCAGTATAACGAGCGGTGAGGACATTGCGCCGGATCGGGTTCTCGACATCGCCGGTTGCCTGCGGCCAGTGGAGTTACCCGGGACACTGTGCAGTTATCCGGGTTTTATTGATGTTAAGTCGCTGGTGAATCCGGATACCGGCTCTTCCTGGACACCGGTTGACTTTGCGGCCTATGCCATTGAGTCCGGTCTGCTGGGAGAGGCCGGCAACGGCTATATCCAGGATGTCAGTGAAACGCCGCGCTGGCCGCAAGCCCCGTTTGTACAGCCACTCTGGTAGGGGTGGTGCTTATGGCCCGGGGCATCCGCCCCGGGTCAGGTTATGCGATTGTCAGCGGTAAAGTATGTGGTAACGCTCTGATCGGCAGGTAAAGCGGTTTCAGGGCTTGTTGAAAAGGGTTTTGAAAAATTGCTGCATCCGCTGCCAGGAGTCCTGGTCGGCGGCCGGATCGTAGGCCAGCGGCATATTGAACCGTTTGGCGTAGTCATCGGCCTGCGGATTGGTGAAGCTGTGTTTGACCCCGGGATAACTGATCACCCGGAAGTCGGCACCGGCGGCCTGCATCTCTTTCTCGAAGGCGGCCACCACCTCGGGCGGTGAGAAAGGGTCTGCCGCGCCGGTAAATACCCGGATCTTTGCCTTGATGACGCCGGGTGCGGCAGGTTCCGCAGTGCCCAGACTGCCATGAAAACTGACCACGCCTTTCAGATCGGCTCCGATCCGCGCCATGTGCAACACGATGCCGCCCCCGAAACAATAACCGATAGCGGCGATCTGTTGACTGTCTACGGTGGGTTGTTGCTTGAGAATCTCTTCGGCGGTATTGAAACGTTTTTCGGCTTCCGGCAGGTTACTGAGCACTGCCTGCATGAACGCCTTGGCATCATCCGGATGGTCGGCCTGTTTGCCGCTGCCATACATATCCAGCGCCAGGGCGGTGTAGCCGAGGTCGGCCAGCATATCGGCCCGTTTACGCGCATAGGCGTTGTGTCCCCACCACTCGTGTACCACCAGGATACCGGGGCGTTTGCCGGAGATGGCATCGTCATAAGCGATATAACCGGTGAAGTTTTTCCCGTCCACCTGGTAATGAATTTCGCGGCCCTGAATGGCCGCCTGCACGGTCCAGGCGCAGAGAAACAATGTTGCGAACAGGGTCAGTTTTTTCATCCGTGCGCTCCTTGTATGAGTTTGTCGATGTCTTCCTTGCTCATTGTGCCCGGTACATGGGTGTTGCCCCACATCAACATGGCTTGCAGAACCGGTCCCAGGTCGCGCCCTTTGTCAGTCAGGTGATAACTGTAACGCGGCGGGCGTTCCTGGTACAGCTTGCGTTGGAGAATCTGTTCGTTTTCCAAGCGTTTCAGGCGCTCGGCCAGCACATTGCTGGGAATATTTTCCGGCGATTCCTGAAAGGCCTTGAACGTATGTTTACCCATGAACAGATCGCGGATCACCAGTAGCGTCCATTTGTCCCCCAGCAGATCCAGGGTACAGGCCACCGGGCAGTTGGAACGCTGACAGCGGGGCGTTGTTTTGATTTTTTCACGTTTCATGAGCCGAACAGTATATCATCGACTTGTAACTTGCAAAATGAAAGTCAGTGAACTATTCTTCAGTCACTTTCAAATCGAAAGTCGTTGGAGGAGAGCATGGAACTGACACTGTATTACATGCCGCGCACCCGTTCCGAACGGGTGCGCTGGACCCTGGATGAACTGGGGTTGGCTTATCAGGTTAAATTCATTGATTTGTTCAAAGGCGAGGGCAACCGTGCCGAGTATCGGGCCGTGCACCCGTTGGGACAGTTACCGGCGCTGTTGATCGACGGCCAGGCGATGTTCGAAAGCGGGGCTATCGTGCACTGGCTGGCCGAGGCGATGCCGGGCAGCGGGCTGGCGCCGCCGGTGGATCATCCGGCACGGCAACGCTTCGATCAATGGATGTATTTTGCCGCGACCAGTCTGGAAGCGCCGGCCTGGGAGCGGGTGTTGCACGGTAAAATTCTCCCCGGGGAACAGGCGGTGACGGCCATCATCCCGTTTGCCCGGCAACAGTATCAAGCGGCTTTGCAGGTACTGGAGCAGGCGCTGGCCGATCAGGACTATCTGCTCGGTAACGCCTTCACCGCCGCCGACATCATGGCCGGTTATCTGCTGCCCTGGTTCCCGGAAGACCTGGACGGCCTGCCGGTCTTGCAGGCCTATCTCGAACGTCTCCAGCAACGGCCGGCTTATCCTCGCGACCCTTTACAATAAACCACTAACAACAGGAATACTTGGTATGCAACTGCACGCACTGCCTCCCGAATTGTTCTGGCTGACCCTGACCACGGTGATGACGGCCCTGTTCTGGGTGCCTTATATCATCAACTGGATTGTGGAGCACGGCATAATCAAGGCAGTATGGAATGCCGAAGAATACGATCACAGCGCTCCCCGGGCCGCCTGGGCGTTGCGCATGTTGCGCGCGCATGAAAATGCGGTGGAGAATCTGGTTGTTTTCGCGCCGCTGGTGCTGACCCTGCAGCTGCTGGATATCAGCACCGATGCCACGGTCATGGACTGTGCGGTCTACTTCTTTGCCCGGGCGGCGCATTACCTGGTGTTTACTTTTGCCATTCCTTTGCTGCGCGTATTGACCTTCGCCATCGGCTTTGGCGCCCAGATGGTGCTGGGGCTGACCCTTCTGGGTATGATGTGAGGCATGACATTCTACCTGGCGCTTGGCGCCATCGCGGGCTTGGTGGCCGGGCTGCTGGGCGTGGGTGGCGGCCTGATCATCGTGCCGGCGCTGGCGGTTCTGTTTGCCCGCGAGGGCATTGACCCGGCGGTGATCATGCATCTGGCCATCGGTACCTCGCTGGCCAGTATCGTGTTCACCTCGCTGTCTTCGGTGTGGGCGCATCACCGGCATGGCGCAGTGCGCTGGGCCGAGGTGGGCCGGCTGGCCCCGGGCATCGTACTCGGCGCCTGGCTCGGCGCGGCCGTGGCCGACATGTTGCCTGCCGCCGGACTGCGGCGCATTTTCGGATTGTTCGAGCTTTATGTCGCCACTCAGATGGCGTTCGGTTTCCGACCGGCTCCGCACCGCCGTCTGCCCGGCCGCTGGGGAATGGGGGGTGCCGGGTTACTGATCGGGGGCGTGTCCGCCATTGTGGGCATTGGTGGCGGCACGCTGACCGTGCCCTTTCTGGCCTGGTGCAATGTGTCGATGCGCGAAGCGGTGGCGACCTCGGCCGCCTGTGGTCTGCCGATTGCCCTGGCGGGCGCGGCGGGTTTTGTCAGCATGGGGCTGAACGCGACCGGTCTGCCACCGGCCACACTGGGATATGTGCACCTGTATGCCTTGCTGGGAATCATTGCCGCCAGTATGCTGTTTGCCCCGCTCGGCGCCAGGCTGGCGCACCGCCTGCCGGCGGACCGGCTCAGACAGGTATTCGCTGTGCTGCTTTATGCGCTGGCGGCTTATATGCTATTCGGCAACTGAGCCTGCCAGCGCAAAACATTCCCCATCCCGGGCGAAACGCACCGGCCCGTCATAGTGTTTGCGGATATACCGCAGGGTCTCCGCTTCCCGGCCCAGGGTGCGCTGCATGAAATGGGACAGCAGCAGCTGCCGGGCGCCGGTCTGCTCAGCCAGTTGCCCGATCACTGAAGGGGGCATATGCAGGTTGCGGGCAACACCGCCGGCATCCTCGGGGATGGCATTGTGCGCCAGCAGCAGATCGATGTCGTTACCCAAGGCCGGCAGGGTGCCGGCCTCACCATTCATGTCGCCGGTATAGATCAGGCTTCTACCCTAGATTTCGATCTTCCAGGCCAGCGCCGGCACCGGTCCGTGATGCACGCCGACCGTACTCAGCCGGATGCCATCCTGTTGGTAGATGGTGGCGGGTTTGCGTAATGTTGCATCCACATTGACCGGGCGCAGGTGATAATCGGCGGCTTCGGTTGGCGTGGCGTAGTCCGACAGATAGCCGAATGCGCCGTTACCATCGGCAAACAACGCCGTGATGAAATCCGTCATGGCGGGCATCAGCCGGTTGCCGCTTGGACCGAACATTTCCAGGTCGTGCTCCCGGCCGGTGAAATAGCCGCCCATGATATAGACCGGCAGTTCGGCGCTGTGATCGACATGAAAATGGCTGAACAGGATCACCTGCAGATCATTGAAATCCGCCCCGACGTGTTCGAAGTTCAGGCTGCTGCCACCGCCGGCATCCAGCAGGATCCGGGCGTGACCGTCCCGCCACACCAGGTAACTGGCAGAAGCGCGGCCGTCATCGATCTCCGGTCCGCCGGAGCCGAGCACCTGTAACCAGATGCCCTGTTCACCGCAGTGGTTGTCGGCCGGCAGCCGGAGCGGTGCGCCGAGCAGTACGTAGCCCAGCAGCAAAGTGATCAACGGATGTCGGCGAGTCATGCTCATGGGTGGGGTTATCATGAATCGGTATCCTGCCGGTCAAGCCGGTCGATGATCGGGCAACCGTTATCACTGCCGCGGCACAGATTGATCAGCAGAGTCAGCTCGTCTTTCAACAGTTTCAAGGTTGCCATGTGTTGTTCGATAGAGGCCAGTTTCTGATGCGCCAGTGCGCGGACTTCGTAACGCGCGTGCTGTGGATCTTCCCGCATCTCGATCAGCCGGGCGATTTCCTCCAGGGAAAAATCCATGGTCTTGGCGCGCTGGATGAAGCGCAGCCGGGACAGATCGCGTTCGCTGTAGCAGCGCAGCCCGGAGGGGGTGCGGTTCACGCCTTTCAGCAGGCCGATTTTCTCGTAATAGCGCAGGGTGTCCGGGCTGAACCCGGTGCGGGCAGCGATGTCGGATATACGATAGCTTTTTTGCTGCTCAGCCTTCATGGCGGGCCAATTGTTTCAGTACGGTATCACGTAAAGGCTGCTCTGCCGGCATGCCGCGGAACAGCAGTTTGCCGTCGAGAACAAAAGCCGGGGTAAAACGGATACCCCGTTGTACGGCATAATCCAGCTCTTCGACCACATCGACCCGGCGCCAGCTGAGTCGCTGGTTGCCGGGTTCTTCGCTCAATCGCTGCGCCAGTTCCAGGGCGCGACCGCAACGGTTGCAGCCCGGGGCGGTGAAAATTTCCAAACACAGCGTCAAATCGGTCTGCTCCCAGGCCGCTCAAGATCGATTATCATAGTATAATCCCAGCCAGATGCGTACCGGCAGGGCGATGTAAGCAGCCGGGTCCGGGTCGCAGAGGCACGCCGACCGGTCCGCCCAGTCACCACTCAGACCATAGGTCAGCTCCAGGGCGGCTCCAGGACGGCTCCGGTCTCCTGATCCACGCCCTGATTTTCCAGTGCAGTGCCGGGGCGATTTCGACGCCGCCTTTATACAAGACATGCGGCCCAAGTCCGAACACCGGGTCGTGCGCCCGGGCGGGTTGCGTATAGATCACTGCCGTCAGGCACAGGACGCCCAGGCAGTGGCTTTGCGGTAGGGAATATCCGGGCATTATGTTTCCTCGCGGTAACCGCAAACAGGCCTGTATCAAGTACCAACAGCAGGATACAGGTTGGAGTTGACTCCAGGGCAAGCCTGTTTTCCGTTGACCGACTTTGCAGCCCGCCGGTTCGGGTTAACAGGCCCTAAGCTCTTTGCCGCCAAGGGCGTGTTAGAATCCCGGATTCATCCCTGGCCATGTAAATGTTTCATTGAATTCCATCGACGACGGTTATGCCGCTTTGCGCCGGCGTTTGCAGCTCGAACAGGCGTGGCCGCTGTCGCCAAATTGGTCGGCGGCGGCGGACTTTCTGGACCTGCTTGCCGATCACTGCCTGCAGGAAAACCCGAAATGCATCGTCGAGTGCAGCAGTGGTCTGACAACGCTGGTGCTGGCGCGTTGTTGCCAGATCAATGGAACAGGGCGGGTGTGGAGTCTGGAGAACGGCCCGGAGTATGCGCAGCGAACCCGCCGGGCACTGCGATTCTATGGTCTTGACCAGTACGCTTCGGTGATCGATGCGCCATTGAGCAGCGTCACTCTGCCGCGGGGTATTTTTCAGTGGTATGCAATAGGCGGTTTGCCGGACCGGTCCATCGATATGCTGGTAGTTGATGGGCCGCCGGGTTTCATTCAGCCGCATTCCCGCTATCCGGCGCTGCCGTTGCTGGGAAAAAAACTGGCGGCCGGCTGCCATGTTTTTCTGGATGATGCCGCGCGAGATGATGAACAGGAGCTGGCCGGCTGGTGGCGGGATGAGAATCCTGGGCTGGATGTTCGTTACATCGATAACGAACGCGGCTGCCTGGTGGCTAGATTATTATCAGCCACGGAAAACACCGAAGACACGGAAGAATAAGAATACCAGGGCATTGGGGTTGGGATTTTCGAGCGCCTGTGAGCATAGCGAGCCGAAGCGAGGAAACCCAACCGCAAGGCCATGGGTCCGGGACTGCCTTTCCTGACCGGTTACGGCTCCCGGCCTCCGGTGCTGCGGCTTGATCTTCCGGCCTGCGGGGACGGATACAGTCGCTACGCTCCGGGTATCCGTCTCCTTCCCTCCGGCCGGAAGGCCTCCGCAAGTCGGCCGTCAGCTGCAACCGCTCAGGAATCGTAGCGCGTAATAACAGTTATCTATCCGTGTATTCCATGGCGCATTAATATTTTCGTGCGTTTGGTGGGGTTCGTGGTTATCAATCCGAGGCGTTGTAGCGAACCCGCCATTCGGCCATGGCAGCACTCAAATCTCCTTCGGCGCCGATGTGTTGCCAGAAGCGCGGAAAATTCTGTTCCGCCTGTTCCAGGCGCACCGGCAGCCGGTTGGACTTGTCCTTGAGAAAAAGCCGGATATTGGCCTCGACGGTGGCCAGGTAATCAGCGGCCGGTTCCCTGGCATCGAGACCTTCCGAGCCACCGAGCAGAATGCCTTCCCGGTAGGCGCGCATAATGCCCATGTCGGCGCGGCGGGCGAAGCTGGCGGCGGTGTCCTCCCGGTGACGGATGAGGTGTACATAGCAGGCCTCATCACCAAAGCGCTCGTCCAGTCGCCCCAACAACCAGCTCAGGCGGTTGTCGGCCTCGATATGCCGCCCGGGATAATCCAGTCGTTCTTCGCCGATGAGGCGCAGGCGGGTTTCATGACCGGCCGTATAGTTACTGATATGCCGGCAGGCCTGTATAAAAGTACTGGAGCCGCTGCGCCCGGCGTTGAGGATAAAGACGTTCATGCCGGAGCCTGTGTTTTCAGGCGGTCGAGCAGAACCTGCCAGTGTTGTTGTTCCCGTGGGTAGCGGGCAATGGCTTCCGCCATGGTGTGCAGCCGCTCCGGCCAGACCGCCTCATCCTCAATGAACCGGTAATGCGGTGCATCCGCTTGAAAGTTGTTGTGCATGTTGAAAAGGAAACTTCGTATCGAAACCTGTATGTCCTGGTAGTCGGACTGCTGCCACCAGCAGTCCGCCGAGTCGAAGCGCCGGTTCAGTTCGACCAGCCGCTGCCGGACCTTGTCCCGGGTTGCCCGGTACTGGTCCAGCAGTTCCCGGTGAGTCTCTTGCAGTACCGTCTCGATCGTATCGGTATCGAGTGTTACGCGCGGATAACCTTTCTGGGTCAGTTTCTGGATGCTGAACAGCATGACATCACCCTGGAACTGGCGGATGAATTCCTCGCCGAGGTCTACTTGCCCGGCTTTGCGCTGGATACCAGGGCGGCATTCTGCCTCACCTGAATCACTCAGGGTGCGTTTATGCAGCAGGGGCAGATTGGCGGAAACGAAGCGGCCGCGGAAACGTGCCTTCAGGATGCGGCCCAAGGTGGGTCCGGCCATGCGCAGCTTGTGGACGGCGAAAGGTATCGCCCAGTTCAGGGCCTCGGGGGTGAACACATAGTTGCCGGTATAGACGGTGCGTGCCGGCTTGAGGCTGTCATCCAGCAGTTGAGGCTGATAGTCGGTCTGGCGGGTCGGGTGCTCGCCATCGAAAAAGCCATTCAAACGCCGACCCAAACGGGCCAGGCAGGCGGCATGGTCATGCTCGCCCGGCAACGGGCAGTGATAGTCATAGTGGCGTCCGGCGTTATCGAAGCCGAACAGGGCAGCCATGTCATGGTAAGCGGCATCATCGGTCATGGCATCGCCGGTGCCATGGAAGCCGCACTCTGTCCGGGGGTCGGTCGCGGCGAGGACATCGAGTAAGTGGCCGATATCATCCAGACAAGTGGCGGCCATCACGGCCGGTGACACCGGCGGGTCGCCGACCACCTTGCCGGTCAGGCAGACCAGGTCATGTGCGCGGAACATGCGGTCCAGATGCAGGAAATAATTGCAGGCGTACACAGCTTTTTCACCCACGCGGCCCGGTAGCGGCAAACGAAATTCCTGGTCGCTGTCGATAAACAGGAACAAGGGGTTGTTTACCTGGTCCTGCAATTGATTCAGCAACAGATAGGTGAGATTGCGCATAACGGAGGCGCCCTTGCGGGCATAACCGCTCTGAGGGGGGTTGCCGAGCAGGGTCGGGACCGCCGGGAGCATGTTCTTCGGTAATGAGCCGATCAGTTGCTGCTGTTCCTGCTGGCCGAAGTAATGCGTGGGTACTCCCTGGGCGTCCAGGGCATCCGCCAGGTCCTGATGTTGCCGCCTGGCATCCGGGTGGCGTGAGTCATCGGCCACGATAACCCGGATTTTGTGCCAGCGTCCCTCTGCCTGGCCTCCGTAGCCGAAGCATTCACACTGTCGGCGGATACTGTTCAGGCAGGCCTGCAGTTGGGCCGGTCGGTCGGCAACCGGGATGACGATAAACAGGTGATGCCGGTCTCGTTGTTGTTCCGGGGCGCGCTGCTTTTCCCAGTCCCGGCATAAGGACTGATATTGCAGTAACAGCTCACTGTCGTCTGGCGTTTTCCAGAAAGCCAGTTCGATGGTCTGGCACAGACGGGCAAAATCATCCGCCCCGAGCGGATGATCGAGTCCGGCCAGCGCCGGAATCCGCTGTTGCAATGCCGGCATGCATTCGGAAATCGGCGTACTCATCGACCACTTATCGTTTGGAGGAATAATTGGGATAGATGTGCCGGTCGATCGGGATCTCGATCAGGTTGATCGCCTGTTCGAGGTCGAGTTCCCGGAACAGCCCGTCGATGGCGGCGCTGGAGTCGGCGCGGTAATAATGAACCCCCAGTGAGCGGGCGAACCGTTCCAGGTCGGGGTTGGTGAAATCACAGTCGATGAAGCGTTGCCGGTATTGCTGGTCCTGATTCTTGCGGATCAGCCCCATGGTGCCGTTGCTGATTACCACGATATTCAGCGGGATGTCGTAATTGACCGCTGTCATGATTTCCATACAACACATCTGGAAGCCGCCATCACCAAGAATCGCCCAGGTGGAATGTTGATCACTGAAGCGGGCGCCGATCGCCGCCGGAATCGCATGACCGAGAGACGAGATGCCGGAATTGGGGTGAAAGCGGTTGGCCGGCGACACCGGGTAGAAATTCTGCGCGAAGATGATGTTGTCATCGAATATGCGGGTTTGCTCCGGGCGCTGTTCGGCCAGTGTGCGGTAGAAATATGCCATCAGGGGAAATTTGCGCGCCAGCGTTTCCCGGTCGTTGACGGCGGCCGGCGAGGGAGGCGGCGCTGATCCCGACCGGTGGCCGGCGGGGGATTCAGCCAGCTGTTCGAGGATGTCGCTCAGAACATCACGAATATTTCCCTGGATGGCGACATCGGCTTTGAATACCTTGTCGAGTTGTTCGGGGTTACTGTCCACCTGCACGATCTGTTTGTCATCGAGCAGCGAGTTATCCCAGACATGGCTGGTGCGCTCATTGAACCCGGCGCCAAGAAACACCACCAGGTCGGACTGTTCCGCAATATATCGATAGGCGCCGCCATAGGATGTCACTCCCAGGCTGCCCAGGGACAAGACGGAGCCTTCCTGGATCACGCCCTTGCCCTTGAGGCTGGTCGCTACCGGAATGTTCATGGTTTCACTCAGTCGCGATACCAGCTGTTGGCTGTCGGACTGGATGCAGCCATATCCGGCCACGATGACCGGTCGTTCGGCCGCCAGCAACAGGTCACGAAAATGCCTGATCGCCGGTTTGTCCGGTTCGTAAGCCAGGCGCTTCGGTGAGGTTTTGATACTATCCAGTAAACGCTCGTCGAGACGTTCTTTTTGCACATTGAACGGCAGGATCAGCGCGACCGGCCACGCGGTGGGCGACAATAGAATATTGGCGGCGCGGTTGAGCACATTGGGCAGATAATCGGTGCGTTCGATGACCCGGGTATAGCGCGTGACCGGTTCGAGCAGGGCCTGCTGGTCGATGGCATCACCTTCGCCGGAACTTTCCTGCAGGCCGCCTTTGCCGAAAATGTAGGTGGGCGCCTCGCCGGTGATGATCAGCAGTGGCTGTTTGTCGGCATAGGCGTTGGCAATACCGGTCAGCAGATTGGTGGCGCCGGGTCCGGCGGTGGCGATACAGGCGCTGATGTTCCCCGAGGCCCGCTGGCAGCCTCCGGCCATGAAGGCCGCTCCCTGCTCGTGTTTGGCCAGCACCGTGCGGATGGAGGAATCGTACAGCGCGTCATAGACCGGCAGGATATGAGCGCCGGGCATACCGAAAACAAATTCAATGCCCAACCGTTCCATGTATCGAACGATAAATTCACTGACCGGTATTTCCATAACGTGCCTGAGCGTTGTGCGGTTTGGAGCTGTTGTCTGCTGCTTGTCAGGCAACTATACCGCATATGGCGGGGATTTTTGAGAGGAAAGAAAAAGGGCGTTCAGGTGAACGCCCCTCCAAAAAGGATATAGAGAATGTGGATAATGTGCTTTCCAGAACATGCTATGCATTGAACAGGGACAGAGTCTAGCGGCCGCATGCCGGGTTGTCTGTGACTTTGGTTACCAATTCATCGTCAGTGAGAGGGTTGCGGCCTCAGCCGGTTTTGAGAGATTCGGTGAACCAGTCCAAGCCATCCTGGGAGACCAGGTGGATTTCACCGCGGGTCAGCCTGACGCATTCCTGGCGTTCGAATTCTTTCAGGATGCGGCTCACCACTTCCCGGGTGGTGCCCAGCTCATGGGCCAGTTCGGCGTGGGTGATGCGCAGGGGTTGCCCCCGGGAACGCTCGAAACGTTGTCCCAGCAAGCAGGCCAGACGCAGATCCAGCCGGCGAAAGGCGATATCCGAGATCAGGGTCATCATCTCGCTCAAGCGCTCGGTCAAAGTCTGCAGAACATAGTTGCGAAACCCGCTGGAAGAGTCGAGAAAATCACGGAATTGGGCGGCGGAAATGGCAATACCCTTGACCGGGGTTTCGCTGACGGCACAGGCCGGGTAGCTTTGCCCACCCATCAGGCTGTTCAGGCTCAACAGGCAGAGTTCGCCGGGCTCGACCCGGTACAGCGTCACTTCGCGGCCGCTCTCGGAATTCTTGAAAATCCTGACCTCGCCTTCCAACAGCCACATGAAATTGTCGCAGGGGTCCGCCTCGTGAAACAGCGTGGTCGCGGCGGGGATGTCCACCACCTGGGCCTCGGCCAAGCGGCTCCGGCATTCGGCGTCGGCATGCCGTTCCAGAACCGGATAGTTTGCTAACAGATGCCCGAACGGCAGATGTTCAGTCATTATTGTGCTCCCCGCTTGGCACCGGCTATTTACCTGAAATTATAGGGTTGTTTTATTGTTGGCCGTGCTGACCCCGGTGTCTGTAACTTATGACACATAAAGGCATGCCAGTCAATTCGTGAACTGCTTGTGGAATAATTTGCAAGCCATTGAATCATCAGTTAGTCTTCCAGATTCTCCTGGTTGTTGCCAGTGAGCCGGGTTGGCAATGATCAGCCCGGCCGGGCGCGACCGGGGGGCATCCATGGTGGCTTGTGCCGGTCCCTCCGCGACGATAAGCTGTGAACCCCGTCAGGCCCGGAAGGGAGCAGCGGCAGCAGTGGACTCGGGCGCCGGAGTGTGGCTGGTGCAGGCCGCCTCCTTATTTCTTCTGTGCCACTAACTGTTAACAGGCCCTAAGAGTAATCGATGAGCTACCAGGTTCTGGCGCGTAAATGGCGCCCCCGCAGTTTTCATGAAATGGTTGGACAGGAGCATGTGTTGCGCGCCCTGGTCAATGCGCTCGATCATGAACGCTTGCATCATGCCTATCTGTTCACCGGTACCCGGGGGGTGGGCAAGACCACCATTGCGCGGATATTCGCCAAGTCGCTCAATTGCGAACAAGGCGTCAGCTCCAAGCCCTGTGGTGAATGTGCTGCCTGTGTCGAGATCGATGAAGGCCGCTTTGTCGATTTGATCGAGGTCGACGCCGCTTCGCGCACCAAGGTCGATGAAACCCGCGAGCTGCTGGACAATGTCCAGTACACGCCGACCCGGGGTCGTTATAAGGTGTATCTCATCGACGAAGTGCACATGTTTTCCAACCACAGCTTCAATGCGTTGTTGAAGACCCTGGAAGAGCCGCCGCCGCATGTCAAATTTCTGCTCGCCACCACCGATCCGCAGAAGCTGCCGGTAACCATTCTGTCGCGCTGCCTGCAGTTCAACCTGAAACGGCTGCCGCCCGATTTGATCCAGACGCATCTGGCCGACGTGCTGGGGCGTGAATCGGTAGCCTGCGAGATGCCCGCTCTGCGGGAACTGGCGCGCGCCGCGGACGGCAGTATGCGTGATGCGCTGAGTCTGCTGGACCAGGCCATTGCCTTCGGCGGCGGCGAGATCCGGACCGCTGAAGTGTGTGAGATGCTGGGCACGATCGAACGCGGTCAGGTGCTGGAGCTGCTGCAGGGCCTGGCCCGCCGCGATGCCGCCGCCGTGCTGGCCGCTGTTGAACGCGTGGCTCAGCAATCACCGGATTTTTCCGCCCTGCTGGCGGAAATGCTAACGCTGTTGCAGCGTATTGCGGTGCTTCAGGTGGTCCCTGATGCACTCGATGCGGAGGAGACGGATAGCGCCATGCTGGAGGAGCTGGCGGGATTGATGTCGCACGAAGATGTGCAGCTTTATTATCAGATCGGCCTGATCGGCCGGCGTGATCTGCCGCTGTCTCCCGATCCGCGCAGCGGTTTTGAGATGGTGTTGCTGCGCATGCTGGCGTTCACCCCCGCCGCGGCCGAACCGGTCGCGCCCCGACCGGGTGGTGGAACCGATGGGCCGCCGCTCGGCAAAACACCGGCAGCGGCGGAACCGGTCGTGGCGGCGGCGCCGGCCGGGCAGGGTGTTGCGGCAACGGACTGGGAAGCGATAATCGAGGCCATGCAGCTCAAAGGTATGGTTCGGCAACTGGCGGTCAACTGCAGCTTGCAGGACCACGCAGACGGAGAGGTGAAGCTGCAGCTGGACAATGCGCACCATCAATTGCTGACGGCGGCTTTACAGGAGAAATTGCAACAGGCGCTGGACCGGTATTTCCAGCATCCCGTCCGTTTACGTATCGATTGTCCGGCCGGTGCCGGTCAGCCGGTGGAAACCCCCGCCAGACAGCAGCAGCGGGCCGCCGCGAGTCGCCAGAATGCCGCGGAACAGGCGATCGCGGGGGATGAAACGGTGCATGCCCTGGAAGAGACCTTTGGTGCCCGGGTGCAGGCCGGTTCGGTCAGGCCGGTGCAGGATTGACGATAATTCCAGTACATCGACAGCGAGGAACAGCATGATGAAAGTCGGTTTGGGAAATTTAATGAAACAGGCCCAGCAGATGCAGGCCAGTATGCAGAAGGCGCAGGAAGAACTGGCCGGTATGGAGGTTACCGGACAGTCCGGGGGCGGACTGGTGAGCGTGGTGATGAACGGCAAACATCAGGTGCGCCGGATCAGTATCGACGACAGTCTGCTGGCGGACGACAAGGATATGCTGGAAGACATGGTGGCGGCGGCCTGTAATGATGCGCTTGCCAAGGCCGAGGAAATGGCGGCGGAAAAAATGTCCGGACTGACCGCCGGGATGCAACTGCCGCCGGGCATGAAACTGCCGTTCTGACCGGACATGGCGAAATCCCCGGCCATCGAGCGGCTGATCGAAGCCTTCCGTTGCCTGCCCGGGGTGGGCCCGAAATCCGCTCAGCGCATGGTGTTTCATCTGCTCGAGCGTGACCGTGAAGGCGGCAGGCTGCTGGCGCAAGCGCTGGAGGCGGCCATGGAGCGGGTCGGTCATTGTGCCCAATGCCGCACCCTGACCGAGCAGACGGTATGCGAGACCTGTGCCAGCAGCTCACGCGATCGCAGCCAGCTATGTATCGTGGAAACCCCGGCGGATGTGTGGGTGGTGGAACAATCGACCGGTTTCCGGGGTCTCTATTTTGTGCTGATGGGCCATTTGTCACCGCTGGACGGTATCGGACCGGCCGATCTGGGTTTGGATTTGCTGGAGCAGCGCCTCGCTGACGAAGAGGTCAGGGAAGTGATTCTGGCCACCAACCCCACGGTCGAGGGCGAAGCGACCGCCCAGTACATCGCCGAGCTGGCGCGGCGCCATCAACGTCGCGCGACGCGGATCGCCCATGGCGTGCCGATTGGCGGCGAACTGGAATATGTGGATGGCGGCACGCTCTCGCACGCCTTTTCCGGGCGCCGGGAGTTGTAAACCGTCCGCTTGATTTGTCATACAGCTGTACTATATTTAACCTCCGCATCCGCAAATCACCAATCCAGCGGAAAGCGCAACGCCGGGATATGCTGTCGCGGCCAGGGACTGCATTTCAGGAGACAGAGCTGACATCATGGATATCCGATCGGGCGCAATGACCGGCTATGGCTACGGAGGCCTGCTTGCTGTCCAGCAGCAGGCCAACGCCAGCCGTCAGCGCCAGGTGGAACGCGTCGAGGCCATGACGGCGGCGCGCGAACGGCAACAGCAGCAGGCGGCGGTGGAGCGGGTGCTCGACGGCGAAGTGATCGACCGGGCCCGTGACAGCGAACGCCGCGCGGCCACCACCCGGGACTATCTGCAGGGCAATGTTTATGATGCCGAACAGTTCCTCGGCAGTCAGCAGCAACGCCTGATGCGTGATTCCTCCCAGCAGGATGCCGGCCTGACACGGTTGGCCATGAATGCCTACCAGTCACACCGCATGGAAAGCATCAACCCGGATGCTAATCGCGGTGGATCTGTTGATTACTTTATATAATAATCAATAAGTTGCATTATTAATTTCACCTAAAGACTCAAGTAGACTCCGGTAACTTTCCAGACGTCTGGGACTGATCTCTCCCCGATCCGCCGCCGCCTGCAATGCGCAGCCGGGTTCCCGCCGGTGGCGGCAGTTGTGAAACCGGCACTGCCCCAGATAGGCGGCGAATTCCCGGAACCCCCGTGGCAGATCCTTGCTCTCGATATGCCAGAGCTGAAAATCGCGCACCCCGGGAGAATCGATCAGCTGTCCTCCTCCGGGCAGATGATACAAGCGGGTTTCGGTGGTGGTATGCCGGCCAAAGCCACCGCTATCCGACAGTTCACCGACCCGGGCACTGGCCTCGGGCAACAGTGCATTGACCAGGGAGGATTTTCCCACCCCCGATTGGCCGACCAGGATGCTGGTGTGCCCCGGCAGGCTGTGTTGCAAGGCTTCCAGCCCGTGGCTGTCACGGGTGCTGGTGGTGATCACGGGATAACCGATCGCGGAAAATTCCTGCAATGCCTCCAGCATGTGCTGGCGTTCGGGCGGGGCAAGCAGGTCGCTTTTGTTGACCACAATGACCGCTTCGCTCGGCATCAGTTCCGCGGCAATCAGATAGCGGTCGATGAGTGTCCGGCTCCAGGCCGGTTGGGGCGCGCAGACGATCAGCATCTGGTCGATATTGGCCGCCAGCGGCCGGGGCCGGTTATGGGCATCCGGCCGGGTCAGCAGAGATCGCCGTGGCAGACGTTCCACGACAACCCCTTCCCGGTCTCCGGTCTGCTGCCAGCTGACCCGGTCGCCGCATACGATACGGCCGGTTTTTTTTCGGGTCTTGCAGGTGATGAGCGCGGCCGTGTTCTCATCTTCCACCAGTACGGTCTGGCTGTGGTGTTGGATCACCAGGCCCTTTTTAGGGTCTGTCAACATGGTTATCCGGCATGAGCGATCAGTTGATCGATGCGGGCGGCGCAGATGAAATCGTTACGGCTCAGGCCGCCGATGCTGTGTGTGCTGTAGCGAACCTGGCAGCGATTGTAATGTACGCTGAGGTCCGGATGGTGATCCTGTTCATGGGCTATCCAGGCCACGGCATTGACGAATGCCAGGGTTCGGTAATAGTCGGGGAAATGAAAATCCCGTTGCAGGCTGGCCGGTTGCCCGGTGGAAACCGACCACTCCGCCTGCAGTTGCGCGAGCAGCGGTGTGACAGCCGCTTCGCTTAGTGACCGACTGTCCCGCCTCACTGGCTGGCACTGTAGTTCATGCAGCGGTGAGTCTGGCACAGGCTTTATTTGAAATGGTAGTACTGCTGGTTCAGGTAATTGCTGACATCCTGAACATCCTCATCGAACCAGCGCAGCCCCTGGGCCTGCTCGCAGCGGCTGACCTGCTGGGTCAGGGCGGGGAAGGATTTCACCCGGCCCCGTTCGCCGCGCTGATAAACACTTGCGTCATGGCATTTGAAGCAGTTTTCTTTCAGCAGCGCCTGGCCGTGTTTGATATCCGCCTGGCGGCCGGCTGGGATGCGAGGAGGCCGAGCGCGGCCAGTAAAGGAAGGGTATGTTTCATCATCAGTGCCTCCGGTTAGCCGGCCGCCTCGCTCAGGTGAGCGATTCTGACCGGTGCGGGTGGGTGCGAATCATGGAATGCCGAGTATAGCGGGTCCGGCGTGAGGGTGCTGGCGTTTTCCCGATACAGTTTTACCAGCGCGTGAACCAGATCTCCGGCGCGGGTCTGCTGGGCGGCATAGGCATCGGCTTCGAACTCGTGTTTGCGCGATACGGCGCTCATGACCGGGGTCAGGAACATGCCGGCCAGTGGAGACAGGAACATGAACAGAATCAGGCCGGCATGAGGGGAGGGTTCGCTGACCCCGAGCCCGTGAAAAAAGCCGGGCTGTTCGATCAGCCAGCCGAGCAGGGCCAGGGCGCCCAGGCTCAGCAGAAACAGGCTGAGCATACGTTTTTGTACATGCCGGCGCTTGAAATGCCCCAGCTCGTGGGCCAGGACCGCCTCGACTTCTGCGGGCGACAGTGATTTGAGCAGGGTATCGAAGAAAACGATGCGCTTGTTCCGGCCCAGGCCGGTGAAATAGGCATTACCATGTCCCGAGCGGCGGGAACCGTCCATGACGAAGATTCCCTGACTGGAAAAGCCGCAGCGGTTCAGTAATTGCTCGATGCGGGCGCGCAGCTGGTTATCTTCCAGGGTCTGGAATGTGTTGAACAAGGGCGCGATGAAGGCCGGATAGGCCCACATCATCAGCAGGCTGAAGCCCATCCACACCGCCCAGACGTAAAACCACCACAGTGGGCCGGAAATACCCATCAGCCAGAGCACCAGCGTCAGCAACGGCACACCGATCAGCAGTGATAACAGCGCCTGCTTGAGCAGGTCGCCGAAAAAAGTGCCCGGCGTGGTGTGGTTGAAGCCGAAGCGTTCTTCCAGGCGGAAGGTGTGATACCAAGAGAAGGGCAGTTCCAGCAGGCTGGAGATCAGCATGACGCCCAGAATCACCAGCACCCCGGTGGCCAGAGGGCCGTATTCCAGACCGCGGACGAAACCATCCAGCAATTGCAGCCCGCCGCCCAGGGTCCACATCAGCAGCAACGCGGCATCGTACAGGGTTTCCAGCATGCCGAGGCGGGTCTTGGCCAAGGTGTAATCGGCGGCTTTCTGGTGGTCGCCGAGCGAAATATCCTGGGTGAAGGCCGTGGGCACCTGGTCACGGTGACGTCTGACGCTGCTGAGCTGGCGTTGGGCGAGCCACAGCTGGAGCAGGGTCGTCAGGCTGAGCAGGGCCAGAAATGCATAGCTGAAATTATTCATGAGTCCGGTCTGTTGATTTTCGATGGCGCTATTGTCGCGCAAAAAGTCTTTCAGTTTAAGGTTCTTTATTCCTCATGATTTCGATAGGATATAGCGTCACTGTTGTTCATCGCCAACCCATCAAGGACCTCTCATGCCCCAGGATGCCAAGAATCTGATCTGGATCGATCTGGAAATGACCGGACTCGACACCACCAGTGATGAGATTATCGAGATTGCTACGGTTGTTACGGATGCCCGGCTTAACATTCTGGCCGAGGGGCCGGTGCTGGCGATTCATCAGCCGGACAGCGTGATGGCGGCCATGGATGAGTGGAATACCCGCCAGCATGGCAAATCGGGTCTGACCGAACGGGTCAAGAACAGCGCAACGACCCTGGCCGCGGCCGAACGGCAGACGCTGGCGTTTTTGTGTGAATGGGTGCCGGCCAAGGCTTCGCCCATGTGTGGCAACAGCATCTGCCAGGACCGGCGCTTCCTGGCCCGGCTGATGCCGGAGCTGGAGGCGTTTTTTCACTACCGAAATCTCGATGTGTCCACTCTGAAAGAACTGGCCGCCCGCTGGGCGCCGGGACTGGCGGACAAGTTTCAGAAAAAGGGCGCCCATCTGGCGCTGGACGATATTCGCGAGTCGATCGAGGAGTTGGCGTTTTACCGCGAGCATTT
>Ga0114931_10002596_pt1 | contig 22930 bp, 21 predicted proteins | sample 2SBtaG_FD_89579 | JGI IMG/M metagenome (GOLD analysis project Ga0114931, IMG submission 89579) | Deep subsurface microbial communities from Kolumbo volcano to uncover new lineages of life (NeLLi) - 2SBTROV14_V59a metaG | ecosystem: Environmental > Aquatic > Marine > Volcanic | place: Kolumbo... | reverse complement strand
GACATCGTGAACGTCAAGGGCATCGGCGAGGCCACCGTCGCCGGGCTGGCCGATCAGGCCACGGTCGACCCCTTCCAGCGCACCTTCGACGTGTGCGCCGATGTCGACTTCGCCACCGACGGCGTCGACTACGACCACGTCGACCCGAGCAGCGGGCCCACCGGCTTCGACGAGACCTGGTGCTACACGCTCACGACCGACGCCAAGGGGCAGGTCACCGGCGACGGCACCTGGCGCGATCCGCACGATCACCCGGACTTCGCCTGGGTCCCCTACGACAACCCGCTTCGTCCCTCGAACGGCGGGTCCGAGAACCCCTACCTGAACTACGGCACCTACGTGCAGAAGGTGGTCGACCTGCGCCGCCTGTGAGTATGCTCCGGGCGGAGGTGGCGTGATGGGTGCTCGACAGGTCCTCGCTGCGATCGTGGCCGGGGCCTTCCTCGTGGCGTGCAACCCCTCGGGGCTGCACGCCGTCGGTGACTCGGGTGACACCGCCACCGCGTCGGACACCGGCGACGGCGTCGGCACCCTGATCGGGATCCTCGTGGAGCCCGACCAGGTCGTCGTGCCCCTGGGGGGGACGGTCCAGCTCACCGCGACCGGCCTGCGGGACGACCGCACCTCGGTGGACGTCACCGCCGCGGTCGACTGGGTCAGCGACGCGCCCAGCGTCGCCACCGTGAGCACGGATCTCGACCACGAGGGCCTGCTCTCCGGGGCCGCAGAGGGGCAGACCGACGTGTTCGCCTCCCTGAACGGTATCGACTCGGTGCCCGCGAGCGTGAGGGTCACCAGCGCGGCGCTCCAGGGGCTCACGATCAGCCCCGAGCAGGTCACCGTCGAGAAGGGCCAGACCGCCCGGCTGCGCGCCCAGGCGGCCTACAGCGACGGCTCGCGGGCCGACGCCTCGGCCCAGGTGATCTGGGTGACCGGCGACCCGTCGGTCGAGACCCTGGAGACGGGCGGCAAGCTGAACGCGGTGGAGGTCGGCTCCACCACGGTCCACGCCGAGCTGGACGGCCAGTCCTCGAAGAACGTGCCGGTCAGCGTGATCCAGGGCGCGAAGCCCGATCTCACGATCTCCAGCCTCGCCGCCGAAACCGGCCAGTCGACGATCACCGTGAACGTGAGCATCACCAACCAGGGCTCGGTGGGCGCCTCGGACTTCTGGGTCGACGTGTTCCTCGACCCGGACGGCACCCCCGCCGCCGGCGCCATCGGCGACGACTTCGAGCCCGTGTTCTACGCGGACGCCGGTGAGACGGTCGACCTGTCCTTCCAGCTCGACGCCGAGGCGGGCTCCCACGCGATCTGGGTGGTCGTGGACGGCGACGACGCGGTGACGGAGAGCGACGAGACGAACAACACCGACCAGGTGAACGCCCAGGTCGGTGCGGAGGGCGGGAACAACCTCACCATCCACTACTTCGACTACTACGCCGACTCCGAGTACATCCTGTATTTCGTCGACGTGTACAACGGGGGGACCGAGTCGGTCGGGCCCTTCTGGGTCGACCTGTGGTACGACCAGCCGTCCGACCCGAGCGTGGCCATCCAGGGGGGCGCGCCCTGCATGGGCGACGACTTCCAGCAGGTCGATCTGCTCGGACCGGGCGAGACGGCCTACCTCGACTTCACCGCGCACGTCGCCGAACTCGACGCGTCGCTGTCGGGCTGCGCCTCATGCGCGTCCTGGGTGATGGCCGACACGTGCAATGCGGTCGACGAGCTCCACGAGGACGACAACGTGGCGGGTCCGCTCGATGTAGAGGTTCCGGCGGCACGTTGACGAGAACGGGGTGGGAGCCACTTCGACTGTGCGCGGTGTGCGCTCGTGTCTCTCGAGCTCGTCGTCGAACAACTCCGGGGCGGTCAGTTCGAGGCCTCCCACCCGGTCTCCGCGGTCGTCGTCGTCGCCCGGGGCCAGGTGGTACAGACCATCGGCGTTCCGCTCGCGACCACCTTTCGGAGCGCGGCCAAGCCCTTCGAGCTCGAGGTCGGCCTGGGCCTGCTCCCGGAGGCGGTGCAGCACTCCCTCGAGGAGCGGGACCTCGCGATCGGCGTGGCGAGCCACGGCGGCGAGCCCGCGCACATGAGCCGGGTGAGCGCACTCCTCCGCGGCTTCGGGATGTCGGAGGCCGACCTGTACTGCGGCACCCACCCGCCCGCGCACGCGGCCTCCGCCCGCGCCTTGTTCCTCGGGGGGCGGGAGCCGGGCCCGCTGCACAACAACTGCTCGGGAAAGCACGCCTTCATGGCGGAGGCGACGCGGAACCGAGGGTGGGAGCCGGACTATCGTCCCCTCGAACATTGCAGCCGATCCGTGTTCGTATCACGCAGCTCGCGGGACAGGAGCCCGAGGCGGCGATCGACGGCTGTGGCGTGCCGTGCCGGGTGCTCCCGCTGCAGGCGATGGCCCGGGCATGGGCCCGACTCGCCGGGGCGATGGCGGACGAAGACGGCTCCCACCTCGCGCGCATCGGGTGGGAGATGAACCGGCACGGGTGGGACGTATGCAAAATCGGCGCGGAGGGCCTGATCTGTGGGGCGTTGCCCCACCGGCGCGCGGGCTTCGCGCTCGAGGTGCACTCGGGCCACAGCGAGGCGCGTGCCGTCGCGACCTTCGCGCTCCTCGCCCGCCTGGATCCGGGCTTGATCTCCCCCGCCGCAGCCGAGCCGTGGGCGGTGATCCACAACGTCGTGGGGCGGCCGGTGGGGAGTCGGGTCGCGGTGTGGGTGCGCGGTTGACGGGACGCCCACGCGGACCTATCGAGAGCAGGCCATGTCCACCTCCCCCCTGCACCGCCTGATCGCCGGCTTCGAGGTTCCGCCGCCGAACCTCGACGGGGCCGATCGGGTATGGATCGAGCGGTTCCGGCCGTGGATGGAGGCGCTGGCCCGCTACCACCGGCACGAGGTGATCGGGCTCCACCACGTGCCCGCCCACGGCCGGGCGCTGCTCGTGGTCAACCACAGCCTGGCCACCTACGACGGCGCGCTCCTCGGGCTCGCGATCCACGATGCCACGGGCCGGCTGCCTATGGGGCTCGGGGACAACCTGATCTTCCGCACGCCAGGGCTGCGACGGGTGGCGTCCCGGGTGGGGATCGTGCCGGCGCGCCCCGAGACCGGGGAGCGGCTCCTGGAGGACGAGCGGCTGGTGGCGGTCGCGCCGGGCGGGATGCGCGAGGCGCTGCGCCCCTCCCACGAGCGATACCGGGTTCGGTGGGCGCGCCGCAAGGGCTTCGTCCGCCTCGCGCTGCGCCTGCAGACGCCGGTGATCCTCGCCGCCTGTCCGGCCGCCGACGACCTGTACACGGTGTACGAGGCGGTGTGGACCAAGCTCGCCTACAAGCACCTCAAGGTGCCGCTGCCGCTGGTGCGGGGGCTCGGGCCCACCGCGATCCCGCGCCCGGTCAAGCTCACCCACTACATCGCGCCCCCCCTCGTCCCGCCCCCCCTCTACGAGCCTCGCCTCGAAGGCCAGGTGGACGCGCTGCACGCACGGTTCGTCGCGACGATGCAGGCGCTCCTACGCGAGGAGCCCGCGGCCCTCGCGGCGGCGGAGGGCGAGGAGCCCAAGCACGAGCAGCACGCCCCCGAGGCCGGCCCGCGGGTCTGAGGTCGCGCAGCCGCAGGTCTTCGCCGGCTCTCCCGTGTCCTGCGGGTGCGGCGCCGCGCACTGCAGCGCGAAGTCGATGGACACCTCGTGCACGTCGCCGCGGGCGTCGGTCACGTCCAGCAGCACGGCGGTGGGGTTCGAGTTCGGGTCGCAGTCGTCGATCCGGAAGGTGAACAGGAAGTTACCGGTCTGCCCGCGCCCGATGTCGCCGACGTCGACCGTGTCGTCGACCCAGGTGATCTGTGCGGTGGACGTGTCGGTCGAGATCGTGCCGACCCCGTCGTAGATCGGGTCGCCCTGGTCGAGGAGCTGCGCCTTGAACACGACCTGCTCGCCCGGGGCGCCGCGGCCGTCGCCGCCGGTGTCGCCGACGTCGTACAGCACCTGCAGCGTGTACTCCTGCAGATCGTCGACGGGCGGGCCGTAGATCGCCTGCAGGGCACTGACGTCGTCGCTCGACAGCACCCGGGCGTCGGGGCCGGTCCCGGGGGTCGGCGGGGCCAGGGCAGAGTCGCCGGTGCCGTCGGACAGGCCGAGGCAGTGGCCCAGGGCATAGAGCAGGGCGCGCTCGGCGTCGTAGCTGCCACTGGGCGCGCCCTCCGCGGCGGTGCTCCAGGTGACCGCGCCACCGTCGTTGCTCGTGAGCAGGCGCACGTCGCACTCGGTGAGCTCGTCGTTGGAGGTGGCGAGGGAGACGACGAGCGGGTCGGTGCCGGTGCCGGTGCCGGCGTCGACGGTGTTTCGGCCATCGCCGCGCGCGCCGTCTCCGGGCGTCGTCGAGCGGCCGTCGTAGGCGAGGACCACCGAGGCGTCGCCCTGGACGTTCCAGGTGCGGATCGCCGCCTTCAGGGCGGCCTCCCACGCATCCGTCATGCCTCCGGAGGGCAGTCCGGTGGTGTCGAGATCGAAGCCGGGCTGTACCGGGGCGTCCTGCCAGGTCCAGTCCGCCGCGGCGGCGGTCACCGGGAGCGCCAGGACGAGCGCGAGCAGCGCGGATCGGATCAGTTGTACCACTCCCAGATCCCCAGGTCGGCGAGGTCGACAGGTTGGCGCCCGGCGTAGCCGGTGTGCAGCGGGTGCCAGTGGTCCACCTGCTCTTCGCCCTCTCGCCAGCAGAGGTAGACCTCTTGCCCCTGGCGGAGCGCGGGGAAGTCGAGGAGCGCCGGGTCGACCCCCTTGACGTGCACGCCCTCGGCCTGGAGGCCGTCGAGCAGACGCTCGACGAGGCGCTGGATCTTGCCCAGGCGAGAGCGCGCGGCCGACTCCTCGCCGGGCTCGGCCGAGCTGGCGATGGCGCGGGCGCGGCGGACGTGCTCCGAGACCTGTCCGAGCTGGTCGACGACCGCCGACAGCAGGGCGTTGGCCTCGGCGGGCGTGAAGTAGCGAGCGACGGAGCTGGCCACGGCGTTCCTCCTGGGCACATCCTAAGGCCAGAGCGGGGCACGTCGCCACCGGGCGCGATAAGGGGCGCCGGCATGATCTCGGCGAACCGCCAGGCCCTGACCCGCTGCCGCCGCGTCGTGGTGAAGGTGGGAACCGCCGTCGCCACGCAGCCTGACGGGCGCGTCGCCCTCGGCCGTCTCGGGGCGCTCGCCGAACAGCTCCACCGGCTGCGGAGCCAGGGGCGCGACGTGCTGCTCGTCAGCTCGGGTGCCATCGGGCTCGGCGCGGCCAAGCTCGGCCTGTCGGCGCCCACCGCGGTGGTCGACCGCCAGGCGTGTGCGGCGGCGGGCCAGGGGGCCCTGATGGCCCTGTACGACACCCTCCTCCGCCAGCTCGGCGAAGTGGGCGCGCAGGTGCTGCTCACCGAAGAGGACTTCCTGCACCGCCATCGCTACGTGAAGCTTCACGACACGCTGGACCGGCTGCTTCAGCTCGGTGCGATTCCGGTGATCAACGAGAACGACACGGTCTCGACCGCGGAGCTGGCCCTCGGACACGACCGGATCTTCGGCGACAACGACCGGCTCTCGGCGCTCGTCGCCGCCGGGGTCGACGCCAACCTGCTGGTGATGCTCACCAACGTGGACGGCGTGTTCACCGCTCCGCCGGGCACCGACGGGGCGCGGCTCCTCGCGGACTGGGACGACGAGACCGAGGTGCGCTTCGGCCCCGGCTCGGATGGCGGACGGGGCGGCATGGAGGCGAAGATCGCCGCGGCCCGGGTGGCGGTGCGCGCGGGCGCGGCCGTGGTCGTCGGCTCGGGGATGGGTCCGGAGACCCTGCTGCGGGTGGTCGGCGGCGAGGTCGTCGGCACCCTGTTCGCGGCGAAGAATCCGTGGAACAAGCGTCGGCGGTGGCTCGCCTTCGCCACCCAGCCCGCTGGGCGTCTCGTGGTGAACGACGGCGCGCGCCGGGCCCTCGTGGAGCGCAACGCGAGCCTGCTCGCCGCGGGCGTGGAGCGGGTCGAGGGCGAGTTCGAGGCCGGCGCCGTGGTGTCGGTGCTCACCGCGGACGGGCGCGAGTTCGCGCGGGGGCTGTGCGCAAAGCGCGCCGCCGAGGCCCGTGCCGAAGCCGCGCACCCGGGCAACGGGCGCAGCCGGCCGCTCGTGCACCGGGACAACGTGGTGATCCTGCACGTGGAGGCGTCGTGAGCTCCGAGCAGATGGCGATCGAGGCCCGCGGGGCGAGCCGGGTGCTCGCGGCCCTGTCGAGCGAGCGCCGCGCGGCGCTGCTGCGGCGGGTGGCCGACGCGCTCCTCGATCGGCAGGAGGAGATCCTCGTGGCGAACGCCGAGGACGTGGCCGAGGGCGACGCGGCGGTGGCCGCCGGGACCCTGTCGGCGGCGCTCGCGAAGCGCCTGAAGCTCACCCCGGCCAAGCTGGAGGTGCTCGCGGACGGGCTGCGCACCCTGGCCGACGGCGAGGAGCCCATCGGGCGGGTGCTCCGCCGCACGGAGCTCGCGCCGGGGCTCCTGCTCGCCCAGGAGACCTCGCCGCTCGGCGTGCTCCTCGTGATCTTCGAGTCGCGCCCGGACGCGCTCGTGCAGATCGCCGGGCTCGCCCTGCGTAGCGGCAACGGGCTGCTCCTCAAGGGGGGCAAGGAGGCCGTGCGCTCGAACGCGGCGCTGCACGCGGTGATCACCGAGGCGCTTCAGCCCGACGTGCCAGCCGCGGTCATCGGGCTCGCCACCTCCCGGGCCGAGGTCGCCGACCTGCTCGCGCTCGACGGAGTGATCGACCTCGTGATCCCGCGCGGCTCCTCGGACCTCGTCCGCTACGTGCAGCAGCACGCCAAGATCCCGGTGCTCGGCCACGCCGAGGGGATCTGCCACGTGTACGTCGACGCGGCGGCCGATCCCGACAAGGCTCGGGCCATCGTGCTCGACAGCAAGACGGACTACCCCGCGGCGTGCAACGCCATGGAGACCCTGCTCCTGCACCGCGACCTCGCCGAGGGGCTCGGCCCGGCCCTCCTCGACGCGCTGCGCGAGGCGAGGGTGACCCTGTACGGCGGCCCGCGCGCGGTCGCGGCCTTCGGCCTGGCTCCCGCGGTCGATCTGCACCACGAGTACGGGGATCTCGCGTGCGCGGTCGAGATCGTGGACGACGTGGACGCCGCGATCGCGCACGTCCATCGCTACGGCAGCGCGCATACCGACGCGATCGTCACCGACGACGCCGCGACCGCCGAGCGGTTCCTCGACCGCGTCGACAGCGCGTGCGTGTTCCACGACGCGAGCACCCGCTTCGCGGACGGTTACCGCTTCGGGCTGGGCGCCGAGGTCGGGATCAGCACTGGCCGCATCCACGCCCGTGGCCCGGTCGGCGTCGAGGGCCTGCTGACCACCCGGTGGAAGCTCCGCGGCGAGGGCGACACGGTCGCGCCCGTCGGCGCGGGCGAGCGGAAGTTCACCCACGAGCGCCTGGACTGAAGCCGTCCCCCCTCGTTCAGCGGGCCTTCTCCACGGCCACGAGGGTGCCCAGGACGTATTCTGCGCCGCTTTCGCTACGGTAACGGTGGACGTACCCCGGGTCTGGCCAGCCTGGGGTTTTCCGCTCAGGTCGCCAACCCGCCCGCACTGCGCCGGGCGAGGAACCGGAGCGGGCGCGCGCTGGCGGTGAGGTGGGCGGACATCCACCGGCCCGGATCGGCCTCGGCCAGCGCTTCGAGGCGTCCGCGGGGGCGGCTGTTGACCTCGATCACCCACGGGCGATTCGCCGGGTCGATCGCGAGGTCGACGCCGAGCTCGCCGAGCCATGCACCGTCGGGATGATCCGACAGCGCCTCGGCGACCTGCAGCCCCGCGCGCTCGATGGCGCGCATCGTGTCGGGGGCGAGCACGTCGGTGGCGGGTGCGGCCTCGGCGCCGCGGGCGACGTTGACCACCGGATCGGTGCGGTTCCTGCGCGCGACCGCGGGGTTGGTCACCCAGGTGGCGTGCTCGTCGCGCTGCACGAGCAGCCGCACGCTGATCCCCGCCCAGCCATCAGGCGCGGGGACGGCGCGCTGGAGCAGGGTCGGCTCGGGGGCGCCTTGGACCGCGCCCGGCGCGGTCCGCGGCACGGGATCGCCACGCAGGAGGCGGCGGACGCCGGATCCGAAGGCGCCGTAGCGGGGCTTGACGAAGGCGGCGCCCCAGGCCGCGAGTGCCTCCTCGAAGGTCGCCGGGTCGCCGGTCACTTCGGGCATCCGGACGTCCCGCGCCTCGAGATGGCGCTGGCAGGCGAGCTTGTCGCGGCACAGCAGGGTGAGCGCGGCCGGGTTCACGAGCGGGAGGCCGGACAGGCCCGCCTGCAGGTCGGCGTGGCCGGTCGGGTCCTTCTTCGACGGGTAGCGGTCGTAGGCGCCGACCACCGCCACGCCCTCGACGGGCGCCCACCGCCGCGGGCGCGCGAGGAACCCGGTGACCCGGCCCGCCTCGGCCTCCCGGCCGAAGACCGCCTCGATCCCCTCGGCCCGCAGCCGCAACGCGACCCGCCCGATCGGCATCTCCTCGGGGGTGCCACGGGGCGCGCCCGGGCGCAGCGGGACGAGGACGCCGACGTGCACGGTCATGCGGGGCCTCCACAGACGCGCGCTCGGATAACCCCTATGGAGGAGGTTCCGCATGATCCGCACGCTCGCTCTCGCGCTGCTGCTCTCGGGGTGCACCGGCTCCTCGGCCGTCGCGGCGGACGCGCCGCCCTCCCAGGCCCCGCCGGGCTTCTGGGATCACTGGGGCGACGGCAAGGCGGAGCTGGACGGCTACGACCTCGTGCAGCCACGCTACGGGCACACCTACACCGGCACCGTCGTGCTCGTGTTCGTCACCGAGACCTTCACCGCGGCCCAGCGGGTCAAGTCCGACGGGGCCCACGACGACGAGTTCCCCGTGCTCAAGCTGAACTCCGTCCGGCACTTCCAGACCGGGATCTACGACTATGACATCCTGACCAGCACCTTCGTCCCCCTGGACGGACGGCTCACCCTGGGGCTACCGACCAAGGAGACCTTCGGGAGCCAGGAGTGGTGCGGCAACGTGTTCGACGAGCTGATCGTCGACCCGGGCCACCTGGAGCGCACCTGGCACAGCTACTTCGACGGCGAGGCCGACGGGACCGCGACCCACGACGCGCCCGCGGGCGGGGTGTTCGCCGACGCCATGCCGGCGCTCGCGCGTGGACTCGCGGGCTCGCTGGTCGCTCCCGGTACGCAGCGCGAGGTGCCCTGGTACCCGCGCATCGTCGACACCCGCTTCGCGCACCGGAGTCTGGCGTGGACCACCGCGACCCTGTCCCGTTCCGCCGACACGGCGCCGGTGACCGTACCCGCCGGAACCTTCGACTGCACCACGTTCACCGCGAAGGTGGCCGACGGGACCACCTTCACCTGGCAGGTCGAGGCGGCGGCGCCGCACCGGCTCGTCGAGTGGACGATCTCCACGGGGGAGAAGGGCACGCTGCGCGGGAGTGATCGCCTCGCCTACTGGAAGCTGCACGACCCGGGGCAGCGCACCCACCTGGCGGACATCGGAATGCCGGTGCCCCGCCCGGTGCCGCCGCCGAGCGCTACCGGTGCCGCTTCCGCAGGCGCTGGGCGATGACGAAGGCCATCTCCATGCTCTGCGCGTAGTTCAGGCGCGGGTCGCAGTAGGTCTCGTAGCTGCGGTGCAGGTCGCCCTCGGACAGCTCCTGGGGGCCGCCGGTGCACTCGGTGACGTCGTCGCCGGTCAGCTCGAAGTGCACCCCGCCGAGGTGGCTGCCGAGCTCCTCGTGCAGGTCGAAGGCTTGCTCCAGCTCCCCGAGGATCCGCTCGAAGGCGCGCGTCTTGATGCCCGCAGAGGTCTTGACCGTGTTGCCGTGCATCGGGTCGCAGCTCCACACCACGACCCGCCCCGTCTTGCGCACCGCCTCGATGTGCCGCGGGAGTAGGTCGGCGACCCGATCGGCGCCGTAGCGGGTGATCAGGGTGACCCGGCCGGGCACCTCGCCCGGATCGAGCGCCTGCAGCAGCTCCACGAGGTCGTCCGGGTCGAGCGTCGGGCCGCACTTGATCGCGATCGGGTTCTGGATGCCGCGGCAGTACTCGACGTGGGCGCCGTCGATCTGCCGCGTGCGATCGCCGATCCACAGCAGGTGGGCGCCGAGGTTGTACCAGGCGTCGTCGACGGGCTCGGTCTGCGACTCCTCGTAGGGGAGGAGCAGGCCCTCGTGGCTGCTGTACAGCTCCACCGTGCGCAGGGTGCGCCCGCCGCGGACGCCGACGGCCTGCATGAAGTCGAGCGCATCGCCGATGCGGCCCTTCATCTCCTCGTAGTCGGCGCGGCGGTCGGCGTGGCGGACGAAGCCGAGGTCCCAGCCCTGGGGCTGGTGCAGGTCGGCGAAGCCGCCGTCGAGCAGGGCGCGGACGTAGTTCAGGGTGGCCGCCGAGTGGAAGTACGCGGCGACCAGCCGATCCGGGTCGGGCTCTCGGCCGTCGAGGTCGAAGGTGTTCACGTGGTCGCCGCGGTAGGCGGGGTACTCCACGCCGTCGACGACCTCGGTGGACCTGGAGCGCGGCTTGGCGTACTGCCCGGCGAGGCGGCCGACGCGCACGACCGGCGTGCGCGCTCCCCAGGTGAGCACGAGGCTCATCTGGAGCAGGATCTTCAGCTTGGACTCGATGGCGCCCTTCTCGCAATCCTGGAACCGCTCGGCACAGTCCCCGCCCTGCAGGAGGAACTGGTCGCCCCGGGCCACGTCCGCGAGGCGGCGGCGCAGGGTGTCGACCTCGCCGGGGTGCACGAGTGGCGGCAGGGCGCACACCTGGAACAGGGCGCGCTCCACGGCCTCGGCGTCTTCGTAGTGGGGCTGCTGGCGGATCGGGCGGCGGCGCCAGCTGTCGGGCGCCCAAGACATGGGTGATCCCCTCCCTCGAGTGCGGAGCGTCTCGATATCGAGACCCGCGGGGCGGCGCATCCCGTCCGAGGGAACCGGTGGCGCGCGGTGGGGTCTGGAGCCCTCCGCGACCCGGCCGGCGTCGTCTGTTATGCTCCGCCGACCACAGAGGCCGCCATCAAGTCCTCAAAACCTCCGGGGGTTCAGCAATGACCAAGCGTTTCGCCACTGTCGCGGCTGCCGGCATCGGCCTGTTCTTCGCACTCGCCTGTGGCGGTGGCAGCAAGATCGACACGAGCGTCTTCGTGTCGTCGGGGTCGAGCAGCGGTGGTACCACCACCTGCCCGGCCGACGCCGTGTCCTCGGGTGACTTCACCGATGGGCAGCGGGTGATCCTCCTGGCCATCAACAAGGACGACGCCTACGCCGGCAGCGACTTCGAGAAGAAGCTGCCGATGGCCGGCAAGGTCCATGGCGACCTGCACAACAACGAGGACTGCTGGTACGGCGGGGACTTCCTCGCCGACGACGGCACCGACTTCTACTTCTACAAGGCCGCCTTCAAGCCCGAGTAGCGGGCCGCGCGACCCCGGAAGGGCAGGTGCCACGGCGCCTGCCCTTCGTGCATCGGCTCACTCCGGCGCGGCGGCGGCGATGCGGGCTCGCACCGTCTCGGGCAGCGGCACCAGCTTGTTCTGTGGGTCCACGCACACCAGGTCCAGGGTCGCCTCGACCAGCGGGCGGCTGGCGCCCGGCCGCCACGCGGACTGATCGAAGATCGCGCGGTACTCGCTGCCCGCGCGGACCGTCGTGCGGATCTCCAGCTCGTCGCCGAGGCGCGCACCATCGCGAAAGGTCATGGCGATCTTGTAGACGACGAAGCCGATTCCGTCCTCGTCGTACAGGCGGACCAGCTCTGCGGACCCCAGCAGGTGCTCGCGTGCCCGCTCGAAGTACTTCAGGTAGTTCGCGTGGTAGACGACGCCCGATAGATCGGTGTCCTCGTAGTAGATGCGGACGTGATGCACGTGGGCGCTCAAGCGCTCCTCCGGGTGCGGCGGAATGGGGGGGCTGCGGGGCTACTCGAGCAGCTTGGAGCTCTTGCCCTTCACGACGTAGTACCAGCCCAGCGTGCTCATGCGCTGGTAGACGACCAGGTACGTCTCGTCGTCGTCGGCGTTGTAGCTCTCGCGGTAGCCCGACTCGCGGTCCTTGATCTGCTCGACGACTTCCTTGTCGTCGAACTCGGGCATGCGGATCGTCCGAGCTCGCAGGGCGCTGCCTCGGTACTCCTGCCCTTCTTCGACGAGCGGACCACGATCTCGCCTTGGTCGTTGAGCAGGAACGCCTCGGACTGGTCCTTGAGGGAGTCGATCTCGAGGAGCTCCTTGATGATGTAGTCGAAGGTCAGCTCCACTGCGGCGACGCCCAGGAAGTTGTCGTCGTCGTCGTACAGCGCCTTCCCGCACGGGAGGATCAGGCCCAGGCCGTTCGGGTCGATGTACGGCGCGCCCCAGATCGGGATCCGCTGGTCCTTGGCGAGTTTGTACCAAGGGGTCTCGCGGGGGTCGAAGATGTCGTTGTATCCACCATGACCCGGGTACCCGGTGTATCCGCCGCCCTGGAGCCCGACGTGGACCCAGGAGATCGGGGTACCCACGTCCTTGATCAGCCGATCGGCGCGCGCCTGGGTGTAGGTGGCGGCCTGCTCGGAGTAGCTGCGCAGGAGCAGGGTGCGGTAGTAGCGCTTCAGGGGCTCGAGTCGCTCGAGGTTCCCGTCGGTGGCGTGGGTGTGCGTCTTGGCGAGCACGTTCACCGGGTAATCGAGGCTGATCGGCATCCCGTAGAAGTCCGACTGCACCAGGTTCGGCACCTTCTTCGAGTCATAGTCGGCGCTGAAGTACAGCGGATCGGAGGAGGGCCGTGGGGGGCGCCCCAGCATGTCGACGGCGGAGGCGGAGAGCACGCCGAGCAGGCCCTCGTAGCGCACGAAGTGCCCGTCGATGATCGCCGCCTGGGTGCCCACCTTGGTCAGCACCGCGGTGAGCGCCTCCTCGCGCTGGGCCGCATTGATTCGCTGGGCCTGGTAGAAGATCTGGCTCCCGAGGGTGATGATCGAGAAGAACAGGAAGCCCGCGACGATGCCGAGCAGGGTGATCTCGCGATGGTTCTGCATCCACCGCAGCAGCTTCTGCAGCAGGGTGTCGGGCTTGGCGCGGACCGCCTCGCCGCGGATGTAGCGGCGGATGTCCTCGGCGAAGTCGGCGACCGATTCGTAGCGCTGGGCCGGGTCCCGCTGGGTGGCCTTCGCGATGATCGCGCGAAGCTCCGTGGGGATCTTCTCGCGCGGGTTGTAGTGCTTGAGCGGGTCCTTGTCGCCCTCGGTCTGCCTCGTGATGATCGCCATCGGCATCTTGCCGGTGACCGCCTGGCGCAGGCTGACCAGCTCGTACAAGATCAGGCCGAGCGCGTACTGGTCGGAGGCGGGGGTGAGCGTCTCGGTGACGCCGTCGGCCTGCTCGGGGCTCATGTACTGGGGCGTGCCGATGATGATGTCGCCCTCGGGCTTCTGGCCCTTCTCGAGGGTGACCCACGCGGTCGGCGTCTTTCCGCTCGGGGGGTCGATCACCTTGGCGATGCCCCAGTCCATCACGTAGACCTCGCCGTAGGGCCCGATCATGATGTTCTCGGGCTTGAGGTCACGATGGATCACGCCCCGGCTGTGGGCGTAGTGCATCGCGTCGCACACCTTGAGGAACTGGTCGATACGCGTGGTGAGCGAGTGCGCCTCGTCGAGCGGCTTCTTGTTGTCGTAGAACTCCCAGCACTCCTGGATCAGCTTCTCCAGGGTCATGCCCTTGATGAGCTTCATGGAGTAGGCGAGCGCGCCCTGGTCGTTCTCCTCGAGCGAGTAGATCGGGACGATGTTCGGGTGGTCGAGCTGCGCGGTGATCTGGGCCTCGGCGTAGAACTTCGCCGCGAGGATCTTGTTGCGCCGGATCTCGTCGCTCATCTCCTTGTAGGCGACGACTCGCTGCAGATCGAGATCCTTGGCGAGCACGACGCGCCCCATGGCGCCCTCGCCGACGTGCCCGATGAAGTCGTAGCCGCGGCCGGTCTTGCCGGAGCGGGAGTCGCGCGAGTGGGAGGAAGGGCGCGCCGAGCGTGAGGGGGCACCCTCCTCGGTGCGCCGTCGCCGTCGCTCGCGGGCGCCGGTGGTGTCGTCGGGGCTGCGGGTGCGACGCCGCTGGCGGCCGGTACCCGTGCCGCTGCTGCTCCCGGTGCCGTCGCTCTCCTCGCTCTCGTCGTCTTCGCCGCCCTCGGAGCCCGGCTCGGTCGGGGCCTGGCTGGGGGTGGGTCGTGGCCTGGCCGATTCCTCCCGGGCCGACAGCGTGCCCTCGGGCTCCTGCTCGTTCGGCTCGGGATCGGGAGGCGCGGTCGACAGCGTCCCGTCCTCGAGCAGTGGCAGGGCCTCGTTGATCGCTTGCAGCGCGGCGGGCTGCAGCACGTCCCGCTCGACGAGGTCGAGCAGGAACTCCATGAGGTCGGTGCTCCCGCGCTCGCGACAGAAGCGGGCGAAGGCCGTGTCGAAGTCGTCGGTGAGAGAAGCCTGGACCGCCGCTTTCAGTTCGTTGATCTGCATCAGCGCCCCGGTGGTGCGGGAAGCCCGACCTTATCACGGTCCGCGTGCGCCTCGGAACCTCGCGGCGCGGTTGTGGAGAGTGGCTGGCCGGGGGTAGGTTCGAGGCTCGGGAGGGCTGGCGTGCCGATACGAGGAGCCAAGGGATGGATCGGGCTGCTGGGCCTGCTCGCGGCGTGCGCCGGGGGCGATCCCGGGCCGCCCTGCGCGGGTGGTGGACAGACCTCCGCGGTCATCGGCCAGGAGGATCCGACCGGCTTCGTGGCCCTGCGGGACGGCGACCCGATCGCGGTCCAGGACACGAGCAGTGGTCCCGCCCTGCGCTTCGACTTCGAGATCACCGGTCTCGACACGCGCTCATCGGCCACCGTCGTGCTCCGGATCGGCCGCAACGGAGGCGGCACGACCGACTACCTCGCGAGCGTGCGGCTCACCTGCGAGGAGCCGGGCCCGGCGACCTACACGGCATGGGCCGGCTGGCCGTCCGACTGGCCCGATCCGGGCGCCGCCCGGGGCGACTCGCTGCAGGTGCGCTCGGTGTTCACGGACGTCTCGGGCGACGCGGCCGAGGCCGACGTGGACCTCGTGGTGGGCGGGTGATCGCGCTCCTCCTCGCCCTCGGGACGGCGCTCGGCGCGCCCTGTCGGCTGGAGGTGGTCCACGCCCCGGAGGCGAGCCCGCTCGCGATCGCGGTGGCGTGGCCGACCGCCGCGGGGGACGCCTGGCTGCCGGCTGGCAGCCTCGTGCTCGCGGGAGGAGCGTGCGAGGGCGGCGTGCGCGCGCGGGTGGTCGCGCTGGACGGCTGGGTGCGCCGCTCCGATCCGGCGGCGACCTACGCCGCGCCGGGCGAGGAGGGCTGCGTGCCGGCCCCCTGGCTGGTGCCGGCCGGCGACCGGCCGCTGGAGGCCGATCGGGCGCTCCCCGATCGCCCGGCGCCTCCGGCCGGAGCGCCGCCTGCCGGCACCCGGCTCGCCCCCGCCGCGGCGACCCAGGCGTGCGCGGGCCCCCTGGTGCTCACCGACGGCCACCGGCTCCCGCTGGCCGACGCCACCGCGCTGCGCGCCCCCTCGGCGGCCGAACGGGCTGCCGCCGCAGAGGTTCGTGCTGCCTATGTGGCCGCCTTCGGGCCGCCGCCCGCGGGCGGACTGTTTCCGACGAGCCCGTGGGGCTACGCCGGCCTGCCCCTGGTGCACCTGCGAACCGCCGCGGAGATCCGCGAGGAGTGGGCCCGGGAAGACCTGCAGACCCCCGAGCAGCGCGAGAAGGCGGTCACCGATCTCGGTCCGGAGCGTCCCGATGGGGTCCCCTACTACGCGCACTTCCTGGGCCGCGACGTGCGGTTCACCGACCAGTGGGCGCGCCCGGCGACGATCGCCGCGCTCCTGGGCCTGATCCGGGCGTGGTCCGACCACTGTACCGGCACCCTCGCCCGCTCGCCCGCGGTGTGCACCGTCCAGATCGGCGACCTCGCGTTCTACGACGGCCTGCGTCCCGATCCGCTCGGACACGCCGACCACTACGAGGGCACCTGCGCCGACATCCGGTTGTTCCGGTCGGACGGCGCCCGGTACGAGGCGTGGTGGAATCGGCCGGACGATCGGCCGGGACACCCGTCGGCCTACGACGAGGGCCTCACCCGCGCCTTTCTCGCCTTCGCGTCGAGCCGGAGTGACGTCTCGGCGGCGTACTTCGATGACCCCGCCGTCTACGGATCGGTCCCGGGGGTCCACCCGGTGCGCGGTCATGACGATCACATGCACCTGTGCTTCGATGTGCACGCTGGGGGCGCAGGTGGTTGACGACTCGACGGGCCTACGCGGATAATCCCCCGAGTAGTCCCACCCTTCGGAGGGCCATGAGCACGGCGACGCAGGACCCACTCGTCGGTCACACCCTGGCCGGCAAGTATGTCATCGAGCAGCTGGTCCGCGAGGAGGGGCTCGGACGGGTCTACGACGCGGTGGTCCTGCCGCAGCAGGCGGTCGTCAACGTCAAGGTGCTCCACCCTCACCTGGTGGAGGACAAGGAGGCCTTTGGTCGCTTCGGTCGCGAGATGATGGCGACGGCCGCCGTGAACCACCCGAACAGCGTCAAGATGCTCGACTTCGGCGAGCACCGCGGGATCTTCCACTTCATCGTGCTCGAGCGGCTCTACGCGCGGACGCTCGGCGAGGAGATCGCGCGCCACGGGTCGCTCCCGGTCGACCGCGCCTGCCACGTCTCGGCGCAGATCGCGAGCGCGCTGATCACGGCGCACAACGAGAACATCATCCACCGCAACCTGTCCTCGAACAACGTGCTCCTGCTCGAGAATGCGGTTCAGGGCGACTACGTGAAGATCCGCGACTTCGGCATGTCGCGGCTCAACGACGAGCGGGGCCAGGCCAACGACGACATCTCCGGTGTCGAGACGCGCGTGGGGACGGTCGCCTACATGGCTCCGGAGTACATCGACGCCGGCGTGGTCGACCCGCGGGTCGATCTGTACGCGCTCGGCGTGCTCATGTACGAGATGCTCACCGGCGAGGTGCCCTTCACGGGGCGGCCGGGCGAGATCCTCGAGAAGCACGTCCGCGAGGTTCCGCCGGCTCCGTCGACGCGGGCGGCCGTGCCGATGTGGCTCGACGCGCTGGTCGCCACCCTGCTCGAGAAGGACCCGCTCATGCGCCCGCGGAACGCCGCGGAGGTGCTGACCGCGCTGCAGCGAGGTACGGGTCGCCGCCTCGACCCGCCCGACCTGGCGCCCGAGCCCGCCGTCCGGCCCCCCACCTCGGAGCCAGTCGAGCGGGAGGTGAACGAGCCCAGCGACGGGAGCTTCGGCGCGCTGGGCGCCCTGGCGATCGTGATCATCCTGATCGTGCTCGCGGGGATCGGCGCCGCGATGCTCGGGGCGAGCCCCTTCTAGCTGGCCCGGAGTCTAGCAGGGCTCGGGGAGATCCTCCCATCGCCCGCTGGCCGGTCTCGGCCGATGCCGGCGCCCGCCCGTCGGTCACGTGCTACAAGCACGCTCCCTGCTCGGGTACGCCAGGCTTCGCTCGGCTCGTCGACCTCGACTCGAGCCTGGCTCAGCGGGCTCGGTCCGGCTTTCTCCCGAGACCTGCTAGGCCACCGGCAGGCGCCAGGGCGTGCGGGCCACGCCGCCGTCGCCCTGGCCGGTGGGGAGTTGGGCCTCGACGGTCGTGAACGGCAGGGGCGGCACGTCGTAGCGCCACCGGATCAGGCTGGTCCACAGGGCGTGATCGACCTCGAGCGGGTAGCGGAGCGGGCCGGCGTTGCTGAACCACAGGTGCGGCGCGACCTCGAGCGTGCCGTCGGGGTGGCGGTGCTGGTCGGCGAGCCCGATCTCGAGGCGGCGGAGGAAGCGGCCGGCGCGGCCGAAGCGCCCGGCATGGCGCTGGGTCCAGGAGAAGCCGGAGATCGCGAGCGCGGAGCGGGCGAGCAACGGGTGGGGCGGGATCACGATCGGGCCCGGCCGGTGGGGCTGGCGGCTGTTCCGGTGGTGGTGCCGCACGCGGGGGGCGCGGTCCGGATCGGCGACGAAGGCGGCCGACGCGGCGTCCCCGGCGAGCACCGTCCAGTCCACGCGCGCCCGATAGGTCCACGCCCCGAAGCCGTGGGTCACCAGGTCGGGACTGTTCGCGGGGTGTACGAAGAGCTCGGGTACGAAGGTGATCGTGCCGTCCTCGCCCGGGACCTCCACCAGGCGGAAGCCGAAGCCCCGGGTGTGCAGTCCGACGGTGTTGCTCGTGCACCGCAGGTCGAAGCCCTGCAGCAGCACGGTGCCGCCCCGACCCGGGGGCAGGGGCACCGCGATCGGGTCGCCGCGCACCGTCGCGGGGCGTCCGATCTCGCCATGGGCCTCCAGCGTGGCCGTCCCCGAGGTGGCGGCCAGCGCGGTGGTGTGCAGGCCGGTGAGGAAGGTGCGGGCGGTACCCCGGTCGGGCACACGACCGACGGTGAACCGCGCCTCGTATTCGCCCGCGAGGGCCGCCTGCACCGGGTCCCAGGACGCGTCGATCAGCGACGCGAGGTGGTTCAGACGGTGCGGCGCGCGCAGCCAGGCGAAGTCGAAGCCCTGCCACAGTGGGATCGCGCCGGCGCTCATGGCCGCTGGACGACTACCACGCGAGCCGGGCGCAGGAGGGTTCCGTCACGGTCGCGGTAGCCATGGGCCTCGACGGTCGCGATCGTCCCGTCGGGGAGGCGGTCGGACGACACCGCGCCCACGGCTTCCTGGATCGTGGGGTCGAAGCGCTCGCCCGGCGCGCCGAAGCGCTCCACGCCGCGGCGTTGGAGGGCGCCGAGGGCCTCGCGGTGCAGGCTGCGGATGCCCTGGAACCAGGGGCTGTCGCGGTCCGGGGCGCTCGCGAGGGCCCGGTCCAGTGCGTCGAGTACCGACAGCAGGTCGCCCAGGCCCCGCTGGCGCTCCGCGGCGCGGGCCTGGCGCACGGCCGTCTCCTGGCGCGCCCGCACGCGCTCGAGATCCTGCTGGAGCTCCACGTAGCGCTGGCTCACGGCCTTCAGCTCGGCGCGCAGGCGCTCGTTCTCCTGCTGTGCGGCCGCCAGGTCCCCGGCGCGGATCACGGGCTCCAGCGGGGCAGGCTCTCGCCGCGGCGGCTCCTGCCGTCGCTGCTGGGGGCGACGCCGGGGATCGGCCCGCATCGGAGGACGGCCGAAGAAGGGATCGGAGGGGTCGAAAGGGCCTCGGGACATTGGGGCCTCTGCAAGTGGGTTCCTTGCAAGATGCTAAGCCCGAACCGGCCCTGCGCAAGGGCTCGGTGGTGGCACGCCGGGTCTGTCGAGTCTACAACGATGAACCCTAGCGTGCTCGGTCCGATTGCTCCCGAGGGCTGCCAGGTGAACGGCCACCGCCCCGACAACGACACCTCGGTGAGGGCCGACTACTCGCCGATCTGCGCCTCCAGGTCCTCCCACTCGGTGTACAGCTTGTCGCGCTCGTGCTCGGCGGCGGTCAGCTCCTCGCCCAGGGACCGGGCGCGCTCGTAGTCGTCGCCCACCTCGAACAGGGTGGCCTCGACCCGCGCCACCGTGGCCTCGGCGGCCTCGAGCTCGCCGTGGATCGCCTCGATCCGCCGCTCCGTGCGCTCGCGGTCCCGATGCCGGCGCTTTCGGGCTTCGTAGTCCTCCGCGCCCTCGCCGGGCCCGTCCTCGGGCTCCCGGACCGTCTCGCCGGGGGCGAGCAGCTCCGGAGTGACCCCGAGGTGGACGGTGGCCGTGCCGTTCTCGACCCGCACCACGTGGGTCGCGAGCTGCTCGACCACGTAGCGGTCGTGGGTCACCAGCAGCAGCGCCCCTTCGAACCCGGCGAGGGCGCGCACGAGCACCTCGACCGTCTCGGCGTCGAGGTGGTTGGTGGGCTCGTCGAGCAGGAGCACGTTGGCCGGGCGGGCCACCAGCGCCGCCAGCGCCACCCGGGCCCGCTCCCCGCCGGAGATCTGCCCGATCGGACGCAGGGCGTCGTCACCGGACAGGCCCAGCGCGCCGAGCACGGTGCGTAGCCGCTGCGGGCCGAGCAGGGGAGCGGCGCCGGCGAGGTAGTCGACGGCGCTCGCGTCCTCGGGCAGCTCCGCGGCGAGATCCTGTGTGAACAGGCCGATCCGCACCCGATCGCCGACCTTGCGCCGGCCCGCGCTCGGCTGCAGGCGGCCGGCGAGGGCGTGCAGGAGCGTGGACTTGCCCGCCCCGTTCGGCCCGAGCACCGCCACCCGGGACCCGCGCTCCAGCACGAGGTCGACGGCGGAGAGGATCGGAGGGCCGCCCGGCCACCCGAGGGTCGCGTCGCGGAGGCTCACCGCCTCCTGGGCGCCGGCGGGCGCCTCGGGGAGCACGAGCCGCGGCAGGCGCTGCGGCGTGTCGGGCGCCTCGATGCGCTCCATCCGGTCCAGGCGGTTCTGGCGCGAGCGCGCCTGGGACGCTTTGGTCGCCTTGGCCTTGAACCGCTCCACGAACCGCTCGAGGCGGGCGATCTCGTCCTGCTGCTTGTCGAAGGCGGCCTGCTGCGCGTCGACTCGTGCCTCGCGCTGGGCCAGGAAGGCAGTGAAGTTGCCGGCGTAGCGGTGCAGGCGGTGACCGCGGATCTCCAGGACCCCCTCGGCGACGGCGTCGAGCAGGTGTCGGTCGTGGCTCACGACCACCATCGCCCACGGCGCGTTGCGCAGGTGATTCGCGAGCCAGGAGCGCGCCTGCAGGTCGAGGTGGTTCGTCGGCTCGTCGAGCAGGCCGACGTCGGGCTGCGAGAGCAGCAGGCGGGCCAGCGCGATCCGCATCTGCCAGCCGCCCGAGAAGGTGTCGCACGGCCGCTCCCAGTCCTCGGGGCCGAAGCCGAGCCCGTGCAACACCTCGCCCACGGTCCGGTCCTGGGTGAATCCGCCCGCGAGGCGAAAGGCCTCCATCGCCTCGGCGTGGTGCTCCACCGCGCCGGCAGCACCGGCGGTCACCGCCTCCTCGGCGGCGTGCAGGCGCGCCCGGAGCGCCTCGAGGCGGGTCATGGCGGAGCGCGCCTCCTCCCACACCGTGTGCGTCGACCCCGAGACGGCTTGCTGCGGCAGGTAGCCGAGCCGGAGGCCCGAGCGGGGGATCACCCGCCCCTCCCAGGGCGTGACCTCGCCCACCAGCGCGCGCAGCAGGGTGGTCTTGCCGGTGCCGTTGCGTCCGACGAGGGCCGTGCGCGTGCCCGGACGCAGGTGCCAGGTCGCGTGCTCGAGCAGCACGTCGCCCCCGGGCGCCAGGCTCAGGTCTTCCAGCCGGATCATGCGCATCCCCCGCGCCGCGGATCTATCTCGTCGATGCGCCTGCCGGGGGGTGCCGGGGGGACGGATCCCCGGGTTGGCTCGGACCCGGCTAGCAGCCCCACAGCGCGAGCCGGTTGCCGTCCGGGTCGGTGAAGAACGCGAAGGGCCCGTCCTCGGTCTGCTGGCGCTGCACCGGGACGTCGTGGTCGCGGAGGCGCTTCACGGCTGCGTCGAGGTCATCGACCCGCAGGGTGACGAGCACGCTCGAGCCGTGACTCGCGTCGGGTACGAGGCTGCGGGGGCTGATCCCCAGGTGGACGGCACCCTCGTGGGTCCGGAGCATGGTGTACCAGGTGTCGTGCTCCTGGCGCACGAAGGGGAGCGCCAGCGCCTCGCGATACCATTCCGCGAGCCCCGCCGGGTCGTCCGAGACGAGCACGAGCCCACCGATGTATCGGATCGTCATCCGTCCCCCGTGCCCGTGAGAAGCCTATCGCGAGCCGGAGCGTGCGCCTTGATACGGTGAGTCGCATGCGGCGCTCCATCTTCGTCCTCCTAGCGATCATCACGGCCATGCCGGCGTTCGCCGCCGATCTGCCGCAACCCGAGCAGGTACGTCGCCTCGCCGAGGATCCGGACCGAGCCGGCGAGGCGCTGGCTGCCGGCCTTCGCGCGGTGGCCGACGCTCCGGAGGATCCGAGCGCTTTCGCGGCGCTCGTGGACGCGGTGCAGGCGGCTCGCGGCCCGACCCTCGACGCCCGGGACGTGCAGGCCGCTCGCCTCGGCGCGGGGGCCGCCCGGGTCGAGGTCACCCTCGCCGACGGGACCCGGCGCGTCTTCGACGCGGCGACCGGGGCGGGCACCGGCGGTGAGCTCCCGCCCGATCCCCCGGCGGCGCCCGCCCACCGTGGCGTCGAAGCGGTCGATGGTGGCTGCCGCGCCGACCGGGGGCTCCACCGGACCTCCGCCTTCCTCGCCCCCTGTGCCGACCTCGCTGGCGGGGTCGTGTCCCCGGACGGCCGGCGGGCGGTCACCCTGCACGCGACCAGCCGGCGCGCCTACACCGAGCGCCTGTGGGACCTGGACGCCGGCACCGTGCTCGCCACCCTGCGCACCGACGTGAACCCCGCCGGGCGCTGGCAGGCGTGGTTCTCCGCGGACAGCCAGCGTCTGTTCACCTACGACAACGGTGGGATGCGGGCGCAGCCCCTGTACGACGCGCGGACGGGCAAGGTGGTCGCGGTGCTCGGGCCCGTGCAGCGGGAGGGACGGTTCACGCCCGACGGCACGCGGGTGGTGCTCGCCGACGTCGACCTCGAGTCCTTCGACGCCGACGACGGCGTGCTCGTGAGTCGTCTCGGCGTCGACGGCGATGCGTGGTCGCCGCGCGCCTTCCTGGATGACGGGCGCCACGTCGCGGTCGCCGACGGGGAGCACACCCTGCTGTGGGACGTCGTCGACGGCGACGTGGTGCGGGTGCTCGGCACCTGGGACGATCGCGGCTCGGACGGCCGGCGGGTGCTCGCGGGCCGGCCGGGCGGGCCGGTGCGGGTGTTCGACACCGGCCCGGCCGAGGCCGAGGTGGTCCTCGGTGCCCCCGGGGCGTCGGTCCGCG
>Ga0114931_10002595_pt1 | contig 22935 bp, 22 predicted proteins | sample 2SBtaG_FD_89579 | JGI IMG/M metagenome (GOLD analysis project Ga0114931, IMG submission 89579) | Deep subsurface microbial communities from Kolumbo volcano to uncover new lineages of life (NeLLi) - 2SBTROV14_V59a metaG | ecosystem: Environmental > Aquatic > Marine > Volcanic | place: Kolumbo... | reverse complement strand
TGGCGCTGCATCACAGCGTGATCCCAGCTCGCCCGCGCAGCCTCGCCTCGAATCCTCAAGTCGATCCGGCATCCTGCCGAAGGGCAAGAGATGGCCGAGTCGGCGAGGACCACCCCCTTCTGGATGCTCCCGCATCGCGCGCAGCTCCAGCTCCTGATCGTCTCCATGCTGGGCTCAGGGCTCGTACTCCTGGCTGCGGGCGCCCTCTTCGGCTTGCTGGTCGTGGGTGCCCGCGAAGCGTTGCAGATGTTCGCCGAATTCCATCATGTGGAGGCGGCGGGGCGCTCGCTGCAGCTGATTGCCATCTGCCTCACCACGCCGTTGGGCCTGGGAATCTTCCAGCTTGCGTTCGTCGGCTACCTCTACTGGTTCTGCCATACGCCCCTCGCCGGAGTGCGCCCGCGCTTCTTCCGCATGGAGAGCGGCTCCCCGAACCGCGCCCACCTGCCCCTCGGTAGCCGCATCGCCCTGCGGGCCGCAGCGGTGGCCACCCTCTCCTTCTTCTTTGCGCCGGTGCAATCCGCCTTCGGAGCGTTCGCCTTGGCGGTGGGAATCGGCACCTGGCTGCTCTTCGCCAGTGCCGCAGACGAGGAGATCCTCTACCGGGTCCCGCTGCCTCAACACAGCCCGGAAGCCCTCGTCGAGCAGCACGGCGAAGCAGCCCCGCTCTAGCTCTTCTTGAGCTCGATCAGCACCTCGTGGTAGCGCTTCTCTCCCACGTTGACGGCCCACTCCGTGCCGCCCTTGGGAACGCGCACGGTGTTGCCCTGCGGCGGCACCACACCGACGAACCAGTCCAGCGGCCCGCCTTCGGGCATGACGCCGGCCACCAGATCGCCGGAGTCGATCACCAGGAAGTAGTCGTGCTCGTGGTGGTGGAGGGCGCTGGCCTCCCCGGGCGCGAGCTCCATCTCCCAGATCTTGACGTCGTCGTCCTCGTAGAGCACTTCGGTGCCCACCCCGCCGATCGAATCACCCTTGTGCTCCGCGCGGAACTTTCGCAGGCGTTCTTCCAACTCCGGGGTGATCTCGGCATATTCCGGCTCGGTGTGCTTCATGATCGGGTCTCCTTGGTGGATACGGAGGATGGGGATGCGGGCCCACGCGGCTGCAGCTCCGACTCTCCGGGACTTGGATTTTCGAGCAGGGCCTGGGTGGCGCTGCCGAGGCGCCCCTGGGTGTCGAAAACGCTCACCTCGACCACGGCGCAGCGTCCGTGCGCCACCAATGGCCGCGCCTTCAGTGCCATCCATTCGCCCGCGGGTGGGCGTTCCAGGTAGAGCGTCGTGTCTGCGTTGATGTAGGGCTTGCCCAGGCGCCCGTCGCTTCCCCAGGCTGGATTCTGCGCATGCAGGGCGGGCAAGACCGTGGCGGCGTAGACGAGATCGGCGCTCGCCGCCGCCACGACCAGCGGCGTCATGCCCACGCCGTGGAAGAGCGCGGGCTGCGGATGGACCCAGAGCAGAGGCTCCCCTTCATGCACTCCGAAGCGGATGGCGAGGTGGCGGTGGAAGCCCGGCGGCACGCGATCCGCGATCGCAGCCGGGTAGAGCGCAGCGTCCTCCAGGTGTTCGGGGCCTTCCGGCGGCGAACCCTCTGGAACCAAGGGAGGGGAGCCGTCATCCAGGAGCAGGGCGGAGCCTCGTGCCACCGCCCGACCCTCGCAGTGGAGCACACTCTCGAGGAGCGCCAGGCGCCTTCCCCGGCGCAGGGTACGGGAGCGACGCAGCAAGGGCTTTGCCGGCACGGGCCTGAAGAGATCGACCCCCAGACGTACCGGGCGCAGACCCACCTCCCGGGCAGCGGCCTCGAAGCCCTGGGCCAGCAGCGCGGCCACCGCGCCCCCGTGCAGCATCTCGCTGCTCCAGGGACTTCCCGCACTGCGGCTCGGAACGAAGCGTTCGCCGTCGCGCTGGAATACGGGCTCCGGCATGGGGCCCCTAGAAGCAGGGCGGGAGCCCGAGGCCCCGCCGTGCGATGATGTTCTTCTGGATCTCCGAGGCACCTCCGCCGATGGTGTCCACCACCGTGTAGCGATAGGAGCGCTCGAAGCGACCACCCAACGGAGCGCCTTCCTCGCCGGGCTTCAGCTGCCCCTCGGGACCGAGGATGTCGAGAGCCATGTTTGCCAGGCGCTTTCCACTCTCGTTCATGAAGAGCTTGTACTGCGAAGATTGGATGGTGGGAACCCCGCCCTTCAACGCCTCGGAGATCACCCGGCGCTGGAGCATGCGGGAGACCTCGAGGTGTGTGACCGCGCCCGCGATCTTCCGGCGGACGCCGGGATCCCGGCGCAGGGACGCGCCATCGCGCCGGGCCTCCCGCACATAGCCGCACAGCGCCTTCACCTTCTCCTCCAGCGGGCCCACAGGCATCATGGCGAAGCGCTCCAGATCGAGGGCTTCGCAGATGTAGGTCCAGCCCTTGCCCACCTCGCCCACCACGAAGTCGTCGGGCACGAAGACCTTGTCGAAGAAGACTTCGTTGGTGCGCTCATCGCCGATGGTCCAGGTGGGATGAATCGTGAAACCCGGGTGGTCCATGGGGATGAGGAAGAGGCTGATTCCCTTGTGCTTGTGCTCGCCCGTGCGTGCGCCCACCCAGTACCAGTCGGCGAAGTGCGCCGAGGTGGTCCACACCTTCTGGCCGTCGAGCTGCCAGCCACCCGCCACCTTCGCAGCCCGCAGCTGCATGTTGGCGGCGTCGCTGCCGGCACCCGGCTCGCTGTAGCCGATGGCAAACTCGACTTCTGCCTGGATGATCTTGGGCAGGAAGAAATCCTTCAGCTTCTCGCTGCCGTGGCGGATGATCGTCTTGCCCACGATGCCCACGCCCTTGCCCGGCTGTGGCGCGCCGTGGCGCGAGAGCGCCTCGGTCAGGATGAAATCGTAGATCCCCGAGCGCTCCTGCCCCCCGTAGCGCCGGGGCCAGGACATCCCGAGCCAGCCCTTTGCGGCGAGCTTGCGCATGAAGGCGCGCTTTGGCGCACTGTCCACGGTCTGCGAGAGCTGCTCCGGGTTGGCGTCCATGACCTCGGGGGAGGTGTGCTGCTGGAGGAACGCCTCCACCTCCTCCTGGAAGGCCTGCTCTTCAGGGGCGAGGTCGAAATCCACGTCAGGCGGGCCTCCGGATCTCGGCGCTGGTCTGCTGTTCGGCGCGCATGGCGTCCGCCAGGCCCACGTGCTGCCCGCGCAGGATCAGGCGCTTGGCCGCAGCCAATACCTCCGGGCGAGCTTCCGCCATGGAGAGTGCCATCTCGCGCGCCGTCTTCATGAGCTCCGCCGCGGGCACCACGGCATTCACCAGGCCAATTCGCTCCGCCTCCTCCGCCAGGATGGGCTCCGCCCGCAGCACCAGCTCGAGCGCCTTGCCGCGCCCCACCAGCCCCGGCAGCAGATGGGTGCTCCCGAGGCCCGGAAGGATGCCGAGCTTCGCGAAGGTGAGGCCGATCTTGGCTCCCGCGGCTGCAATGCGCACGTCGCAGGGCAGGATCATCGTCACGCCCACGCCGATGGCGTGGCCGTTGACGGCGGCGATCACCGGCTTGGGACACCCCGCCAGCTCGAGCGGAAGCTTCTTCAGGAAGTCCTCCTCGCCGAGCCTCGGGCCCTTGCCCCGGCTCTGCCCCGCCTGGTGCGCCCGCAGGTGCTCGAGATCGACGCCGGCGCAGAAGCCCCGACCCGCACCCGTCAACACGATCACCCGCACGGCGTCGTCGTCCCGGCTCGCGCGAAAGGCTGCCACCACCTCGTCACCCATCTCGGTGATGTAGGCGTTCAGCTTCTCCGGGCGGTTCAGGGTGATCGTGGCAATGCCGTCGGAGACGTCGCTGAGAATATGCTCGTATTGCATGGCGGGGACCTACTTGCCGGTGTACGGCGCCCAGCGGGGCTTGCGTTTCTCGACGAAGGCCTTGGTCCCCTCGTCCAGGTCCGAGTGGCCGGTGTGATCCTTGATGAGCTGCCAGGTGTGGGCCAGGGCCGGGCGAAGGCCCATGTCCAGGCTCTCCCAGATGGCCTGCTTGCTGCGCGCCAGCGCTGTGGGCGAGTGCTGCGCGATCTTCTGCGCCAGCTCCCGCGCGCGGGCCAGGAGCTTGTTTGCCGGCACCACCTCCCCGACCAGACCCAGGGAGAGGGCCGTCTGCGCGTCCATTCGCTCGGAGCCTCCGAGCAGCGCCATGCGCAGCACCTGCTCCAGCGGAATGCGGCGCGCCAGCCCCACGGGCTCGAGGCCGGCGATGAGCCCCACCTTGACATGCGTGTCGAAGAAGCTCGCGTGCTCCGCCGCCACGATCAGGTCGCTATCGGCGATGAAGTGCAACCCACCGCCGCAGCACATGCCGTTGACGGCGGTGATGACGGGCTTCCAGCACTGGTTGTGGAGGGCGGTGAGGTGCAGCCACGGCGGGTCGTCCACATCCTGGGCGGCCGTGCTCCGGGCCGCACCGCTCGCCACGTCGGCCACGTCCATGCCGGTGCAGAAGGCCTTCTCGCCGGCGCCGGTGAGGATGATGCACACCACCTCACCATCGGCGGCCAGCTCGCCCCAGAGCCTGCGCAGCTCCTGGGCCATGGTCAGGTTGAAGGCGTTGTGGCGCTCGGGGCGGTTCAGCGTCACCGTGGCCACGCCGCCCTGCTTTTCGACGAGCAGCGTCTGGTAGCTCATGCCTTGCCCAGGATGGCGATCCCGCAAGAAGTCGGATGGCCGCCGATGTTGTGCGAGAGCGCGAGGCTGGCGCCCTCCACCTGGCGCTCGCCGGCGGTGCCGCGAAGCTGCAGCGTGTTCTCGTAGACCATGCGCACGCCGGTGGCGGCGGTGGGATGCCCAAACGATTTGAGACCCCCGTCGGTGTTCACCGGCAGGCGGCCGGAGAGCTCGAAATCGCCGTCGGCGATGTGCTCTTTGGCGGAGCCCTTCTCGATGAAGCCCAGATCTTCATAGGTGAGGAGCTCCGTCAGCGAGAAGCAATCGTGCACCTGGGCCACGTCGATCTCCTCGCCCGGATTGTCGATGCCGGCCTGGGCATAGACGTCCTTGGCCGCCCAGGTCGTGGGCTTCCAGGAGAGAAAGTCGTTGCCGGGTTCCTTCTGCGGGTTGGGACCCGCAATCACCGTGACCCCCTTCACCAGCACGGGCTCGCCGGCATAGCGCCCGGCCAGCTCCTTGCGCGTGAGGATCGCCGCAGCAGCGCCGTCGGTCTGGGCCGCGGAATCGTAGAGGCCGAAGGGCCAGGAGATCATGCGCGCCTTGCGGTAGTCCGCCATCGTGATCTCGCGCTTCAGGAAGGACTTGGGTGCGAGGCAGCCATTGTGGTGGTTCTTGATGGCAATCTTCCCGAGGTCCTCGCGGCTGGCACCGTACTTCTCGAAGTACTGGGCCGCGCAGAGCGAAAACCAGGCCGCCGGCGTCGCCGGCAGGTCGCGCACCTGGGTCATCACCACGCTGGGGCCGGAGACCCCGCGGTCCTTGGGCTTGTCGTAGCCCAGCACCAGCACGGTGTCGTACAGCCCCGCCACGATGGACATCACGCCCAGACGCAGGCAGTCGGTGCCCGTGGCGCAGTAGTTCTGCAATGTGGTGACGGGGATCCCGAAGAGCTTCAGGGCGTCGGAGCACTCGTGGGGGCCTCTGTTGGAGTAGACCGAGCCCGTGAAGATGGCCTGGATCTCCTCCTGGGGCTTCTCGATGCCGGCATCCGCGTAGGCCTCGTAGGCGGCATCGACGATCATGTCCGAGGGACTCTGGTCCCAGTTCTCTCCGAATTGGCAGCAGCCGACACCGACGATGGCCACCTTGTCGCGAAGCGCATCCTTCTGCATGGAGTCTCCGATCCTGGGTTTCGTGGAGGAGAGAGCCGGTCTAGGCGGGGACCGGCGTCGCCTTCCAGTAGTAGTTGGGGCGCCCGCCCACCTGGTGGATGCGGCGGAACTCGAACTCCACCGCGAGGCCGATCTTCGTGGCCTCCGGGGTGGTGTTGACCAGCTGGAGGTGGACGCGGGCGCCCTCTACCTCGACGATGGTCACAAGGGTGGGCGGGTTCGGGGTGGGGAAGAAATAGTCGAAGGTGTAGGTGACGACCTTCCCGACCTTGTCCGAGAGGCGCAGCTTGCCAAAGTCGTCCTTGGCGAAGCAGCTCTCGCAGACCCGCTGCGCCGGGAACTGCACGGCGCCGCAGGCGTTGCACTTCTGGCCGAGGAAGGCGATCTCGTCGTCGCGCTCGCGGAAGTGAATGGTGGCGGAGAGGCCCGGGGCTGGCGCTGGCGCATACTCCCGGGCGTCCAGGCTGCGGGCCTTCAGATAGTCGTCGTAGCGCGCAACGGGGCGGCGGCGCGCCAGGTGCCAGCTGACCCCCCGGCGGGCCTCCAGCTTCTCGATGTGCTCGCTCACGGTGAAGGCCAGGGCATCGCCGCCGTCGCCGTAGCTCGCCACGAGCAGCCGCTCGCCGGCCTTGGCCGTCTCGAGGGCGTGCGCCAGCTGCAGGGGGGCAGCGGCGACCCCGGCATTGCCGAGACGCCCGAAGAGCGGCTCCTGCACCTTCGCCGTACCCAGATCAGCGCCGAGACGCCGCGCTGCGCCCGCATGGCTGCGGGCGTTCGGGGCGTAGAGACAGACCTTCTGGAAATCCCCGATGCCGGCACCCATCTCGGCCAGCAGGCCCTGCACCGCCTCGCAGATGCCGGGGGTGTAGCCCTCCTGGATGACGAAGCGGTCTTCCCAGGAGTGGACGAAGGGGTCTCCCTCGCTGCGCCAGACATCCACGATCTCGTCCGCAAAACTGAAGGCCGCATCGAGGCGCGCGATGCTGTCCTTCTCCCCGACCAGGAAGGCGGCGGCCCCGTCCCCGCTGTGGGCCTCCAGGCCCGAGCCGGGGGCACCCATCCGGCAGTCGCTGGCAAGAACCAACACGAGCCTGGCCGAGCCGGCATCCACGCTGTCTGCCGCGGCGCGCAGGGCGTCGGTGCCCGCGCGCAGGCTGCCGGAGAGGTCCGCCGTGCGCACCTTGCGCGGAAGGTCGAGAGCGCGCGCAATCAACGCCGCGCCTTGCTTCTCCTTGAAGGGATAGGTGGTAGAGGCGAAGAGCACGGCGTCCACCCGCGCGCGGTCGAGGCCGCGCAGGCAATTCGCCGCCGCGGTCACTGCCATGCTCACCGCGTCTTCGTCACTCCAGGCCACGGCCTTCTCGGGGCCTGCCTCGGGGGCCGGGCGACCCTGGATCACGGCAAGGGGAAGGCGGGTCGGCGGTACATAGGCGCCGTAGGAGACGATTCCAGCCATGGTTGGGGGGCTCTCTGACATGGGGTGGGGATATTTCGATACGGAGCGTATTGTAATTGCCCAACGGCGTCAAACCGGGGATTGGGGGCCAGGCTCAGGTTCGCGGGCGGGTCCCGATGACGCCGGCGGCGGCGAGCTGGGCGATTTCCTCCTCGGAGAGGCCGGCGAGCTCCCGCAGGATCTCGGGGCAGTGCTCTCCCAGCGTCGAGGCCGGCCGGCGCACCCAGCGCTTGACGCTTCCAAAGCGGAAGGGCACGGTCGGCACCGGCTGGCGGCCCAGCACCGGGTGGTCCACCGCCTCGTAGAAGCCGCGCGCCCGGTGCTGGGGGCACTCGCTCGCCCTGCGCGGGTCGGCGACAGGCGCGGCCGGGATTCCCGCGGCCCGCAGTACGTCCACCAGCTTGCGGCGCTCCTGGCCTGCCGCCCAGGGGCGCAGCTGGGCGTCGATGGCGTCGTGGTGGGCCTGCCGCCCGGCCAGCCTCGCGAGCTCGGGATCCCGGGCCCAGGCGGGCTTTCCGAGCACGCCGACCAAGGCGGCCCACTGGTCGTCCGTGGCGACGGAGAGGGCGAGCCACTGCTCCCCTCCGGGCCGGCTTCCGGCACAGGGGTAGAGGCCCTGGGGTGCCGCGGACGCGGAGCGGTTGCCCATGCGTCCGAGCACGCGACCCGTGGTGCTGTACTCCAGGACGGCCTCCGCGGCGGCATTCAGCGCCCCTTCCACCATGGTGCACTCCACGTGGTGCCCGCGGCCCGTCTGCTCGCGCAGGGCCAACGCCACCAGAAAAGCAAAGGCGGCGTGCATGCCGGACAGCGGGTCGCAGGGGCCACGCTGGATGCGCGGCTGATCGTCCGGGTGGCCGGTCTGCCACGCCAGGCCGGTGAGCTGCTCCATGGTCTGGGCGAAGCCCGTGTGGTCTCGCCAGGGTCCGGAGAGGCCGAAGGCCGGCATGCGCACCAGGATGGTGCGCGGGTTCAGCGCCTGGATCTGCGGCCAGTCGAGGCCCCAGCCTTCCAGCACCCGGGGCGTGAAGTTCTCCACAACGGCATCGCAGGCCTGGATGAGCTTGCGCGCCACCGCGAGGCCACGCGGGTCTGCCACGTCGAGGGCCAAGCCGCGCTTGTTGGTGTTTGCCGCCGCAAAGAATGCACTGGCCTCCCACCAGTCCGGAAAGCGGTGGCGCGCCATCCCGCCGGTCATGCGCATACCGTCGGGCCGCGTGGGAGACTCCACGTGGATCACGTCTGCGCCCAGGGCGGCGAGCATGTGGGTGGCGGAGGGCCCGGCCCACCAGGCGGTGAAGTCGAGGATGCGGATGCCTGCGAGGGGGAGCGCCCCCGGCCCGGCCCCGGGAGCCGGGCGGCCGGACGCGTGGGGCAAGACCCTCCCCGTATGCTCTCCGAGGCGCGGGGCCGGACGCGGAGGCGGCGGGTCCACGTCGTCGATGCGGTAGGGCGGACGCGGCTGCAGGGCGCCGCCCACGGCCTCCTTGCGCAGCATGCCGCGCGCCACGACCTGCTCGTGGTGGCGCAGGGTGTCGCCGTTCAGCACGGGAGCCACGGGGATGCGCAGTAGCGCCGCCTGCTCGAGGATCTCCGCCGTCGTGTGCTTGCGCGTCCACGCATGGACCAGGGCATTCCACTCTTCCAGATGAGCTACGCGCCCCTGGATCTGGGTGAAGCGCTCGTCGCCCCGCAGCTCCGGGTGCCCGATCAGCAGCATGAAATCCGACACCTGTTGGCGCGAGTTCGTGCAGAAGCCCACGTAGCCGTCCGCCGTGGGCTCGATCGAAGGCGTCTCGACGGACTGGGGCAGGCCGGTGGGAATCTCGATGCCGAGGATCCGGAACATCAGGTCCGCATAGTTGGTTCCGGCCACCGTCATCGCCTCGAAGAGCGAGAAGTCCACGTGCTCGCCCTGGCCCGTACGACCCGCGCGCTGGACTGCGGCCAGGGCCGCGACGGCGGCGTAGGTGCCCCCCAGCCACAGGGGGATGCGGCCCCCGGCCTGGAAGGGCTCTTTGCCCGGCAGGCCGCGGGTCCCGATGGAGCCGCAGCCGGCCTGGAGGGTGAACTCCGTCCACGGCTGATGCTGCCACGGGCCGGAACGGCCGAAGGCCGTGATCGAAAGGACCACCAGGCCGGGATGCGCTGCGAGAAGCCGAGCGGGAGCCAAGGCGGCGGGCATCGCGCTCTCCACTACGAGGTCGGCACCCGCCACGAGCGCCTCCACCTCTGCGTCCCCGGGTGCGCCCACCACACTGCGCTTGCCGCCGGCGAGAAAGCGAAACAGGGGAGCGGAGCCTTCTCGCAGGGGGTCCCCTTGCGCGGGCTCTACCTTGACCACATCTGCTCCGGCATCCGCCAACAGCTTCGTCGCGTAACCACCGGCGATGCCCTGGGAGAAGTCGATGACCCTCAGTGTGCAGAGGCCGTTCACGGACACCTCAGCCGAGCAGCTGGTCCGGGATCGCGTCCAGCCCGTAGAGTGCCTTCACGTTGTCGTGGAGCATCTTCTTCACCTCGGCCTTCGGAACGCCCCGGAAGACCCGCTCGAGGGTCACGCGGCTGTTGGGCCAGTCGCTCCCGGTGTGCGGGTAGTCCGTGGACCACATCAGATGGTCCCCGTTCAGGTGGTGGCGCAGCTCGATCCCCACCCGGTCCATCATGAAGGTGGCCCAGAAGTGCTTGTGGAAGACATCACTCGGCATGCCGGACATCTTGCGCGTCGCCTCGGTGAAGAAGCGAAAGCGAAGGAACATGTCGTCGGTCTGCTCGAGAAGGGATGGAATCCAGCCGATGTTGGCCTCCGCCAGCACGATCTTCAGCTCCGTGAACTTGTCGTAGAAGCCCGTGAAGATCAGGTCCGAGGTGACCGGGATGGTGTGCGAGCCCGCCTTGATGGCGCCCGCCGAGCCCAGGAAGCCCAGCTCCGTAAAGGAGCGCCGCTGCTCGCTGCCGCTGGGACGCAGGAAAGAGCCGATGTGCACGACCACGGGGACCCCGGCCTCGTTCGCCAGACCGAAGAAGGGATCATCCTCGGCGCTGTACTCGAAGGCACCGCTCGGCATTCGCGAGATCACCGCGCCCTTGTGGCCGTGGTCCAGGGCCCACTCGAGCTCTGCCACGGCATCCTTCACACCGGTGGTGGGGAGGATGGCCTGGGGAATGAGCCGCCCGCCGGAGCCCGCGCAGAACTCCGCCAGCCACTCGTTGTAGGCGCGCACACAGCAGCGCTGCAGCTCGGGCTCGTCGCTGTAGGTCTTGGCACCGGTGAGGGTGACGCTGGGATAGAGCACCTGGGCGTAGATGCCGTCGATTTCCATGTCCGCGAGGCGCGCGGTGGGCTGGGAGAAGCCCGGCCGGATCGTCTCGTAGGAGAGACCGTAGGGCTTGAAGTCGAGGTAGGAGAGGCCGGCGGAGACGGTGAAGGCCACCGGCTGCTTCGCCTTGCCATCGTCGAAGAGCCAGAAGTCCCCCTGCTCCGTGTGCTCCACGCGCGGGGCGCGCTGCTTCCACTTTGCCGGCACGCGGCTCTGCCACAGCTCCGGCGGCTCCTGCACGTGGGCGTCGGCATCGATCACCGGGTAGTCGATGCTGCGAACGTCGCTGAAGAGATCGTCGGCCATGGGGAGTGCCTCCTCGGGGATATCGTAAGCCCAGTTGACGTTTTTGGTCAACCGGGTTTACGATACGCTGGATGGTCGGCCCTGCCGCAAAAAGAAGACGCCCCGCAGAAGCACTGGACCGGTCGCGCCAGGCCACGCGCCGGCGCAGCCTGCTGCAGCCCCTGCAACGCCTGGCGGGGGACTTCCGCCAGCGCGTGCGCACGGGGCTACGCGGCCGCGGGCACACCATCCAGCCGGCCCACGCGAGTGTCATCGTGCACCTGCGCACCGAGGGCAGCCGCCTGACCCAGCTGGCAGAGCGCGCGGGCATGAGCAAGCAGGCCATGGGCAAGCTCGTGGACGAGCTGGAGGCCCTGGGCTACGTGGAGCGGGTGGCAGACGCCGCCGACGGGCGCGCAAAGCTCGTGCGCTTTCGGCGGCCGGGCCGCGTCTTCCTGGCGGACGCGGGAGAGATCGTGGCCGAAATCTGGGAACACTACGCGGAGCAGATCGGGGAGAAGCGGCTGCGCCGGCTGCGCGCCGACCTGGTGGACCTGGTCGCGCACCTGGAGGAGGACGCGTGAGCTCGCCCCTCCATCACGTCGCCATCGTGGGCGCCTACAACACGCGCCAGGCGCGCGCGATCGATGTCCCGGAAACGGAGCTCTTGCTGGACGCCGTGCGGGGAGGCCTGGCCTCGAGCGGCGGCCTCGGCCTGGGCGATGTAGACGGCGTGAACGTCAGCTCCTCCGTGCGGCGCCTGCACTCGCGGGAGGCGGTGATGCTCTTCGGCGGCCGGCCCTGCTGGACCGGCGGGGATATCGGCATCCCAGCGGTGCTGGAGGCGGCGCTCGCGATCTCCGCCGGGCTCTGCGAGGTGGCCCTGATCGCCACGGCCCAGGCACTGCAGTACACCGACCGCGTAAAGACCGCCCCGTGGACCCGACCCAGCAACGAATTTGTGGAGTGCTTCGGCCTCTTCACGCCGGCGGAGTTTGCGCTGATGGCGTGCCGCCACATGCACCTCTATGGGACCCAGCCCGAGGCCCTGGCCACGGTGGCGGCCACGATCCGGAACCACGGCGCCCGCCACCCCGAAGCCATCTATCACGGCCGCTTCTGCACCCCCGAGGACGTACTGGCCTCGCGCATGGTGGCGGACCCCTTCCACCTGCTGGACTGCGCCACCACCTCGGAAGGCGGCGCGTGCCTGGTAATGACCACGGCCGCGCGCGCACGCGATCTGGATTGCCAGCCCATCTACCTGTTGGGGGGTGGCACCGACAAGCAGGGCATGGCCTATGTCACGGCCCCCGTGTGGGATCGCTACGGCCAGGTGGGCAAGCGTGCAGCCGCCCAGGCCTTTGCCCAAGCCGGCCTCACACCGGCGGATGTAGACGTGCTCGAGCTCTACGACCCCTTCTCCTTCGAGATCATCCGCCAGCTCGAGGCCTTCGGCTTCTGCGACGAAGGAGAGGGAGGCGACTTCGTGATGAACGGTCGCATCGCCGTGGGGGGGGTGTGTCCGGTTGTCACCAACGGCGGGCTCCTCTCCTTCAGCCACGCCGGCCTCGCCCAGCTCCTTCAGAAGCCGATCAGCGCCGTGCAACAGCTGCGCGGCGAATATCCCCAAGCGCTGACGGTGGGCGCCCAGGTGGCCATCACCAGCAACGGCGGCTCCGGAGCGCTCTTCTGTGACGTGATGCTGCTGGGAACGGAGCAGGCCGCATGAGCCACGCCGGCCCCATCCCCTTGCCCCAGCCCACCCGGCTCTCACAGCCCCACTGGGACGGCTGCAAGGAGGGCGTGCTGCACGTCCAACGCTGCACCGCCTGCGACGCCTACGTCTTCATCCCACAACCGGTCTGCACCCACTGCCAGTCGGACCAGCTCGAGTGGGTTGCGAGCAGCGGCCGCGGCACGGTCTACAGCTTCACCACCGTGCACCGCCCGCCGCGGCCGGAATTCGAGACGCCCTACGTGGTGGCGATCATCGAGCTGGAAGAGGGCTGGCATATGCTCGCCAACCCCGTCGAGTGCCGCCCGGAAGACGTGCACGTCGGTATGCCCGTGGAGATCGTCTTTCGCCAGATGAGCGAGGAAATCAGCCTGCCGTTCTTTCGCCCCGCCTGAGCGGCGCCTAAAGCGGGGACGCTCTTTGCGTTCTTGCGTTGTTGGAAACAACGCAAGAACGCAAAGAGCGTCCCCGCTTTACCGCGCTAGCCTCTCGCTCGGGGGGATATGAAGCTGTCCGACAAACCCTCTGACAAGCGCAGGAAGCCCCGCGTCCTCGCCCGGCCGGAGACACAGGTGCTGACCCGTGGCTTCGACCCGAGCCTCTCCGTGGGCTCGGCTCGGCCAGCCGTCTTCCGTTCTTCCACCTACGTCTTCTCCAGCCCCGAGGCAGCCGAGCGCGCCTTCGCCATCGCCCTGGGCCGCATCCACCCCACCGAGGACGAGAACGTCGAGCTCATCTACTCGAGGCTCTCGCATCCGAATGCCGAGATCCTGGAGAACCACCTGGTGCCCTTGGAGCCGGGGGCCGTCAGCGCCGCCGTCTTCAATTCGGGGATGGCCGCCATCAGCACGCTGCTGCTCGCGCTATGCCCGCCCGGCAGCGCCGTCGTCTTCACCGTGCCCATCTACGGTGGCACCCATCTACTGCTCTACGAGCTGCTGCAGCCCCACGGCGTGAGGCTCGCCCCCGTCCCCGCTGGAGACACCGCCGCCCTGGAGCGCGCCATCGCCGAAACGCCAGACCTGCGCGTGGTCTTCCTCGAGACCCCCGCCAACCCCACCCTCGTGATGAGCGACATCGAAGCGGCCCACCGCGCGGCGAGCCGCCTGGCCAAGCCACCGATCGTGGCCGTGGACAACACCTTCATGGGGCCCATCTTCCAGCACCCCCTGCCTCTCGGCGCCGACGCCTGCGTCTACTCCGCCACCAAGTACCTGGCGGGCTTCAGCGACATGCTGGGGGGGGTCATCACCGCCAAGGACCCCGAGCTCGTCACCCTGCTGCGCTCGACCCGCGCAATGCTCGGCAACATCCTCCAGCCCGACGAATCCTGGCTGCTCGACAGCCGCCTCGCCACCGTCGCCCTGCGCATGAACCGCCAAAGCAAGAATGCCAACCGCATCGCAGACGCCCTGGTCGGCCACGAGCGCATCGCGCGCATCCACTACCCCAGCCACTTCGAGGACCCGGAGCAGCAGCGCATCTACCGCGCCCAGTGCAACTACCCGGGCGGCATCTTCTCCCTGGAGCTGGAAGGCGGCCGCACCGCCGCCTTCGAGTTCCTGCGCCGCCTGCAGATCACGAAGAACGCCGTCAGCCTGGGCGGCATGGAATCCCTCGCCTGCCACCCCGCCACCACCACCCACTCCGAGATGCCCCCCGAGCTGCTCGAACAATCGGGCATCGGCCCGGGTCTGGTGCGCATCTCGGTAGGCATCGAAGACTGGCGCGATCTGCTCCGGGAATACCGCGAGGCCCTCGACGCGATCTAGCAAGCTGCGCACGAGTTGCGTGCTGCTGATGGTCTCGGGGCCGGAATCGGCTCAAACCGAGCCGCCGGTCGTCCGATTTCCATAGGGAATGGGTGAATCTCTCTCGAGACTCCTGCTGGCTCGGGTGTCGGCAGGATTCATCGTTCTCGCCGGCGTTCTGGGCGCCCCGCGCGCCGCCTTGCTGGCGGCGCCGGGCACGGACACGAACGCCATTCTCATCCTGAGCAGCCTTGCAGTGGCTGCCGGCACGATCGCTGCATTCTTGCCGTGGGACCGACTCCCGCGCTGGGCGCTCGCGAACATGGCGCTTCTCTCCCTCGCCTTGATCGGCGCCAACGGCTACCTGAACGCCGCCGATGCCCGCGTCAACGACATCTATTACGTCGTCGTCTTCATGTGGGTAGGCATCGCATTGCCACGGGGCAGCAGCTTCCTGCTGGCGCCGGTCATGGCCCTTTCCTTCGCTGCGCCGCCCCTCGCGCGGGGCCACGATCTGGACCTGATGACCCTCAGCCTGGTTCTTCCGGCCTGCGTCTTCGTTGGGGAGGTCGCCCGTTGGCTCACCTTCCAGATGTTCCGCGCGGAGAACGAGAGCGAACAGCGAGCCGAGAAGATGGCTACCCTGGTGGAATCCACCCTCGAGCTTGCCACGTGCAACGAGGCAGAAACGCTCGCGAAGCTCGTCGCCGAGCATGCCTCCACCCTCTACGCGGGCGTCGGAGCGATTGTGTGGCTACGCGATGAGGGCAACCTGAGAGTGGCCGGATCGGCGGGCTGGCCTTCCCCGGCGTCCGAGGTGACCCTCGACTCCTCCGATCGCGAGATCCTCCTACAGGCGCTGCAACCTGGCCGAATGCCGCTGGAGCCCGAACGTCTCGACGCGTTGGCCCGAACTCTCGACGTGCCCGCCGTGGAGCTCCTGCCACTCCAGGGCTCGGGCGAGCCCCTTGGCGTCGTGGTGGTCGCATTCCGCCAGGCGGGCCCGCCCGTCGACGAGTACACCCAGTATGCCGTGTGCACGCTCGGTACACAGGCGGGCCTCGGCTTTGAGCGCCTTCACAGCGCAGAGATGCTGCGCGACGAGTCCCTCCGCGATCCCCTCACCGGAATCGGAAACCGACGCAGCGCCTGGGAAACCCTCGAAACCCTGAAGCCTGGCGACGCGATCGCCATCCTCGATCTCGACCACTTCAAGAACGTAAACGACACCTTTGGCCACGCGGCCGGCGACAAGGTCCTGCGGACGCTCGCCGACTTTCTGCGCGCTTCCGTGCGCGGGCCCGACGAGGTCTTCCGCTATGGCGGTGAGGAGTTCCTGGTCGTCCTGGCTGCTGCCGACACCAGCGGGCTCGCGATCCTCGAGCGCATCCATGCGACATGGAAGCACCAGGGGCGCGCCACGACCTTCAGCGCCGGAATTGCCGTGCACCGCGACACCGATGACTTCGAAACGACCCTCGGCCGCGCGGATGCGGCTCTCTACGACGCCAAGCGCACGGGCCGCAATCGCGTCCTCCTCGCCTCAGACCCGGACTGACAGCCCGGGAGGAGAGGCGTAGAGAAGCGGCCAAGCATCTTCGCCAGAAGACGCTGGGACATGTCGAGCCTGCGCCGGCTCAGTATGGAGCACCCTGACCCGCCCCAAAAAGCTGATCCAGTTGAAACGTTCGTTTCTGGCCGGTTTGCGAACTCTCTGCACCCCTGCCCCGAACCGTGCTCCGTGGGGCCTCTCTAGCCCTCCCCACCACGCCCATTCCCCTGCCCCCGCCGCTCCTCCAGCACCGTGTGGATGCGCCGGTGCGCGGCCTCGTCCAGGCTAAAGCGCGCGAAGAGCAGCGTGCCGAACAAGTAGCAGACAAGGGGGAAGATGGAGTAGAGGCCCAGGATCGCTGCGCGCACGTTCGCGGGCTGGGGCTGGTTCGGGACGAAGCCGGAGAACTCGAGCACGTAGCCCGTGAGCATGATGGTGATGCCCGTGGCGGCTTTATAGACGAAGCTCCAGCCGGCGAAGTAGGAGCCCTCTTTGCGCTCGCCGGTCTCGGCGTAGTCCCAGTCGATGACGTCGGTCTGGACGGAGGGGCTCATGATCGCGCCGCAGCTGCCGGCCAGGCCCCCGAAGAAGGCCAGGACCGAGAGGAGCACGACGTCGCCTTCGCCCAGGAAGGCCATGCCCCCGAAGCTTGCGGCGGTGAGCAGCATGGAGAACATCCACAGGGGCTTCTTGCCGAAGCGGCGCGAGAGCGGCAGCCACAGGGGCACGAAGCCGATGGTGGCCGCCATGTAGATGAGGATGAAGAAGACGGTGAGGTCCGGCCGCCCGATGATGTACTGGGCCACGTAGGGGGTGAGGACGGCGATGGTGGCGCCGCCGAGGCTCTCGATGAGGATCACCACCAACAACAGACGCGCGTGGGGGTTCTGGAGTACGTCGCGGTAGGCACCGAAGGGGGAGCGGGCGCCGCGGCCCTGGAACTCCGGGCGCTCGCGCAGGCGGACCACGGCCCAAAAAATCAACGCGCCGGTGAGGACCGAGACCACCAGGGCGATCTCCACGGCCGTGGCGCGGGGGCCGGGGGAGACCTGGGGCCTGGAGGCGGCGATCAGCATGGCCATGCCGCCCAGCGCCGCGATGGAGCCCAGGTTCCAGACGATGTGGCGCGCGCCGTAGATGCGGGTGCGGTCGTGATAGTCGTCGCTGAGCTCGGCGCCGAGGGAGAGGTGCGGAACCATGAAGACGGTCATGGCCGTATAGAAGCCGATGACGCCGAGGGCCATCCAGGCCACCGCCGTGGGTCCGGACAACGCCTGGGGCGGGCTCCACACCATGACGTAGACCGCTGCCACCGGAAGCGCCGAGGCCAGGAGCCAGGGCCGGCGGCGGCCCAGGCGCGTACGCGTGCGGTCGCTCAGGAAGCCGGCCAGGGGGTCCGAGAGCGCGTCCACCATGCGCGCCGCGAAGAAGATCGTTCCCATCGCCGCCGGCGAGATCAGCAGCACGTCCGTGGCGAACTTCATGAGGTAGAGGGACACCATCATGAACATGAAGCCCACGCCGAAGGTGGGGGCAACGTAGACGCCGATCTGCCGGAGCGGCAGGCGCGCGCCGCGGGAAGGCGGGGCGGACTGGCCGGCCGCGTCGGGGTGGGGACTCGCCATGGGGGAACCCACACCTTAGCCTGCCAGCGTTACCGGCGCGGGCGGGAGAGGGGGACGTTCTTTCCGATTTTCGATGTTGCCTTTGGCAACATCGAAAATCGGAAAGAACGTCCCCCTCTCAAATGGCCGCAGCGAGGGTCTCGGCGTGCTCCTCCGCACTCCCGAAGAAGGTCTCCAGCACCCAGCTTCGCTTCAGGTAGTAGTGGGGCGGCATCTCCCAGGTAAAGCCCATGCCGCCGTAGATCTGGATGCAGGCGCGGGCGTTCTTGTGGGCAGCCTCCTGGCAGATCAGCTTGGCGACGGCCACGGCACGATCGGGATCTCCCACCTCGGGGTCGTCCAGGGTGGCGCCGGCGGCATAGGCGGCGGCGCGGTCCTGCTCCTGGCGCAGGTACATGTCGGCCATGATGTGCTTCAGCGCCTGGAAGGAGCCGATGGGGCGGTTGAACTGCTCGCGCCCCTTCGAGTACGCCACGGCTAGCGCCAGGCTGGCTTCGGCCAGGCCCAGGAGCTGGCCGGAGACGAGGGCGGCACCGTCGCGGCGCAGGCGCCCGACGGCGGCGACGTCCCCGATGGCCTCGCCCGCCGGGAGCTCCGCCACGTAGGAGATGGGCGTCAGGGGGTCCGAGGGGTTCTCCACCTTTTCGCCTTGCAGGCTTCTGGCATCCAGCTGGCGGATGCCGTCCGCGCGGAGCACCAGCAGCGTGTCGATGCCCTCGAGCTGCTCCACCAGGACGGGCGCATTGGTGGGGACGGTCTGGTCCAGGCCTCCCACGACGACGTCGCCGCTGGCTGCGCCTTCGATGAGACCCGCCGCCAGGTGGCTCCACACCAGGGGGCCGGGCACGGCGCGACGCCCGAGCTCGGCGAAGATCAGCACGGCTTCGGCGTAGCCCAGGCCCACGCCCCCTTGCTCTTCCGACAGGCGCAGGCTAAAGACGCCAAGCTCCGCCAGCTCGCGCCAGAGCGCACGGTCGATGCCACCCTGCTTTACGAGCTCGGGAAGGGCCTCGAGGGAAACGCGGTCCTCCAAGAAGGCGCGCACGCCTTCCTAGAGGGCCTGCTGGTCCTCATCGACACGGAAATCCATGGCTCTTCTCTCTCCCTGCCACCCGTCCGCGCTAGCGGGGCTCGCGGGGCAGCCCGAGGATGCGCTCGGAGATGATGTTGCGTTGGATCTGCGAGCTGCCCGCCGCGATGGTGAGCGAAATCGCGTTCAGCATCTTCGTGAGTGCGCGCTGGCTGGGCAGGCCGGCGACGTCGTCCCGGGCGAGAGCGGCGCGGCCCAGGATGCGCATCCCCAGCTCGCCGGCGCGCTGGTTCAGTTCGGAGAAACCCAGCTTGATGGCCGAGCCCACCAGGCCGGGGATGCCCGTCTTCGCCGTCTCGGAGACCGAGAGCTTCACCATGGCCCACAGCGCGTCGAGCTCGGCCAGCATATGGCCGGCCTCGCGGCGCAGCGCGCGGTCGTCCCAGGCCGCCACGTCGTCGCGCGTAAGATGCTTGGCCACGCCAACCATCTCGCGCAGGAACGCCTGCAGCTCGAAGACTTCCTGGGCAAAGGCCGTACCGCGCTCGAAGCGCAGGGTCACGTTGGTGACCCGCCAGCCGTCGTCGATTTTTCCCACCACATTCTCGACGGGGATGCGCACGTCCTCCAGGAACATCTCGGAGAAGTCGCTCTCACCGGCGATGGTGTCAAGCGGCCGGATGTCGATCCCGGGCGTGTCCATCGGCAGGATGATCCAGGTGATGCCCTTGTGCTTCGGCGCGTCGGGGTTGGTACGCACCAAGAGCTCGCAGTAGTCCGCCACCTGGGCGAAGGAGGTCCAGATCTTCTGGCCGTTCACCACGAAGTGGTCGCCCTCGCGCACCGCCCTGCACTGCAGGGAGGCGAGGTCGGAGCCCGCGTTCGGCTCCGAGAAGCCCTGGCACCACACCTCCTCGCCCTGCAGGATGCGCGGGATGTGCTCGCGCTTCTGCACGTCGCTGCCCTCGGCAATCAAGGTCGGGCCACCGTGCAGCAGGCCCACGAAGTTGACGCCCACGTAGGGCGCCTTGACGCGCGCGTACTCCTCGTAGTAGACGAGCTGCTGGGTCAGCGGCGCGTCGAGGCCGCCGTACTCTTTGGGCCAGTTGATGCCGGCGTAGCCGGCCTCGCAGAGCTTGCGCTGCCAGGCGGTGTCGTAGGCCCGGCGGCCCGCCCAGTCCGAGCGCTGGGGCGGCGCGCCCTGGGCCGGCACGGCCTCGGCCAGCCAGGCGCGCAGCTCCTTGCGAAAGGCTTCGTCGGTGTCCGAGTAGCGCAGATCCAAAGGTGGGGGAGCTCCTGGTGCTTGGGATCCATTACGATACACGGCGTATCGTTATCCGCCAATGGCGCTATCCTGGCCCAGCATGCGCTTCACCTTGCAGCTCCCGACGGACCGCGTGGACATGCCGGAGAGTTCGTGACGGGGGAAGCCGTCGCCCGCGTGGCGCGGGACGCCGAGACAGCCGGCTTCGACGCCTGCTTCGTGACGGACCATCCCTTCCCCCCGGACGCTTGGATGGCCTCCGGCGGCCACCACACCCTGGACCCCTTCGTGGCCCTCTCCTTTGCCGCCGCCGCGACCCGGCGCCTGCGCCTCCAGACCCACATCCTGGTACTGGCCTACCGCAACCCCTTCCTGGTGGCGAAGGCCGTGGCGAGCCTCGACGTGCTCTCCGGCGGCCGTGTCATCGTGGGCGTCGCGGCGGGCTACCTGGAGAAGGAGTTCCACGCCCTCGGTGCGGACTTTGCCCACCGCAACGAGGTGGCGGACGAAGCCATTGCGGCGATGAAGACGGCCTGGACCGAGGCCGGGATCTGCCTCGCGGGCCGCGGCTTCCAGGTGGACGGGCAGACCGCGTTGCCACGGCCCCTCCAGCGGCCCCACCCGCCGCTCTGGGTAGGCGGCAACGCGCCACGCGCCATCCGGCGCGCCGTGGAGCTGGCGGACGGCTGGCTGCCCTTCCCGGCCCCCGCAAAGCTGGCCGGCCGTGTCGGCACACGGGCTCTCGAGGGCATGGAAGACCTTGCACGCGGCCTCGACTACGCTCGCGAGCACGCGGCGAAGATCGGGCGCCAGGAGCCCCTGGACGTGTGCTTCACCCACCTGGGCCTGCGCGACTGGCAGAAGGGCCGGTTGGATGGCCCGGGCTTCCGCGCCGGTGTGGAAGAGCTCGAGAAGCTGGGCGTCACCTGGCTCACGGTGGGCTTGCCGACCCGCAGCCGAACGGAGCTGCTGGAGACGTTGGCGCGTTTTGGCGAAGAGGTGATCCGGCCGTGAAGCGCATGGGGCGTCCCTCCCAATCCTCGATCTGGGAATCGCAACGCCTGGACCCGGACGCGGTGCGGCTCCAGGGCCGCGCTGCGGTGGTCAGCGGCGCCGCCTCCGGGATCGGTGCGGCCAGCGCGTTGGCCCTGGCACGCTTCGGAGCCGACGTCGCCCTGTGCGACCGCAATGCCGCCGGGCTTGCGGACGTGGCCGTGGCCCTCGAGGCCCTCGGGCAACGGGCCGTCACCGCAGAGCTCGACGTTCGGGATCCCGAAGCCGTGCTGGGCTTTGCCCGCCAGGTCGAGGCGGAGCTGGGCGGCGTCGACATCCTGGTGAACAACGCGGGGGGCGGCTTTGCCGCGGCCTTCCTGGAGGTGAACGAGAAGGGCGAGAATGCTCTCGTCCAGGAGAACTTCGGCAGCGTCACGCGCATGACGCGCGCCTTCGTGCCGCTGCTGCGCGAGGGCGCCTCGATCATCAACATCACCTCTGTGGAGGCGCATCGGGCCGGCCCACTCTTCGCAATCTACTCCGCCATGAAGGCGGCCGTGACCAACCTCAGCATGAGCCTCTCCATGGAGCTGGCTCCGCGCGCCATCCGCGTGAACTGCATCGCGCCGGACATGATCCCCACCCCAGGAGACCGCGGGCTGGAGGAGGTGGCGGGCACCACGGGGCTTCCCGTGCAGCGGCACAGCTGGCCCGAGAGGGGCCACGTGGACGATTGCGCAGCAGCCGTGGTGTTCCTGGCCGGCGACCTCTCCCGCTTCATCACGGGGAGCACGCTGCACGTGGACGGCGGAACCTGGGCCGCGGGCGGCTGGAAGACCCGCGACGACGGCGGTTTTACGCTCTAGCGCGGCCTAAGCAAGTTTGCTCTCGGGGCCGAAGCTGCCGGTCATGTGCTCGTTCCAGACACTCATCACGGGCTGGGCACCCTCCAGCCCGAGGCCCCGCAGCTCACCCGCAAGGGGATGGTCGCCAAGCTCCAGCACGACACCCTCGCCACCCGCATTCAAGGCGTTGGCGCCGCCGGTGCTGAAGGCGGTCGCGTGGGGGATGCCGGCGATGTAGGTGTAGGTGGGGGTCTGGGTCTCATCGCCGGCCAGGCTCTCGGCCTGGCCGCGCGGCACTGTGAGGGTGAAGACGTGCTGCCCATCCATCTCGAGGCGGCCGCTGACCGTCGCCTCGGTGTAGGTCATGTCGATCTTCTCGACGCTCTTCGGAAAGCCCCAGATGGTGCAGCCGGCCTCGCAGGTGAAGGCCTGGTTGACGGGCAGCTTGTAGATGAAGGTGCCCGCCGCGTCCGCACCGGCGCTCCGGGGCTTGACGAGGAAGATGATCGCCATCTCGTTGTAGTCGCCCAGGTCATTGTCCCGGTAGTCGATGATGCCGAGGATCAGCTGGGCCTGGCCCGGCGCCACCTCCAGCACCTCGTAAGCGTCGCCGGGGAGGAGCTTCTGGGCCGCCTCCGCGGGAACCAGGTACATCGCGTTTCCCGACCCGGCATCCCGCACGATGCACGGCAGGATGACTTCGCGGCCCTGGATCTGGAACGTCTCTGCGGCTGCCATGGCGACCTCCTCGTGTTGCTGGCCCAGGTTAGCATCCGAGCGGGGCCGTGCGCTGACCGCGGCGCTCCAGGAAGGCGCGCGGGGCAGGGGCCCATTCTTAGCGCAGCGCAAATTCCGGGGAGAAATGCCGGCGCAGGCTGTCACGGTCGAAGCCGGCGATCAGCATCTCGCCGCGCTGGACGAGCACCGGAGTGGTCGCCACGCGCAGCTCCTGGAGGAGCGGAAGGACCTCGCTGCGCCGCGTAGACATTTCCAGGCGGGTAAAGGCAATGTCGTGGCTGGCGAGCCACTGCAGCGTGTGCTCGCTCGCGGGCGAGCCTTGTGTGGCATAGACCGTTACCAGCGGCATGGGCTGGGCGACCGAGGCGCTGGCGCCGGCATTTTGCCCGATGTGACGCGCTCCACTGCCGAGGGCGGCGAGCATGAAAAGGGCAGCCATGGTCTTCATCGCGGAGACCTCCCGACGAAGCGGAATGATCCCTTGCTATCGGATGCCCGGCCTGGGGCCTTGACCCCACG
>Ga0114931_10002594_pt1 | contig 22935 bp, 21 predicted proteins | sample 2SBtaG_FD_89579 | JGI IMG/M metagenome (GOLD analysis project Ga0114931, IMG submission 89579) | Deep subsurface microbial communities from Kolumbo volcano to uncover new lineages of life (NeLLi) - 2SBTROV14_V59a metaG | ecosystem: Environmental > Aquatic > Marine > Volcanic | place: Kolumbo... | reverse complement strand
GCATTGGAGCTAACCCGTTTGTTGCCAGTACGGGGAATTTGATAATGGGTGATTATTACGTGTTATCAGTTGGTTATACAACTTCCACGCAGGGAACTTCGGACTATAAAAGACGCGTTGCGTCTTTCCCCTCTTCCTGACCTTCTCCCCAAAGGGGAGAAGGGACTGATCTTGCGCTGTTCGGGCTTAAGCAAGCGCCATTCATGCCAGGCCCGTGTTTTACGAAGACAACGGCCTGGTCACTTTACTGGTTCTGCCCGCGATCCAGTCCCAACTGGTGGAGTTTTTCCCGGTCCGAGGGATAAATCCACAGTTCGGTGATTTCCCCTTTGTCATTTGCCTGATAGCGTACCGGTTTGTGCAGTTCAAGTCCCTTGCCGCCAGTACCCGGTTTGTCGAGGTTCTGTATGACCGTGCCGGGGGTCAGAGTTAGATCCCGGGTATCGATCGAGATGTTCCACTGTGAGCGCTCGGGGTTCAGGGTGGTGATTATCCCCGTGACGGCGGAATCCGCCAGTGCGCTCGTGGCGCCGAGGCCGCTGACAGCGCTGACCAGGACGAGTGTGAGTAATGATTTCATCAGCATGCTCCCGATTCTACCTCAGTTGGCCCCAGGACTGGCGACCGACATTGCCAATGCCGGGGTTCTCAACGGTGGAATCGAGGTCACCCGCTGCATTCGGCGTGAATTTATACTCTCTGGTTTTATCGGGCAGGATGCCGGGTGTCGGCAGGATACCTTCAAAACGCTTGCCGGCCTGTACTGAGTCACCCTTACCGTCGGCATCCGTATCGATATAGTCATCGACAGTGAAAAGCCCGTCCGAGGTGTTGTCAAACGGCGGGGCATCGAGCAGGGCGCCATTGAGTGCATTCAGCTCCATCAAAAAGCTGGTGCCGCCGGACTTGCAGATATCCGATTCCGGCGTAATGGTGACGAAAATGATGCGGCCGGCGCGCAGGATCGGTCGGCTGATCGCACGTTCCCCGGTTTCCGGCAGGTCCAGGAACCAGCCACGACTGTTGGCGCTCAGCGTGTTTTTACTGGTGACCCGGGCCGTGTTGTCCTGGAAGACCACGGTCTGCGCGTCCAGCACGCTGCGGCCGGCCACGACCGTTCCGTTGTCGATGATGCCATAGAAGGTCTGGTCGCTGGTGTCCGAGACATCAGCGTTGCCCAGGTACCTGCCGGTGCCGAAGTACAACATGATATCGAGCCCGTTCGGGCCGCGGCCCGCATCCGGCTGTACGGTGATTGGCTGACGGACATTGTTTTTGTCTTTCGCGACAAACAGGGGCAGATTCGTGCCACCGGCCTTGAAGGCCACATCCCAGTCGCTGACCGTGCCCGAGGTGACATCGAATTTCCACAGGTTGCCATCCAGGTCACCGGCGTAGAGGAAGTCGACAATGAAGTCGCCATTGATATCAATCGGCGCCACCGTCGCCAGGCCGTTGTCGGTGCCCACACCGGTGTCGATTTTCCGGATAAGTGCGCCGGTCTCCAGATCGACGATAAACAGCACGGCATGGCCGGAGCCAACCTTGCCATCGAAGGCGGTGCTGTTGTAGCCGTTACCGAACACCGCGGCCCATTTGCCGTTGTGCATACGCACGATGGCCGGCTTGCTGTAGGTGTAACCGAGGTCGGCATCATTGGCATCGGTGAATTCCCAGAGCACGGTATTGGCCGCAGCGGGAAGTGTTTCCGCAAACGTGGCCGGGTTGGTGACATCGAGTGCGTAGATCTGCTGACCGCCCTTGTTGAGGCCGCCGACCAGCGTGGTATGCCAGCTGCTGTTGAAAAAGGCATCGATAACCGTGGGGGTGCCGTCGACATAGAACCGGTGATTGTAGTTCGGGTCGGTGAGGTCAGTCAGGTTGTCGAACACGCCGGTCGGCACATAGGCGATTTTCTCCACCATGGTGTCAGCATCGAAACCGTGCAGCATGCCGTCATTGGCGCCGATGTAGACCATGGAGGTACGGGGGGTAGGATCCGAGAACATCGCCTTGAAGTCCGAGTACTTGCAGGTCGCGCAGGATTCCGGTGCGCCGAGGCCCCAGTTGTCCGGGTAGCGCGCGTCCGGTGGGCCCCGGAAGACCGGCCCCGAGTCGACCAGGTCACCCAGCTTGCCGTTATTGCGCGCCCGGAACGGGCCCTTGGGCGTTTCATTGGCCGCGTCGCCACGCAGGTGGTCGAGGCGCAGCGCGCCCAGGGTATCGGTGTTGCCGGCGCTGTCCCGGTTGAGAGCGGTCTGCTGGGCAGGACTCAGGCTGTTCCAGCGAAACGGGACGGGGACGCCGTTCTTGCCATTGTTGGTGAGGATGACCCGGCTGGCGGCAGCCGGTAACACGTCCTGGGCCTTGAGTATCTTGGCTTCATCGGTTTCCAGTGCGCCATCAGCAAGCACCGGGATGGCCCGCAGTTCCCCGTGCCAGTCGGCGCTGTTGAAGCGCGCCTGGTAGACCTTGGTGTCGCTGCTGATAAAGCCGGTATTCAGGGCTACTGTGGAGACCGAGGCGATGCGTTCCTCGACGTTCTTGAGCGCGGCCTTCAGACCGGCGGCCAGCGCACCCGGGGTGCGCGCGGAGAGGAACGTGCCGCGCCCGTTATACGCCGCGTGCCACAGGTCGTCGATCTTTTCCGGAATAGAGCCGCCGCTGAACGGATCACCCCAGTCATCGCTCTCGGTGAGCGGCGGATTCGGCCAGAAATCACCATCGGTATCGACCAGCTTGCCGGTTACACCGAAGGCCGCCGTGAAGGTCACCATGTGCTGAAAATCATTCAGGTCCGGTGGTGTGTTGTTCGGAAACGTCGGCACATCATTGGCCAGATTTTTATTGAGGTCCCGCCGGTAGTAGTAGTGGGCGACATCGGCCACGGTGTCGGAGTAAGGGTCGCCATCGTCATTGCCGACACCCGGGTCGCTGCCGTTCCAGTAGCCGTCGGTCAGCAGGATGGTGAAGTTTTGCTGGCAGCTGTATTCGATCGGGTCGGTGATATTGCTGCCCAGATTATGTTCGTAGTAATCCCCGGCGCGTTCCAGCCCGCGGCGCAGCGGTGTGCCCCGTGCGGGCCAGACCATGTCGTAGAAGGTGGCAAGCAGGTTGGTGTTGTTGCTGGAGAAATTTCCGCTGCCGCCGGGTACTTCGATGATCGGGATGGTCTGGTTGATCACGTCCAGTCCGAAGCGCATGCCCGGTGTGGAGGAGATGACATTCGAGATTGCGCCCTTGGCCACGAAGGAGCGCTTGCGCGCATACTGGTACCAGTTGGCGGCATTCTGTTTGACCTCGGCAATGGTGCGGCAGGCGCTGTCATTGCTGGCAAGTTCGGCAAAACAGGCGCTGCCGGACAGGGTCTTGGTCGTGACACTCGGGTTCATCCCGCCTGCCGTCGGAGCGTAGGTGGTCGTTTTGATAATGATGTCGCCGCCGTTGATAGTGAACTGGACATGCGTGTCCCACAGGTCCACCACGTTGTTGGGGGTGTTGGTGACATTGAGATCGCCGCCACGCAGCGGCCGGCCGTCGGCCGGGTCGAAGCCCTTGTCATCGACCCAGACTTCCCAGACAAATCCGTCCAGGTTGGTGGTCAGGGAGTAGCCGTTCTTGCCCTGGCGCGGGTCACTGCGCGCGCTGCCGAAGCTGGCATCCGTGCAGGGGGATTTATCCGTCATGCACGGCCCGTTCCATGGTTTATAGGTGGCCAGCGGATTGTAATAGAGGACATTGAAAGCCGCTGACAGGCCGCGCCAGTCCCAGAAATACGGGCGCGGCAGACCACCCACGGTGCCGCAGTCGTACATGGTGGTGCCGTTATTGCCGGAACTGCATCCCTGATTGTAGGCAGCGTCGCTGTTATGATAGATGAATTCGAAATCCGTCGGCGATCCGCCGGAGCTGTATATCGTATTCCAGCGGCCGTTGTCCCGTTGAAAGTTGTTGCAGGTATCACCGAAAAATCCCCAGGGATCATTCGGGGCATCCGGGTCATAGTCGCAGAAGTGCCAGTAGGCACGGGTGAGGACTTCCCAGTCCATGGAACCCGAGTCATCGACCTCGAAAAAGACATTGGGGTCGACACCGGCGGCGAAGAACAGTGGCAGATCCGCCAGTTCGATGGTGGCCTGGGATGCCGGTGCATACAGCAGGCCGGCGAGCAGGATGCCGGCGAACCGGGCCAGCCAGTGGCCGGTCACTTGAGTGTGTCTGTCTGGTTTTGCGCGGTGCATGGCAAACTCCTAGTTAAAGCGCTTTACGACCGATGACTGCAACACGGAGACGGTCTTGTCACTGCCGCCTTCGGCGCGCGCGGTCACCAGGTAAAAGTCACGTCCGGTGACCGTGTTCTGGCCGACCACCAGGCTGTCACGTACATAGGTGTTGTACTCAATAATGAATTTCGGGTCCTGGGCCACACCGGTGAACTCATTGGTGGCAGATGTCAGGTAGTCACGGCCGGAAGTAGTCCACCAGGTGTCGTCCTGGTTCTGCAGGTCGCTCAGCACGCCCTGCTGCCACACCGTGGTGCATGCAGACGGGGGCAAGGTGGTGCATTCCGCCGGCTTTAACGGCAGCGGTGCGAGCCAGTTTTCGCCATCACGCAGGGCCGCTTCACCCGCCTGGAAGGCCAGGTCGGTATCGCGCAGGTTGCCGGCCATGCGTTCTTCCAGGGTGACGTTGTTCATGGCCGTTACGCCGAGGATGGTCAGCATCAACAACAGCATCAGGGAAATGAACAGTACCGAACCCGTCTGCCGCCGGCCGGGGCTGTAACCAGGGTTCCTGTATTGACGGGTTGCGGTGACGGGTTTCATCTCAGCTGCTCCGGTTGCGCAGGTTGACGGTGCTGGTGAACCGACGCCGGATCTTGAGGTCGCCGGCAACCGCAGTGCCCTGCAGGTCGGTGTAGGGGCGTTTGACGCCGCCGATATCCTCGTCGGTCGCGACCAGCAGCTGGATGCGAACACTCAGGACGTTGTTCCAGTTCGCCACTGTGGCGGCGTCCACGTAGCCATCCACGGCGCCATTGCCACTGGTATCCTCCCCGTAGGTGACCTGCAGGTCTTCCACGCCGTTGACGATCTCCACCGGGTTGCCGCCCAGCGGGGTCTCGAACAGGGACAGAACCGGGTTGCCGTGGTGGTCGGTGAGCCCGGTGTCCCTTACGCTGTAGGTGATGGATTGCATGCTGGCGACCATGGCATTGTCCAGGTAGGGCTTGGACAGGGCGCTTATGGGCGGTGCGGGCGTATATTTGATTTTGGTTTCATCTGCATTCGTTACCTGCAGAAAATCAGCATTCTCGCAATCGGTGATAAGCAGGTAGTCTCCGGCCGCCAGCTTGTCCGGGTTGCCATTGATCGGAATGTTAGCTGTTGCCGAGGCCATATCACCGCTGAGTTCGGTGTCGGAGGGCCGGGCATAGGTCATGGTCAGGGTGTCGGTGCCGTCAACCGGGTCGGTGCCAGGGGTGCCACCGGTGAGATCATTGCTGCCCTGCACCGCCGTGATGTTATCAAAGAAGGTATTGCCGGAAACATTGCTGGGGGTCAGGGCACTGAGGTTGGAACAGCCGATATTGCCGGCCATGCGCAGGTTGTATTTCATACGCTGGATACTGATGCGCCCGCCTTCCTGTACCCGCGAGATGCCGGTCAGTGTGGTATAGGTCGACTTGCTGCCGACAAACAGTTGCAGCAGGCCACCCACCAGCAGCAGGCCGATGGTGAGAGCAACCATGAGTTCCACCAGCGAGATGCCGTGCTGGTGTTGACGTTGTGTCCGGTATCGCGTCATGGGATTGTGGTTACCTGGAACTGGGTAGGAGTACCGGTAGTGGTGTCATCGCGGTCTTTCCACTGCACGATGACGGTCACTTCGCCAGTGGCAACGTTCGTCGTGATACTTCCGTCACCGGCCGGCAGCATGGACGCCAGGTTGGCTTTCCAGGTGCCCAGGTCTGAATTTGCGACCGTTCCGCCTGTCGAGGGGGTAGTGCCGATGCCGATGTCATAGGCGCCGGCATTGGCACGATTGGCGCGGATGCTGTCAAGAATGTCGTCCGACATGAGCGTCGCCTGGGTGCGCAGGTAGGAGCTGTGGGTGTTGCGCATGCTGTTGGCCTGGGTGAGCGCCAGGCTGAGCAGTCCGATCGACAGGATCAGTACCGCAATCAGGACCTCGATCAGCGAGAATCCACGCGTTTTCCCCAACGTCGATTGCAGCATGTTTCTCCTGCAGCCGTTCATGGGCAGCTTACCCGGTTGACCGTGGTCCGTCCCGTCACTAGCAGCGTGATATCACGCGCCTGGTCACCCCTGCAGTCCGGGATGCGCAGTTGAAAGTTTGCCGGGACATTGGCCGAACCCAGCCGGTCAAAGCGGATGCTCGAGATGTTTGCGGTCTCGACCAGGGTGGCGCCGCCGGTCAGTCCTTCCCAGACACGCAGGATGGTATCGCCACCGGCGCCATTCCTGATGCCATTGCTGTTGTTGTCGGTAAAGATAATCCAGCCCTGGTCCCAGATACCCGCTGTACAGGTACTGGCATTTTTGCTGCTGCAAATCGAGACGGTCTGCTTGCGCTTGATGGCCTCACTGCGTACCAGCGTCAGGGCAGTCACCAGTTCATTGACCTGGGCGGTGATCCGGTTGTTCTGCACGAAGTTGTGGAACGCCGGCACGGCCAGCGCCACCAGGATGGTTGCGACCACGATGGTGATCAGTAATTCGATCAATGTAAATCCGCGCTGTTTTTTCATGAGCTTGATTATAGGGTCTTTTCGGCCGGGAAAACGTGAACAGCAACGGATTCTGACAGGCGGTGCCGATCGGCCGATGGAAAGTGGTCGGGCATTCCCCGGGCAGGGCCCTTGCGCCGGCGTGAACCCCGGTGAACCCGGATGCCGGGTCAGGATGCTGTACTTGATCCATATCAAGTTGGTCAGTCGCCGTACCCGGAATAATGCCCACCGGTGGTTGCTGGTACGGTAGTAGTCGGCAACCCGTATAACCGTATTGACTCAGGGTATATTAAGCCGGAAACTACGCTGTGACAGTCGTTCGCCGGGAGAGCGTACCAATGGTGTTAAAACATGTCTGGGGCCTGTTCGTCAATCCAAAGCGCGAGTGGGCTGCCATCCGCGATGATGAGTGCACCATCGGCAAATGTTATGCCGCCCATGTCCTGCTGCTTGCCATCGTCCCCGCACTTTCCGGTTTTATCGGCACCACCCAGTTCGGCTGGCAAATCGGCGCCGGTGACCCGGTAAAACTTACGACGGCAAGTGCCGGCACCATTGCCGTATTGTATTACCTGGCCATGATCGTCGGCGTCTACTCCATCGGCTGGATGATCCACTGGATGGGCGAGACCTATGGTGCTGATGTCCCGTTGTCACAGTGCGTGGTACTCGCCGCCTACACGGCCACACCGCTGTTTCTGATCGGCATCATGGAGCTGTATCCGGTGTTGTGGTTCAACATGGTGGTGGGTATCCCGGCGCTGGCCTATACCGTCTACCTCTTATATGCCGGCGTTCCCATCATGATGGGCGTATCCGAGGACCGCGGGTTCCTGTTCTCGAGTGCCGTACTGGGCGTTGGCCTGGTGGCGTTTGTTGCCCTGCTGGCCGTTACTGCCCTGTTATGGGGCATGGGTCTCGAACCCGGTTTTACCAGCTAGCCCCGGGGTTTCGGAAACCGGTTACTACATATTCATCTGCGTCAGGGAGGTCGGTATGGCCGATCAGCAAACCTACAACTATAAAGTGGTCCGGCAATTCGGCATCATGGCCATCGTCTGGGCCATCGTCGGCATGCTGGTGGGCATTCTGATCGCCGCACAGCTGGCCTGGCCGGTATTGAATTTTGATATTCCGTGGCTGACCTTCAGTCGCCTGCGGCCGCTGCACACCAATGCCGTGATCTTTGCCTTCGGCGGCTGCGCCCTGTTTGCGACGTCCTACTATGTAGTGCAGCGTACCTGCCATGTGCGGCTCATCAGCGACGGACTCGCCGCATTTACCTTCTGGGGCTGGCAACTGGTTATCGTGCTGGCGGTGATTACCTTCCCGCTGGGGCTGACGCAGAGCCGGGAATATGCGGAGCTGATCTGGCCGATCGATATTCTCGTCGCGCTGGTCTGGGTGACCTACGCCGTTGTCTTTTTCGGCACCATCGCGAAACGCCGGGTGCAACATATCTATGTGGCCAACTGGTTCTATGGCGCGTTCATCATCACCATCGCGATACTGCATATTTTCAACAATCTTGTGATACCGGTGGATTTGCTGAACTCCTATTCCGTCTATGCCGGGGTACAGGACGCCATGGTGCAGTGGTGGTACGGTCATAATGCCGTCGGCTTTTTCCTGACCGCCGGCTTCCTGGGCATGATGTATTACTTCGTACCCAAGCAGGCGGGTCGGCCGATATATTCCTACCGGCTGTCGGTGGTGCACTTCTGGGCGCTGATCTTTACCTATATCTGGGCCGGGCCGCACCATCTGCATTACACGGCCCTGCCGGACTGGGTGCAGTCGGTGGGCATGGTGATGTCACTGATTCTGCTGGCGCCCAGCTGGGGCGGGATGATCAACGGCATCATGACGCTGTCCGGCGCCTGGGAGAAATTGCGTACCGACCCGGTGCTGCGCCTGCTGATTGTTTCGATTTCCTTCTATGGCATGTCGACCTTCGAGGGGCCGATGATGTCCATCAAGACAGTGAATGCGCTGTCGCACTACACCGACTGGACCATCGGCCACGTGCATTCCGGCGCGCTCGGCTGGGTGGCGCTGATTTCCATGGGCAGCCTCTACTACATGATCCCGCGGCTGTTTAACCGGGAGCTCTACAGCCTGAAACTGGTCGAGGTGCATTTCTGGACGGCCACTATCGGCATCGTACTGTACATTACCTCGATGTGGGTGGCGGGCATCATGCAGGGGCTGATGTGGCGAGCGACCAACCCGGATGGCACGCTGACCTACAGCTTCGTGGAGTCGGTGCAGGCGATGCACCCGTATTACATCGTGCGTTTCCTGGGCGGCGTATTCTTCCTGTTCGGTACCCTGGTGATGGCCTGGAATATCCGGAAGACCATTGCCGGCGCCAGGCCGGCCATTGCCACCATCCCGGCGCCTGCCGCGGCTCATTGAGGAGACGATCATGGCAACTGGACATGACAGGATTGAAAAAAATATCGGTTTGATGATTGTGCTGATTATCGTTGTGGTCTCCATCGGTGGCCTGGTGGAGATCGTACCGTTGTTCTTTCAGAAATCCTTGACGCAACCGGTGGATGGACTGAAACCCTATACGGCCCTGCAACTGACCGGTCGTGACATCTATGTCAGTGAGGGCTGTTATCTCTGCCATTCCCAGATGATCCGCCCGTTCCGTGCCGAGACGGAGCGCTATGGCCATTACTCGGTGGCCGGCGAATTTGTCTATGACCGGCCGTTCCAGTGGGGTTCGAAGCGCACCGGTCCGGATCTGGCGCGGGTTGGCGGACGCTACAGTGACGAATGGCACCGGGTGCATTTGATGAATCCGCGTGACGTGGTGCCGGAATCCATCATGCCGGGCTATCCCTGGTTCGAGACGACACCCATCGATGCCGGCAACATCCGGAAGAAGATGAAAGTGTTGCGCATGCTCGGTGCACCGTACACCGATGAGCAGATCGAAAACGCACCCAAGGCCCTTGCAGGCAAGACCGAAATGGATGCCGTCATTGCCTATCTGCAGAATATGGGGTTAGCGATCAAGACCCGGAGATGATGCGTGGATCTCATTTTGTTTAAGTCAATCTGGACAGTCGTGGTGATGGTGGTCTTCATCGGCATTGTCCTGTGGGCCTGGAGCGGCAAGCGCAAGCAGGGTTTTGATGAGGCCGCCAATATTCCGTTTAACGAGGACCGGCCGGCTTCCACAGATAATATTTCCAAGGAGAAATCCCATGGCTGATTTCACCAGCAGCTTCTGGAACTGGTACATCATTGTCCCGACCGTTGCCGGGATCATCGGCTGCTTTCTTCTGATTCGCTGGCTATCGACGGCCATCAAGCCGGAGGAGCAGGGCAAGGAGATGGGCCATGTCTGGGATGAGGACCTGGTCGAGCTCAATAACCCGTTGCCACGCTGGTGGCTGAACCTGTTCTATATCACGCTGTTCTTCGGTATCGGGTACCTGGCGCTGTATCCCGGACTGGGCAGCTTTGGCGGCCTGCTGGGCTGGACCTCCAGGGGGCAATACCAGCAGGAGATGGACGTAGCCGATGCGAAATACGGGCCGCTGTTTACGAAATATGCCGCCATGGATATCATCACCGTGGCTGACAACAAGGCGGCACGACACATGGGTGAGCGTCTGTTCGTTACCTACTGCGCCTCCTGCCACGGATCGGATGCGCGCGGCGCACGTGGCTTCCCGAACCTGCGCGACAACGACTGGTTGTATGGTGGTGCGCCGGAGACCATCGAGCAGACCATCACGAACGGACGCAACGGTGTCATGCCGGCCTGGGAGCAGGCGCTCGGCGGGGAGTCCGGGGTGGCGGATGTGGCGGAATATGTATTCAGCCTGAGTGGCCGCAAGGTTGACCCGGCGGCCGCTGACCGCGGCAAGGAGAAATTCCAGACCTTGTGCGTGGCCTGTCATGGCGCCGACGGGACCGGGAACCAGGCCATTGGCGCGCCCAATCTGACCGATAATATCTGGCTCCACGGCGGTTCGAGAAAACGGGTGATGGAAACCATCGCCAAAGGCCGTAACAGCCACATGCCGGCGCACGGGGAATTCCTGGGTAAGGCCAAGGTTCATCTGCTGGCTGCCTATGTGTACAGTCTGTCTACCGGGCAGGAAAGTGAAACAGAGTAGGGTGTATCCGCGGCCCCGACATGGCAGACCAACCCATACCAAAGTTCCATAAATGCATTGCGGTGTTGTGGCCGTCTTTTCTGACGGCGATAGTGGCCACCGGCGTGTTCTTTTCTGCATTCGACCCGGCTGAGCTGTTCCCGTTCGGTACCGACCTGGAAATCAGCCGGCTTGGTATCTATACCATCGGTTTTCTGGTGTTCTGGCTGATCACGGCCGTATCCGCAATCGGCACCCTGTATTTTGCTATTAGCAATTGTCTGCGCAATCACCCGGACTCCCGGGACCAGTAGGGCGCACACATGACTGCCCCGAATGCAGACGGGTCTGCAAAGCCCCGGACTTCCGACGAGCAGGTCGAGGAATTACTTTACGCCCGGCAGGAAAAAATTTATCCGCGTGAAGTGCATGGATTGTACGCACGCCTGCGGGTGCTTGGCGTCACCGGGCTGCTGGGAATTTATTATTTTCTCCCCTGGGTGCAATGGGACAGTCATCAGGCCGTCCTGTTCGACCTGCCGGCGCGCAAGTTCCATATCTTCTCCATTACCCTGTGGCCACAGGACTTCATTTATCTTGCAGCACTGCTGATTATTGCCGGATTGACGCTGTTTTTCGTCACCGCCCTGGTCGGGCGGGTGTGGTGCGGCTATGCCTGTCCGCAGACGGTATGGACCGAGGCCTTTCTGTGGATCGAGCGCAAGGTCGAGGGAACCCGCCTGCAGCAGCAAAAACTCGATGCCATGCCCATGAACGCCCGCAAGCTGCGCATCAAGGCAACCAAGCATTTCCTGTGGGTGGTGTTTTCGGCCTGGACCGGCTTTACGTTCGTCGGTTACTTCACACCGATCCTCGACCTGGGGCACCGCTTGCTGGCATTCCAGCTCGGGCCATGGGAGATCTTCTGGGTGATCTTCTACGGGTTTGCCACCTACGGTAATGCCGGCTGGATGCGTGAACAGGTGTGCAAGTACATGTGTCCCTATGCCCGCTTCCAGAGTGCCATGTTCGACAAGGACACACTGATCATCTCCTACCTGCCGGGGCGCGGCGAACCGCGCGGTTCGCGCAAGCGCAGCACCGATCCGGCGGCACTCGGCCTGGGAGACTGCATCGACTGCACCCTGTGCGTACAGGTGTGCCCGACCGGGATCGATATCCGCAACGGCTTGCAATATGAGTGTATCGCCTGCTCGGCCTGTATCGATGCCTGTGATGATGTCATGGACAAGATGGGCTATGAAAAAGGACTGATCACCTACACCACGGAAAATGCCATCGAAGGCAGGAAGGCACATATTATCCGTCCGCGCGTAGTGATCTACGCCATGATCCTGCTGACGATTATGTCCATTTTTGCCTATTCCATAGCGACCCGTACCGCGCTGGGGCTCGATGTGATCCGGGACCGCAACAGCCTCTACCGGGAAACCAGTGAGGGTCTGATCGAGAACGTCTATACTCTCAAGATTCTCAATATGGACAAGGCGGCACATACCTACAAGCTGGACGTGAGTGGTATACCCGGTATTGAACTGGATTCCGATACCCGCGAGATTCGGGTCGAATCCGGTGCAGTCATGGAGTTCCCGGTGCGTCTGCGGGCCGATGAATCCGACCTTGATGCACGCAGCAGCAAGGTGACCTTCGGTCTGGTTGCCACCGACGCCCCGGAACTTGCTATACAGGAAGAGGCGCGTTTTTTGGGGCCGAATTAACTGATAGCTTGGTTGCCCCGGGTTACGCCTGTTTCGGTGTGCCCCGGGCTGGAAATTTACTGCCAGAGATGGACGCCAATAACGCACAACTTCCATGGTACCGCCACCCCTGGGTATGGCTGCTGATCGCCTTGCCTTCAGTCGCCGTCATCGTCGGCTTCATTCTGCTCTACCTGGCGATTACCACCAACGACGGGCTGGTGGTGGATGATTACTACCAGCAAGGCCTGGCCATTAACCAGGTGCTGGCGCGTGACCGGGCGGCGGCGGAACACGGGCTTGAGGCGCACATTACTCTCGATATCGTGAACAACCGGGTCAACGTGCAGCTGACATCGCGTGATGCACTACTGCCGGAGACATTGACACTGTCCTTCCTGCATCCAACCATTCCGGGACACGACCAGCAGATCCGGCTCACCCGGATCGGCGATGACCGCTATCGCGGGCATTTCGATGACCTGCGCAACGGGCACTGGGATGTGCAGCTGGAAACCGGGGTATGGCGTTTGTTCGGGCGTATCCGGTTACCGCTGGAGACACCGGCCATCCTGCGTCCGCTGGATAACCTCAGTCCTTGAGATGGACATGGAACTGACCCTGCCGGCCGCCTTCATTGTGGGCCTGCTCGGCGGTGTGCATTGCATCGGCATGTGCGGTGGCGTTGTGGCGGCACTTACCGGCAGCCTGGATACGGAGATCCGGGCCTCCCGCGCACGTTTTCTGGCGGCGCTACTGGCCTATAACACAGGCCGTATTGCCAGTTATACCGCCGCCGGTGTTGTGCTGGGTCTGCTGGGACAGCAGGTCCGCGTGCTGGAGCCGTTGAACGGGTTTCCGGCCGCACGGATATTCAGTGGTGTGTTCATGCTGTTACTGGGTGTCTACCTGGCGGGCTGGTGGCCGGCCCTGCGCTGGCTGGAGCAGGCCGGCGCACGCCTCTGGAAGCGCATCGAACCGTTCGGTCGCCGCTTTATCCCGATACGCCACACGGGTCAGGCCTTCGTGGTAGGCCTGCTCTGGGGCTGGTTGCCCTGTGGCATGGTCTATGCCGTGCTGGCACTGGCACTGGCCAGTGGCAGTACCCTGGACGGCGGGCTGACCATGCTGGCCTTCGGGCTGGGGACCTTGCCCCTGATGCTCACCATGGGCGTGGCGTTCAGTGCATTGGCGCGCCGGCTGCAGGGTCGTATACTACGCACCCTCGCCGGGATGACGGTGCTGCTGTTCGGGGTGGTTACCCTGGTGGCAACGCCACCGGGTCATCCGCAACATGCGTTGCACGATCCGGCGCCGCAGGGTCATCCGACAACAGTCAAGCCGTCTGACCATCCCGGTTTCTGAGACCGGACAACCGCCGCCGGGTAATGCCAGTCAGGCAATATTAGAAACACAATATATAGTGTTGAACTGTTATACGATACGCGTTGCCGCAGACCTGTGTTGACAAACTTTTCACGTTGTTATCCTCTTGATGAAAAAGGGTATTTATACCCATATCAAAGAAACTTGACAGCCCCCGGCAGCGGTCATAACCTTCAGGTTCTGTACCCAACATCTTGTGTTTCTTGCCACGTCTGCCGCCATTGGCCTGCCAGACCCGGCCGGAATCTTAAAATAACACCTATTAACAAGAACATGCACCATCATGGAGGGGAACCATACGCATGACAACCAGAGCACACCTTGAAACCGTACCCGCGAGTGCGGCTGACATCCGCCTGCAGCCGGCCTCACTCGATATTTGGGAAAAGAAGTATTGCCTGAAGGCCATGGACGGAACCCCGGTAGACCGGACCATCGATGCCACCTACCAGCGGGTAGCGCACGCACTGGCCGATGTCGAGGAATCCGACACCCTGCGCGATACCTGGTACCGGGAATTCCTGTGGGCATTGCGGCATGGTGCGATCCCGGCGGGACGGATTACCTCCAATGCCGGCGCGCAGGAACACAAGCCGGCCACGTCGACGATCAACTGTACGGTGTCCGGCATTGTGCAGGATTCCATGAACGATATTCTCAACAAGGTGCATGAAGCCGGCCTGACGCTGAAAGCCGGCTGCGGCATCGGTTATGAATTTTCCACCCTGCGCCCCAAGGGTGCCTATGTCTCCGGCGCCGGCGCCTATACTTCCGGCCCGCTGTCCTTTATGAATATCTACGACAAGATGTGTTTCACCGTGTCTTCGGCCGGCGGGCGGCGCGGCGCCCAGATGGCCACGTTCGATGTCGGTCATCCGGATGTGGTGGATTACATCCGTGCCAAGCGTGAAGATGGTCGCCTGCGTCAGTTCAACCTGTCGTTGCTGATCACCACGGAATTTATTAACGCGGTCAAGCAGGATGCCGACTGGCAGCTGGCGTTTCCCATTAACCGCAAGGAACTCGACAACGGCACCGATCTGAATGACGCAAGCCAGGTCATCTGGCGTGAATGGCCGAGCGAGGGCGACTACATCACCAACAATGCCGGTCTGGTGGCCTGCCGCATCTACAAGACCATCCCGGCGCGCCGGCTCTGGGACGTGATCATGAGTTCGACCTATGATTTTGCCGAACCGGGATTCATTCTCATCGACAAGGTCAACGAGATGAACAACAACTGGTTCTGCGAAAACATCCGCGCAACCAATCCGTGTGTAACAGCCGATACCTGGGTGCACACCGCGCAGGGACCCCGACAGGTCGGCAAGCTGCTTGGTCAGCCGCTGGCATTACTGGTGGACGGGCAGGTATGCCATTCCACTGACCAGGGATTCTTTAAAACGGCCACTAAAGATGTGGTGCGCCTCAACACCCGCGAAGGCTATGGTCTGCGACTGACACACGATCATCGTCTGCGCAAAGTGATCCGGCACACGCGCAACACACTTGAAACAGACTGGGTTGAAGCCGGTGAACTGCGTGCCGGCGATGAGGTATTGCTGCACAATCACCGCGAGCAGGCCAGCTGGCCGGGGCAATACAATCATGGTCAGGGGTACCTGCTGGGCCTGTTGGTTGGTGATGGTGTATTGAAAGAGGACAAGGCCGTGTTGTCGGTATGGAAACCGGCCAGGGTAGCAAACGGGGATCCCGCCGGCACCGGTGCCGATGCCATTATGCAGGCGGCGGCCGAAGCATCGCAGTACTTCAGTACGCGTTCGGATTTCACCGGCTGGCACGAAATCAGGGGTCGTAACGAGTACCGCATGAGTATCGGTGGACTGAAGGCGCTGGCTGCTGACCTGGGTATGCAACCGGGCAACAAGCGCATTACCGCCAGCCTGGAAGCCGCCTCCAGTAGTTTCTATCGTGGCTTCCTGCGCGGCTTCTTCGATGCAGACGGTTCGGTGCAGGGGACACAGGATAAAGGGGTCAGTGTGCGCCTGTCACAGTCCGACATGCCCAGGCTGGAAGCCGTACAGCGCATGCTGCTGCGCCTGGGTATCGCTTCCCGGATCTACCGCAACCGACGCCGCGCCGGTGTCAGCCTGTTGCCGGATGGCAAGGGCGGTCATGCCCATTATGCAACCCGGGCCCAGCACGAACTGGTGATTGCGGGTGACAATCTGCTGCAATACCGGCAGCAGGTGGGATTCAGCGATACAGAAAAGGCAGCGCGCCTCGAGATTTTGCTGAAGAGCTACAAACGCAGTCTCAATCATGAGCGCTTTGTCGCTACGGTCGAGTCTATCGAGGCGGACGGTCATGAAGACGTCTACGACGTACAGGTGCCGGGTATCAATACCTTTGACGCCAACGGCCTGCATGCCCACAACTGCGGAGAACAGCCGTTACCGCCTTACGGCTCCTGCCTGCTGGGCTCGGTCAACCTGACCAAGTTCGTACGCAATGCCTTTACCGAGCAGGCGGAGTTCGACTGGGAGGAATTCCGCAAGGTGGTCGCCATCTTTACCCGCATGCTGGATAACGTGGTCGAGATCAACGGGCTGCCGCTGGAGGGGCAGCGCGACGAGATTACCCGCAAGCGGCGCCACGGCATGGGCTTCCTGGGGCTGGGCTCGACAGTCACCATGTTGCGCATGAAATACGGTGAGGAAGCTTCGGTGAAATTTACCGAACGCGTCAGCCGTGAACTGGCCCTGACCGGCTGGCAGGTGGCACTGGATCTCGCCCGCGAGAAGGGTCCGGCACCGATCATGGAAGAGGACTTCGAGATCACCGAGGAGATGTTACGCAAACGGCCCGAGATGCGCCGGGACGGCTACCTGACGGGCGACAGAATCAAGGGCAAGCTGCTGCATACACGCTACAGCCGCTACATGCAGAATGTGGCCGGGGTGGCGCCCGACCTGGTCAGGGCACTCGCGGAAAGCGGTGCGCGTTTTACTCATCACAGCTCGATTGCACCGACCGGGACTATCTCGCTGTCGCTGGCAAACAATGCGAGTAACGGCATAGAGCCGAGTTTTGCGCATCACTACTTTCGTAACGTGATCCGCGAGGGCAAAAAGACCAAGGAAAAGGTGGACGTCTATTCGTTTGAGCTGCTGGCCTACCGGGAACTGATCAACCCGCAGGCGAGCGCCAGCATGGAAGGCGGGGGCGATGCACTGCCGGACTATTTTATTGCCGCCGATAACGTGACGCCGAAGCAGCACGTCGATATCCAGGCCGCAGCCCAGAAGTGGGTGGATTCCTCGATTTCCAAGACGGCCAATGTGCCGACGGACTACCCCTTCGAGGACTTCAAGGATATCTATCTGTACGCCTATGAGCAGGGCCTGAAGGGATGCACAACATTCCGTTTCAACCCGGAGGCCTTTCAGGGTGTCCTGGTGAAGGAAAAAGACCTGGAAAACACCACCTACGAGTTTACGCTGGATGACGGTTCGGTTGTCAGTCTGCAGGGTAACGAGGAAGTGGAATATGATGGCGAGACACATACCGCCGCCAATCTTTATGATGCCCTCAAGGAAGGGTATTACGGAAAATTCTAGGAAAGCACAGACCGGTAATTCGCAGGAGTAAACAATGGCCATTCAGATTGACAGGAAAATCGTAGACTACAGCGTCAAGCAGGTCGAACCGCAGGAAGACACACCGGCAGCCACGGCCGGCGAGACGCAGGTTGCACAGGCTGCACAGGACAATGTGGTCCAGCTGCACGAAAAACTGCAGCGCCCCGAAATGCTGGTCGGCTCGACCTACAAGGTCAAGACACCGCTGTCCGAGCATGCCCTGTATGTCACCATCAACGACATCATCCTCAATGCCGGCACCGAGCACGAACTGCGGCGTCCCTTCGAGATCTTTATCAACTCGAAGAACATGGACCACTTCCAGTGGATCGTGGCATTGACCCGGATTATTTCGGCCGTGTTCCGGAAGGGTGGGGATGTCACCTTCCTGGTCGAGGAGCTGCGTTCGGTGTTCGACCCGCGCGGTGGTTATTTCAAGAAGGGCGGCAAGTACCTGCCGTCACTGGTGGCGGAAATCGGCGATGCGATTGAATGTCACATGCGCATGATTGGCCTGCTGAAGGACGACGGGCTGGATGAACACCGGAAGAAACTGGTAGCAGAGAAGCGCGCCCAGTATGAATCCGCCGTGAATACCGCAGGGTCCGGAGATAGCGGGGATACCGGGGATTTTCCGGACGGGGCCCAACTGTGCAGTAAATGCCAGACCAGGGCGGCAATTGTCATGGATGGCTGCCTGACCTGCCTGAATTGTGGCGATTCCAAGTGCGGCTGACCCGCTACTCTCACCGGGATCGGACTTTGGTACCATTGATTAGCGGCCTGTTCTTCGGTTATAACACTATACAGGGTGCATCGAACGACAGGCCAGGTGGACGTCATAACAATAACAGTACGCGACGGGAGCCGATCCCGGCAGAGGAGGTAGCATGTTTTTACAACAACAACCCATGCCGGGTTACTGGTACAGCAATTTCTCCGGCCAGTTAATCCAGGTCCGGGCCATCCTTTTCATTGCCGGTGAATGCCGGCGCATCGTGCTGGAGGACATCCGCGGCAAGCGTGACTATATCGACAGCGGTGACTGGAAGGGGATGGACCTTGTGTTGCATTCACCGGTCGTCGAACAGCAAAGCGCGGCACGGGATCTCTGAAGTAATCCACCCCTTTACCCGAGCTGCGATACTACTCAGTCAAGCGCAGACTCATCCGGTGCCATCCATCAGTGCAGTAATCCGTTTAACGGCCAGCGCCAGGTCATCCGGAACTTCCCCCACCGGTGGTTTCAGCGGTTCATCCGCGTAGCCGGCCAATCCGCCCCGCACCAGGCTTTCGTGGAAGGCCATAAAATCCCGCGTATGAATCACGACGTGCATGGCATACAGCAGCTTGCACAGTTCTGTACGCAGACGGTCACCCGGTTTGCAGCCCGCCGGTGCAAACAGCCAGCGGGTGAAGCTGCGCCGTAACTGATCAACAGCACCCAGCTTGCCGACCGGTAACGGGAAGATCGCCAGCGGTTTTCGCAGGCGGATGACTTCTACCATCATGGAAATACTGTCGCCGGTGACAACGAATCCGTTGGCGAGTCCGAGCAGGCCGCGGTACGGATTGTCGTGGGCAGTTGCGCTCCAGGTAAACAGCTGCGCACCGCCAGGCAAGCGTTGGCGCAGTGCATCGACGACCGCCGGGGGGGTACGCCGGCTGGTGGTGATGTAGACACTGCCGCCGGTTTCTGCGATGACCCGCTCAATCGTTTGCAACAGGCGACGGACGGCTGCTTCGTTGAAGATGAACGGACCGGTCGGGCCGCCAATCAGGAATGCGGTCAGGGGCCGGGGCAGGCTGGCCAGACGCGGCTTCCAGATGTCGGTAGCCGCCGCCACGGCTGCGGCGTCGATACGCATCAGCGGCAGGGAAATGCCCTGCAGGTTGGCGCGTGGCGGGAACTGGTTCTCGGCGCTGTAGATGACCAGGTCATAGTCATCCGGCATGCTGGACGGCTTGCCGACAATCACAATTTTTGATTGTCCGCCGGATTGTTCCCGGATCCACAGCGCCACATTGGCAGGACGCCGCCCGATGGTCAGGATGAGATCCGGCCACGGCGGTTCCAGCGGGTCCGAGCGCGCCCGGTCGATGTGATACAGCGTGGGACCGACTTTTGGTTTGCCAAAGACGAATTCGTCGAGCACCTGGATATGGCGCTGTTCACACGGCCAGGGCAGGGCCTGTACGATGGCCTCAACCTGGGCGTTATCCCCTTGCTTGTCTCCCAGCACCACCCAGGTCCGGGGACTGCTTGCCTGGCGTGTCGTCATGAAACCGGGGGGTCAGGGCGCCACGTTATCCGGTCCGGACGGGCGGTAGCCGAAGGTCGGTGACAGGTGTTGCATCATCAGGTCCTCGAGTTCCCTGACCTGGTCCGGTTCGAAGTAGTCCGGATAGCCGCCGACCTTGCCGCGCCGGGTCTTGAAGGTGTTCGGGTCCTTTGCGTTGTGCAGGCGCATGCCGCCACGCCGGAAGAAACCGCTGGTCTCCAGCTTGCGCAGGTTGTCGAAGGAACCGAATTCGACGGCTTCGGTAATTTCCGCGTCGGTGAAGTCTTCTCCCATCAGGCGGGTCACCTGCTTCAGGGTCGTCTCCGGCTCTGCGCGCAGGTCTTCATAACGCAACAGCAGGGAGTGATCCAGTTGCTGGAGGTTGCGCTCCCAGGTGTTCAGGTAGTTGATCAGAAACGGTAACCCGATATCGCTGTAACGCACGAAGTCCCACAGGGCGACCGTGTGGCGGTCGATCGGGTGATCGATAAAGTGATTGATCAACTCCTGCTTGTGCGCTGACTGGCGTTTGGTGAACTGGAAAAACCACGACACGGCAATGTCGATGGGATTGCGTGCCAGCAGCAACACCGGTTTGTGCCGTAGCGGGTCATCCACTGCACCTGCCGCCAGTACCTTGCCGACACTGCCCTCGTAGCTGTACACGGCATTGGTGGCAGCCAGCCGTGGTATCGCCGGATTGCGCAGCGCCAGTTCATCAGAGCCGATCAGGGCGGAGGACTCCAGCCCGTGGCGTAGCTGGTAGAGCCGCGCCAGCATCACCTTGAGCCAGGTATTGCCGCTCTTGGGGTGGCCAATGATCAGCAGGCCGGCACGGTTTGCAATGGCCAGTTCAAGGTTTGCCAGCAGCTTCCTGCGCGCCGCTACCCGCCACGGCCGCGGCAGCAGCGCCGTCGGCGCCAGGATGGCCACCTTTTTTATACTGTCACGGACAGGCATTATTTCCAGTGCCCCAGGTCGCGTGACAACAGGTCGGACAACTTGTCCACGTCATCCGCAAAATAGTCCCGCAGCATGACGAGCACCTCATCCGTGAACACCTGACGTGGCCGGGCGTTACTGGAGTTCCAGGTCTTGATGCGTTTGCGCAGTCCCTTGAGCCGTTTCAGCATACGGGGTTTGCTGACCGCAACCAGCCGGAAGATCCACGGTGGCGGGTTCATTACAAACTGCTGCAGCCAGGGCGATCTGAAGCTGCTGGTGGCCCGGGTGTGCTTGAACTTGACCCGGCCGTCATCCTCCACGCCGATGAATTCCAGGGTGCGCAGGTAGACCGCCCGCGGGTCATCCCGGAAATCGTCGTGCACGATGACCCGGCAGCGTTCGCGTCCGGCGACCTCGAACAGGCGTTCGAGGTGCATGCCGAGTTTACCGAGAAAGGCATACTGCAGCAGCATGGGTTCGCGGCAGCGCTTCGGCAGGTTATGACCGGCGGCACGACTCTCCTGCAGTTCCCAGGCGCGCGCGAAATCCACTTCGTCCTCATCCAGCTGGAACAGCATGCGGCTGTGATAGGAGCGCATCATCTCGACCGGGTCGCGGACCAGCACGATAAATTTCGCCCGCGGGTCGAATTCCAGGACGCGCCGGATCGCGTCCGGCTCATAGAGATAGGAGACCGAACCGTCACCATAGGCCTGGTGCTGCGGGCCAAGTTCCCGGTGGTAGCGGGACAGGTATTGCCGGCGCAGTTTGTCCGGGCCGGCACCGGGTCGGGGTTCGAGGAAGAAGTGTGGTTCCTTGGGCTTGGAAAAGCTGATGCAGGGATTGCGCGACAGGGCCTTGCTGACAGCCGTGGTACCGCAACGCGGCGCACCCACGATGAAAAAGCCGGGCGGGAAATCCACCGGGCCATCCGGCTGTTCGGTTTCCCGGTAGCCGAAGCCGGCGACTTCGGCAAGATAGCGCGGCAGCGGCTTGTCCACTGAACTCGGGAACAGTTTATTCCGGGTGGTCTTCATGTGGCGGGCTTTCGGGTCGGAGACTGGAAGCGTGCATTATAAGGGGCTGTCGCGATCCGTGCCGCAGGGATTCAGCCGGGGGGTAGCGTCTTTTGCCCAGCGGCGCTTGGTGCATAACCATTCGTGCGGTTGTTCCCGGATCCACCCTTCGAATATCCGGTTGATTTCTCTGGTCATTAACAGGGATTTGCGGTGCCGGTCCGTGACCTCCGCCGGTGCTGTGACCGAGGGGTAAAAGGTGACCCGGAAGCGCGCGGGGGCGATGCGTTCCGCCCGGATCGGGATCAGGTCGCAATCATAGCGCAGCGCCAGCGTCGCCGGGGTGATCGAGGTCAGCATATCGCGCCCGAAGAATGGCACCGGTTCCCCGGCATCGACGCGCTGGTCCACCAGCAGGCCAATCGAGCGGCCCTTGCTGATCTCCTGTATCACGGTACGGATTCCTCCCGCGCGCGTTATCAACCGGAAACCGACGTTGGTGCGCGCCTTGCGCAGCATCCGGTCCAGCCACGGGTTCTGCAGCGGAGTATAGAAGATGCTCATGGGGATGCCGAGCTGCGCCCCGGCGATGGGCGGGACTTCCCAGTTGGATACATGGGCGGCCACAAAGATGGCGGGTTTGCCGCCTTCCCGAAAGACATCGCTGTCACAGTGATTGACGATCTCGATGCGTCCGGTGTGTTTGCCGTGGGCCATCGCGGGGAGGAAGGAAAATTCCGCCAGGGTCGCGCCGACATTGCCCCAGTTGTCCCGGATCAGGGCCTCGATTTCAGCGGCTGACTTGTCCGGGAAGGCCAGTGTCAGGTTGCGCCGGAATTTACGGGTCTTGTCGAGACGCGGTCCGATCCGTCGAAACACCCAGCGGCCGGCCCGGGAGGCCGCCGCCGGTGGCAGCCGCCGCGTGATGGCCAGCGGGACGCCAACCAGCAGGGCTTCGATGGCCCATAATACTTGCCGCACCACCGGGGCACGGTCCGCCAGGTGTTTAAGGGAGCTGCCCAGGAACAGTCTGGCCATGGTCAGGATGCCGACCGGATGTCGGGAGTGGTGACCGGCAACCAGCTGCGTATTTGGTGTCTGTTGTGCATGT
>Ga0114931_10002593_pt1 | contig 22945 bp, 16 predicted proteins | sample 2SBtaG_FD_89579 | JGI IMG/M metagenome (GOLD analysis project Ga0114931, IMG submission 89579) | Deep subsurface microbial communities from Kolumbo volcano to uncover new lineages of life (NeLLi) - 2SBTROV14_V59a metaG | ecosystem: Environmental > Aquatic > Marine > Volcanic | place: Kolumbo... | reverse complement strand
TCTCGGCGTCAATCGGCGCGTTTGTTTGTGCGACGTAGCCAGCTACGTCTCCGCACAAACGCTTGCTTTCCTTGACCTTGGACAAAAATCCTCATTTCTGGATTGGAAACACTACTGAGTGCCTGAACTGATTTTAACCGATTTATGGACGGGCACTACCGTATATTAATCCCCTGCGAAACATTACGTATATGCCTTTTCTTTATCGGCATTTTATCCCTTTGCCTTGAGAAATTACGGCCGGATTTGTCTGAACACCTCTGTAAAAGAATCTGCCGCTTCCCAAAATGCAGTGAATTACAGGCTGGAAAAATAAAACCCGGCGTGGAAAGGCGCATTTCGAATGTAGAGAAATATCGCCAAAATAGCGCGGAAATGCAAGTTAAAAGTTGATAAGTATCTGAAAAGAGGGGACTGGGAGGGACAGGTCGAGCGGATGCGGATTAAAAACTTTGAAATGTGCCGGCAAGCCGCCAATAGCTGGAAAAACCCGTCAGGTACGTAAAAATGGCCGCAACAGTCTTTTCCAGTCCGTGGAAGGTAGGTTACCGTAGATGTCCTCTGCCAAGAAGCCGCCGTCGGCATGCTGGATTCCGGCCATCTCTCCGATCGTGCGGTACAACTTTCGGACTTCGGCATGCAGAAAACCCGTGGTTTGGCGACCGATCATGAGGTTTTTCAAATCCTGGCGCAGATTCTCGGCGTGCACCCGCACCAGCCAACCCTGTGCGTAGGGTGCCTGGTTGGCCACCCGGCCCCGATCGGACAGGTCTGCATTGGCGGCCGTGATCACGCCGGAAACCGGTGCCAGCACCGCCGCCTGCTGCGGACCCCGGCGGGCATAAAACGCCGGGCGGTCCTGATGGATTTTTTGCCCCAGCAGCGGGGTTGCCACCCGATCCAGGGGACCCATCAGGCGCAGGGCAAAATCATCCAGCCCCACGCGCACTTCCCCTTTCTCCTCGATCTTCACCCAGGTATGACCGCGGTGCAGGTAAACCCCCTGGGGAATTTTAAAGCCTTGTATCTCGGCAACATCCACAGGTCGCACCACCGCGTGTACCGTATACTGATCCTGAAAATACTGGTCAAATTCACAGTCGCTGCAATGGTAGGCATGCGTACAGGCCCGGAAAGGGATGCGCGCTTTCATATGGTGAATGCACGGCTGCTGCCATACCGGGCGCTTTTTGAGCCTGTCTTTCCAGAATACGATGCCGGCGGCCCTGCCGGCCAGGGGTTTTCCGGATTTCCGCGACTTTTCGGCCCGCAACGCGGCCCGTCGCATGGCATGGTCGTAGCGGCAGGCATGGCAGCGGTAGGCATGCTGGCAACGCTTGGATCGTACGACGCCGGCCTGCATCCAGAGGCACTCCGGTGCGCTGAGAGCCTGAACCTGGTTCTTTTTTGCAATTTTCATGGGTGTCATGGTATCGTTGCGCCACTTCCGGCGGCCCATCAGGTTTTCAGAAAAGTTTCCGTCAGGCGCGTCCAGCCCAGCGCGGGCAGGTTGCCGTAGATATCCTGCTGCAGCATACCACCGTCGGCTGCCAGGGGTCCGGCCACCGTTTCGATCATGTCTTCCAGTTTGCCGATTTCACTGTTGATCCATTGCAGACCGGCGGCGTGTGTCATGAGCTGTTGCATGCTTTTTTTGACGTCTGGCGTACGGACCAGAAACAGCCATCCCCCGCCGTAAGGCTCCCGGCTGGCCAGCTGCGGATTTTCCCGGACACCGGAATTGACCTCGACTATCACACCATCCACCGGCGCCAGCACATCCGCCTGGTTGTTTCCACGTTTCAGTCCCCACCCGACGCGGCCGCTGTCGAGTTCTTTTCCCATCAGCGGCAGGTCAAAACTGTCGGCACTGCCCAACAGCTTGAGTGAAAAGTCGTCCAGCCCGATGCGGATGTTGCCGCCGCTTTCCACCCGCGCCCAGGTGTGCCCATTGTGGAAATAATGGTCCATGGGGAAGTCAAACCCCTTGATATGTTCCACTTCCGTCGGCACAGTCCTGGTTTTGACGTTCCACACGTCTTCGAAAAATTGGTCGAAATCACAGTGCGCGCACTCATAGTCATAAGCACAGCGGCGCTCGGCAATGCGCTGGGTGAGGCTGTGGCGACACAGCCGCTCCAGGGCCGGCTTGCGCTTCATGGCCGCCTGCCAGCTGATCTGCCTGCCTTTGGCGACCTGGGCCTGCATGCCCTGGTCGTATTTGCAGCGGGTGCAGTCATAGAAATTGTTGCAGCGCTTGAACTTGACCACACCGGCCTGCATCCAGAGACAAGGGTGGGACAGCTCGGCCTTCCGGTCCGGTTTTACCAGCCATACCTGGCCGCCCAACACGGCACCGATGGCATCGCGTTTGCCCAGATCGTGCTGCTGCCCCTTGCAGTAGGAAGACCCGTAACCCGTCTGATTTCTGCCGTTTTTTTCGACTTTGTGCGCCATTTTGCACTCCTTTGTTACAGATATAAAGTTCGGCTCAATTTCTGTATTGGCAGGCTTTGCTTTCGATATATTCGCAGGAACCAGCAAGAGATATGCCAATGGGGTCAAAGCAGCGTCGCCGCCTATTGCAATGGTCCGTATTAACAATGAATTATATTTACACAACCGATGCACGGAGGATTTTACGCCGGGCGGGCATTGCCCCGGTAGTGTTGATTTTTTCAACAACCAACATGCCGTTACCGGCATACATCCCGCCAATAATGGCGTTAAATATCATAATTACAGCTACCTACGAATATGTTGGAAATTTCCACGCCCCTATCTCGGTTTCCCACACGACATTTTCAAGTTGACCCCGGACGTCCTGCAGTGTTTAATCCATGCGCCACACCCCCGCTGCGAAAGGCGTGCGAATGTTTGGGGTATCCCGCTTCTACTGTGACGAAGCTCCGTAAGGTTTTCGTGTTGGAAGAGACTGAATCAAAAAAGCCTTCCGATGGATAATATAACCGCTCGTCAGCAAAAAAACGTCCGACCAAACCGACCCGTTGGTTGAATGCCATGGGTCGACTCCTTCTCAAGCGGCTTGAACTGCCCATCAGGGCTTACGAAAACGGATCATCAACAACAAGCAGAATCTCTACCGGGTGATTCGCACCGGCCATATTGGAGAAAATGAAAACCGAGCTGCGAAGCGTCGACATTCAGTTCAACAACGCCGGATTGCAGCAAGATGCCCCGATGGCTGGAATGACGTTGGACCAGTGGAAGCTGGAAATCAATTTAAACGCGGGAGCGTATGCATGACTAAAGCAGAAAACGATCAAAGTATCGTAAGTCCATGGGACGCGCATAACCAACAACTGGTTTCCCATGTTCATCCCCCGGATTGGGTAAACCCCGAACCCGCTGCACGCTACAACCTGGTCGTCATCGGCGCTGGAACGGCCGGCCTCGTGTGCGCGGCCGGAGCGGCCGGCCTGGGGGCAAAGGTGGCGTTAATCGAGCGCCACCTGATGGGGGGTGACTGCCTGAATGTCGGCTGCGTGCCGTCCAAGGCCGTGATTCGTGCGGCGCGCGCCGCTGCCGCCGTACGCGATGCCGGAGAATTCGGTGTGCACGTTCCCGATGGTGTCAAGGTTGATTTCAGCCAAGCCATGCAGCGCATGCGTCGGCTGCGGGCATCCATTGCACCCAACGACTCGGTCAAGCGCTTCAGCGACATGGGGATCGATGTGTTTATGGGTGCCGGCCGGTTTATCGATACCCGCACGGTGGAAGTCGCCGGCCAGCGACTGTCCTTTAAAAAGGCGGTCATCGCCACCGGTGCGCGGGCGGCGGCACCGCCCATCGAGGGTTTGGATGATGTGGCCTATCTGACCAATGAAACGCTTTTCTCCCTGACCGAACTGCCGGGACGGATGGCCGTTATCGGTGCCGGACCGATCGGCTGTGAAATGGCCCAGGCCTTTGCACGCCTCGGATCGGAAGTCTTTTTGGTGGAAACCACGCATGGCATTTTGCCCAAAGAGGACCGGGATGCTTCCGGCATCGTGCTGGAATCCATGCTGGCAGATGGCATAAAACTGCTTTGCTGCGGCAAAGAACTGCAGCTGGCAAAAACCGACGGCGGGAAAATCCGCCTTGTCGTGGAATCCCACGGCAAAGCTTACGATGAGGTCGTCGATCAACTGCTGGTCGCTGCGGGGCGCGCACCCAACGTTGAAAATCTAGGGCTGGCGGATGCTCGCGTTACATTCACCAATAAGGGGGTGCAGGTCAATGATCGGCTGCAAACGAGCAATCCCGATATTTACGCGGCCGGAGACATTTGTTCACCCTATCAATTCACCCACGCAGCTGATTTTATGGCACGCATCGTCATTCGAAACGCGCTGTTCTTCGGCCGGGCCACCGCCAGCGCGCTGACCATTCCGTGGTGTACTTACACGGAGCCGGAAATCGCCCACGTCGGCCTTTACGAAAAACAGGCTCAGGGACAGGGAATCGAAGTCGACACCTTCACCAGGAAGTTGCGCGAAGTCGACCGATCCATTCTTGAAGGCCATACCAACGGTCTGGTACGTGTTCACGTTCGCAAAGGGACGCATAAAATCGTGGGCGCCTCCATCGTGGCACCCAACGCCGGCGATATGATTTCAGAATTGACGTTGGCCATGACGCACGGTTTGGGGCTGAAACACATCGCCAACACGATCCATCCTTACCCGACGCAGGCCGAGGCCATCCGGCAGGTTGGAGACGCGTACAACCGCACGCGATTGACACCTTTCGCAAAATCCTTCTTTGCAAAGCTGATGGCTTGGCGGCGCTGACACGATTTTGACAATGGATGGCGTTATGTTGTCTGCAAAGCAAAAAATCATCGTGATCTGCGGACCCACGGGTGTGGGCAAAACCGCTGCCGCCATCACCATCTGCCGGATGCTCAATGGCCAGATCGTGAGCGCTGATTCCATGCAGATCTACCGTTTCATGGACATCGGCACCGCCAAGCCCACCCCCCAGGAGCAGCGCCGCGTGCGCCACCACCTGATCGACGTGGTGGACCCGGACCAGGACTTCGATGCCGCGCGGTATGCCCGCAGCGCGCGAAAGATCATTGCTGACCTGCATCACCGCCGCATCGTGCCCCTGGTGGTGGGCGGCAGCGGCCTGTACATCAAAGCCCTTTTGCACGGCGTTTTCCCCGTGGGCAACCGCAGTAAAGTGCTGCGCACGGAGCTCAAAGACAGGCTTCATCGTGAAGGCGCTCCCCGCCTGCACCGGATGCTGGCCGCCTGCGACCCCGAAGCGGCCCGCCGCATCCACCCCAACGACAGCCTGCGCATCCTGCGCGCCCTGGAGGTTTTTCAGCTCACGGGCCGGCCGCTCTCCGAATTGCATAAACGCCACGGCTTTCGTGAAAAACGCTACGCCGTTCTGAAAATCGGCCTGGCGCTGGATCGGGACAAGCTCTACGCCCGCATCGATGCCCGTGTGGAGCAGATGATCGCCCGGGGTCTGGAGGCGGAAGTGCGGGGGCTGCTGGACCGGGGGTATGGCGCGCATCTCAAATCCATGCAGTCCATCGGCTACCGCCACATGGCGGATGCCATCCAGGGCCGAACGGACTACAATGAAGCCCTGCGGACGATGAAGCGCGATACGCGGCGCTATGCCAAGCGCCAGCTGACCTGGTTCAACGCCGATGCGGACATTACGTGGACGCAGCCCCACAGCCTTGACGAGCTGCTGCCGCAGATCATGGCTTTTCTGGAGGCCGACGCTTACGATGCCCCGCCCTTCACCCGGCGGCTCAAATAATCGATCAGCGTGCGCTTTTCTTCCGGCGATAAAATGCAGGGCCGCCGGGTGCGGCCGCTCGTGGAAACCCACCGGCGGAAATTGTGTCCCCCGGCCGGGCGCAAAAGGCCGCCACATTTCGCTTTCGTCGGCACGGCCGGCACCTTACGCCCGGCGCATGGCCAAATGCAATCCGGCGGCCGGGAATTTGCCGGTAAATTCCGGCAAAAGCCGCGCCATGTACCCGGCTTTGCTGATGGCGGCCATCCAGAGGCCATACAACGGTCTCCCTTAAAACCGGTCTTCAGGACTCCTGCGGCCCGCTGGGACAGTCCGACACATCTTCAATGTGGGGCTTGATGTCCAGAATCGGCGTGCCGTCGAACATGTCCATGCCTTTGACCCGGATGCGGCCGCCGGAAACACCCAAAACTTCCAGCACCGACAGGCCGATGGGGTTGGGCCGCCGGGGGGAGCAGATGCTGAAAACCCCTTTGGGCGTGCGGCGGTTGGGCGGCGTCTGTGTGAGAAACCGCGGGTTGAAGGAAGGGCTGCGGTCAAAGTGAAAGAGGACCACGATTTTCTGGCCGCGGCGGATATCTTTAAGGCCCTGCCGGTAGGGTTCGAAGACTTCCAGTTCCCCTTCGACATCGGACACCGACCAGTGCCGCGGGATATCGGCCGCCGGAGTATGGGCAACCCCGATGGGCGTCAATTCGATTTTCATCAGCTGGCCTGTTTCAAACGCGTGGCGCGCTCGGCGTGGCGCCGGTGGGCGGACAGGACGGCCTTGCGCATGCGGATGGAGCGGGGGGTAACCTCCACCAGTTCATCGTCGCGGATAAAACTGATGGCCTGCTCCAGGGTCAGCGCCTGCACCGGTGACAGCACCACGTTCTCGTCCTTGCCGGCCGCCCGCATGTTACTCAATTTCTTTTCCTTGCAGGGATTGACGTTGATATCCTGGCCGCGGTTGTGTTCGCCGATGATCATGCCTTCGTAAACCGCCGCTCCGGGCGCGATGAAGAGCCGGCCGCGGGGCTCCAGGTTGAACAGGGCGTAGGCCACGGCATGGCCGCTGCGGTCGGCCACGATGGATCCGCTGAAACGACTGGGGCAGTCCCCCCGGAATTCGCCATAACCCTCGAAAAGGGTGTGCATAAGGCCCGTACCCCGGGTGATGGTTAGAAATTCGTCGCGGTATCCGATCAAGGCCCGCACGGGCACGGAAAATTCGATGCGCGCGCGCCCCTTGCCGTTGTTGGTCAGATTGGTCAGCTTGCCCTTGCGCAGGCTGAGGCTCTCGGTCACCACCCCCAGATAGGCTTCCTGGCAGTCCACCGTCAGCCGCTCCAAAGGCTCCAGCTTGCGGCCGGCTTCCCAACGATAGATGACCTCAGGCCGCCCCACACAGAACTCGTAGCCCTCGCGCCGCATGGTTTCGATCAGAATCGCCAGCTGGAATTCACCGCGACCCTTGACCAGTACCTGGTCCCGGTCGGCGGTTTTTTCCACCTGAATGGCCACATTGACCAGGCTCTCCTTCAACAGGCGCTCCCGGATGCGGCGCGACTGCACGTACTTGCCTTCCCTGCCGCCCAGCGGGGAGTTATTGACACCGAACTTCATCGACACCGTGGGTTCATCCACCCGGATGCGCGGCAGCGCCTGCGGCGTCCGCTGGTTACAGATGGTGTCTCCGATGGCCACCTGTTCGATGCCGGCCAAAACGGCGATGTCCCCGGCCTGCACCCCGTCCACCGCCTTAAGCTGCATCCCCTCGTAGACCTGCAGCTGGGTCACTTTGAGCGGCACGCTGCGTTCGTCTTTGCCGATGCATACCAGCCGGTCCCGCGAGCGCGCCGAGCCGTTCAACACCTTGCCCACGGCCAGGCGACCCAGGTAATCAGAGTACCCCAGGTCGGACACGAGCATCTGAAAAGGGGCCTTGGGGTCATGGGTCGGACTGGGGATTTCGGCGAGAATGGTATCGAAGAGCACGTGCAGGTTTTCGTGTGCATCGTCCAGGTTTTTTACCGCAATACCCGCGCGGCCGATAGCGTAAAGCAGGGGGAATTCGAGCTGATCCTCGCTGGCGTCCAGATCGATCATGAGGTCGTAAATCTCGTCGAGGACTTCGTCGGGACGGGCATCCCGGCGGTCGATTTTGTTGATGACCACGATGATCTTCAAACCGGCCTGCAGGGCCTTCTTAAGGACAAAACGCGTCTGCGGCAGCGGGCCTTCGGAAGCGTCCACCAGCAAAATGGCGCCATTTACCATGGACAGGGCGCGTTCGACTTCGCCGCCGAAATCGGCATGCCCCGGGGTGTCGATAATGTTGATGCGCACACCCCGCCAAGCCACCGAACAGTTCTTGGCGGCAATGGTGATGCCGCGTTCACGCTCCAGATCCAGGGTATCCATCAGGCGCTCATCCACCTGCTGGCCGGCGCGAAACATGCCGCTCTGGCGGAACATGGCATCCACCAGCGTGGTTTTGCCGTGATCTACATGGGCGATGATGGCGATGTTGCGCAGTTCTTCATTTTTCAGCATTTCAGGCATGATCTCACATTTTCTTCTGGATATTTGTTTTCTGTCCTGGCCGCAATGCAATATAGGCATCGACATGTGGATTACAAGGGTTTTGCCGCAGGTACGCCCCGTCCGCTAGTAGACTGGCGTTTCACAGGTTCCGGCGACGGGTTCGGACGCAATCAGTACCGCCCGGGATGTCCGGCCGTCGATCTTGAGCACCAGGCCGGCCGGCGGCCGCACGTGGGCCACGTACTCGGATTCGTTCTCGACGGGCAGGCTGGTGAGCCACCGCCAGTTGACGAAATTGACATCATCGTCGGGGACCGTCAGATAGGCGATGCCCAGCGAGGTGATGTTGTGGAAAAAATGCGAGCCTTGGGAGGGGTCCGCCTTGAGGTTGTCGGCGGTGATCTCGACGATGGCGCTCACGGCCGAGATATCGTTCCAGACCACGGGGATGCCCAACCAGCGGTCGGCGGATCCCCAGCGGCCCGGTCCGATCAGCAGGTAATTGCGCTTCTGCTGTAAAAGGATTTGGTTGATGCGGCTGATCTGGGCGGCGATCTCCACGGTGTGCGCCGGATCAAATACATCCGGCTTCACATAAACGATATCCTCCACGTTCCAGAGTTTGCTGCTGCCCATGGCCTGTTTGGAGTAGCAATAGGCCGCTGCAATCTCCTCCGGGCGGATTTCGACATCCTGGACCTGCTGGCACAGTGCCATGGGCCGGATCTGCAGCAGGGCGAATTCGTCTCTCCCGGCAGCATCTTTTGCAAAATCGACCGCAAATTCGATCTCCACGGGTCCACCCATACCTGCACGGCCGAGTTCCAGGATATCCGTCAGGATGTCGGCCAGCGGAAAGGTACCGTACTTCAGCACTCCGGCAAACGTGAGCACCAGGTAGCCACCCGGCTGGGCGGCATCCCGGATGCGATGGTCCTGCGGGCTGTAAGTGCTCGAAAGTTTCCGGACCGGCGGGTGATGGGCAAAATCGTCCACATCCAGCAATGCCAGTGTCAGGTCGTCACGAACGCTGCAGGTATCCGGCACATCGGTCATTTTCAGGGCGTAAAAGCGCCTCTGGGCATTTTTCAAGATGTCGTCCACATTGGAAAACTGGGGTAAAAACTGGGGGTATTTGGGGCAGAAGCGCAGGGCCGTCAGTCCCTCCACGACGGTTTTGCCCAGGCCCAGGGCAATATGCGCTATTCCCTCTTCGGGCTGCATGTAGGATACGGTGTAAAAATTATACGACTGCGCAACGCCTGCAAAGGCCGGATAAAAAAATTCTTCGTGCCGGCTACCGGTCAACTGCTGAATGATTACGGCCATTTTCTCTTCCTGGATGCCCTGTCCGGTGGTCTTGGCGTAGATGCGGGGCGCCTCCAGAAAGGTCGAGGCGTATACCAGCTTGATGGCGCAGATCAGACGCTCCAGGCGCACGTCCAGATCCGGATCATTGTTGGGCAGCATGTAAGTTTTGTACATTCCTGCAAAGGGCCGGAATTGGGCGTCTTCCAAAAGGCTGGAAGAGCGCACCGCCAGGGGGTGCCGCGCGATTTGGGAAAGGTAGAGCTCCAGATCCTGGCGCAGTTCGTTCGGAAATTCGGCCGCCAGAAAGGCCTGCAGCACCAGTTCATCGCGAAGCTCGGTTTCGGCAAAATGATGCATCTGGTTTAGCTCCAGAAAATCATCGAAACCCTGGGTTGAGATCACCAGTGTCTGCGGCACCCGTATGGTGATGCGGGGGTATTTTGTCTGCAGGCGGGCCGTCTCGCGGAGCAGGTTCATCATGAACGCCAGGCCCCTGGCTTTGCCCCCCAGCGATCCGCGCCCGATTTTGACAAAATCCGCCTCGGGGTCGAAATCGCTGGCCTTGAAATCCGCCACAACGCCTTTCTGGCGCCGCAGGCGCCGGTCGCGGATACAGGCGGCCAGGTGTTCTTTAATGGCCTGGGGATTGGGAAAATCGCTGGCCTTGATGCCGCGCAGGTAGGAAGCCAGGCGAATTTCACTGCGGGCGATGAGCCAGGTTGAAAAATCGTTGCGCTGGGCATGGTAGTATACCGATTCATCGGGGATATCGGGCAGTATCTTTTCCATGGCGCGCAGATTGGCGGCACGGCCCACCTCCCGTCCGTCGGGCATGCGGAAGATAAAATCGCCGAATCCGAGGTGTTGGATGAAAAAGGCGCGTATATCGTTCTGCAGCGACGGCTCGGTTTTATTGACGAACATGGCCGGAACCTGGCGTGCCCGTTCCCGGTTGCGCTCCTCGGAGCTCATCATCAGCAGGGGCAGGTCCGGGCTGTCTTTTTTGATATGCGACAGGAGTTTAAAGCCGGCCGCAGGATCGATACGGCCGTTTTTGGGAAACCGCACATCTGAAATCACGGTCAGCAGGTAGGGCCTGTACTTTTCGTAAAGCGCCAGTGCCTCGTCGTAGGTGCCGGCGGACAGGACCTTGGGACGCACCCGCATCCTCAAAATGCGGTGCTCCTCGTTGAGCGACCCCTTGATCAGCTCCTGGGTCTGCATAACCAGCTCCTGGTACAAAAGGGGCAGCAGCAGCGAGAGGTAAAACGGCGAATCCTCCACCAGAATGATCACCCGGACTTCGGCGCGACGTGTGTCATACGCCACGTTCCAGCGGTCTTCCACCCCCTTGATCAACGCCAGCAGCAGGTTGGCGTTTCCACCCCAGATGAAGATGTTGTCGATGGCCGAGTTGTCCAGTTTTTTCTGATTCAGCTGATCGATCAGGATACTGCTGGTGTTGTGGGTCAACAGAAACACGGGCAAATCAGGGTAGAGTTTTTTAACGGCCCAGCCGAAGTCAAACGCATCCATATCATCCACGCGCGGCATGGTGATCACCAGGTCGAAGTGCTTTTGCGAAAGCATTTCCAGGGCCTTGGCGGCCGTGGAAACCTGGTTGAGACGCGGCGGTCGCGAGAGGTTCAACCCCTGGTACTCCTGGATGATGCGTTCGGCCAGGCGCCCGTCCTCCTCCATGATAAACGCGTCGTAAGGACTGGAGAGCAGCAGAATCTCGTTAACTTTCCTGGACATCAGCTCGAAGAAGACTTTAAAGGAAAGATCGGTCTGATCGGCGCTCGGCAGCGGCGGAAGGTTCATGTCGGCCTCATTGCGGAATTGGCTCAAAGCGTTTTTCATAACCCGAAAATATAGATTAATTATCGGCAGTTGACAACTGCAAATGTCGTATTGTAGCTTTGGCCATCCAATTGAATATCCACCGATCAATGGAATTTGTGGTGTGCCTTCATGAAAATTGCCATCGCCCAGCCAAACCCCGTCATCGGCGACTTTGCCCACAATGCCGCCAAGATAAAGGCGTTGGCACAGTCCGCCAGGCGCCTGGGCTGCGGCCTGGTGGTTTTTCCCGAACTGTCCATCCCGGGCTATCCGCCGCGCGACCTGCTGGAAAAAAAAGAATTCGTCCAAGCCAACCTGGCATGTTTGAAGCAGCTCGTCGCCTCCGTCCGGGGCATCGGTGTGATCTGCGGCCTGGTGGAGCCCAACGACCACCACGAGGGTAAACCGCTGTTCAACACCGCCGTGCTCTTTGAAAACGGGCGTATCCTGCACCGGGTATACAAGCGCCTGCTGCCGACCTACGACGTGTTTGACGAAAGCCGCTATTTTGAACCCGGCTGGCAGAGCCGGATTTTGGTCTACCGGGGGCTGCGCATCGGGCTGACCATCTGCGAAGATGCCTGGAACGACAAGGATGTCTTTAAAAAACGCATCTACCACCTCGATCCGCTGGAGCTGCTCAACCGGGAGGGCATGGACCTGCTGATCAACATTTCGGCCTCGGTGTTTCACCTGGGCAAGCGCGAATTCCGCTGGCGCATGCTTTCGGCCATCGCCCGTAAATACCACGTCCCGCTGCTGTTCGCCAACCAGGTGGGCGGCAATGACTCCGTGCTGTTTGACGGCACCAGCGCGGTTTTCGATGCTGCCGGCGAGCGGGTGGCCCGCGGCCGTGATTTCGAAGAAGACCTGATCTGCTACGATACGGCAAAAGGTCCCTGTTCCGGTTCCGCGGAATGTCATCCTGTTTCCGGCAGCGATGCACAATGTGCACTCAAGGCACTGGTCATGGGAACCCGGGACTACGTCCGCAAATGCGGTTTCGAAAAAGTGGTGCTGGGCCTGAGCGGCGGCATCGACTCCGCCCTGACCGCCTGCATCGCGGTGCGCGCGCTGGGCAGTGAAAATGTCGCCACGGTTTTCATGCCTTCGCGCTACACGGCGCAGGACAACTACGAAGACACCCGGCGGCTGGCCGACAACCTGCGGGTCAGCTACCGCATCATTTCCATCGATCCCATGTTCGCCGCCTTCCTGGATGTCCTGGCGCCGGATTTTGACCCCCGCGCGCCGACTGTCACCGAACAAAACATCCAGGCGCGTATCCGCGGTATCATCCTGATGGCGCTGTCCAACAAAACCGGCTGTCTGGTGCTTTCGACGGGCAACAAGTCCGAGCTGGCCATGGGGTACTGCACGCTGTACGGCGACATGAGCGGCGGCCTGGCAGTGATATCGGACGTCCCCAAAACGCTGGTCTACCAGCTGGCCCGTTACATCAACCGGGACCGGCCGCTCATCCCGCAGCGCATTGTCGAAAAGCCGCCCTCGGCCGAGCTCAAGCCGAACCAGGCCGATCAGGACGACCTGCCGCCATATGAGATCCTGGATCCGATCCTGAAGGGTTACATCGAAGATTTAAAGAGTGCCGAGGAGCTTGTACAGATGGGGTTCGACGAAAAAACCGTGCGGCGGGTGGTCCGCACGGTGGATCATAACGAGTACAAACGGCATCAGGCCGCACCCGGTCTGAAAGTCACATCCAAAGCCTTCGGCTACGGCCGACGGTACCCGCTGGCGCAACGCTTCCGCAAAAGCTAGTGCCGCCGGCAAACCCGCCGCCGCTCCGGCAGCGGGTTTGCCGGCCCGGGACCGGCAGCCGACGCCCGGGTGCACAGGAGGAGATCACGCAACATGGCCGAGACGGATCACCACAAAACGAATTCCGGATCAGCTGGCGATCCGGACTGGGAAAACCGCGTGCTGTGCAGCGACGAAAGCTGCATCGGTGTCATCGGCCCCGACGGCCGCTGCCGGGTGTGCGGCAGGCCGGCGGAACCGGGCACCCATATCCCACCGGACCATGACAGCATCGGGGCTGCGGCACCTTTCGCGGAACCCGCACCGGCACCGGAGACGGAACCGGATCCAGGAGCCGGTGACACGCCATCCGACCCGGACCTGACCTGGGAAGACCGCGTGCTGTGCAGCGACGAAAGCTGTATCGGCGTCATCGGCCCCGACGGCCGCTGCCGGGTGTGCGGCAAACCCCATGTCTCCCCGGACGTCTGACATCCGGCCCACTTTGCAGCTACTGGTTGCCGAAGCCGTTCTGCGCGCCGCAGTCCGGACACTGCCAGGTGATGCCGTTGCACGACATTCCCCAGAGGTTTTCGTGCATACAGATCTGGCAGATGGAAAAGCCGCAGCGACAGCGCCAGCAGAAGGGCAACGTTTTGCCGCAGCAGTGGCACTCGTAGGCTTCCGGACGGCGGGGCTTTCGGGATGTCTTTTTTTTTGCGGGTATCGCGGTCATTGGACTGCCGTTGTCTCCACGCCGTTCAGCGTCTGCACGCTATGTGCGGATTTGCCGGTAACCACCCGGCAGGCCAGGCAATTCTCCCGGCCTGCCCTTGCGTGTCATAAATCTAAGAATGCCGGACGCGGCTGTCAATCGGTACGCGCACCGGCGGCAGCCGGGACAGTTCCATGCATGCAAAAAAGACCCTCTACCTGATTGACGGCAGCGCCTACATTTACCGTGCCTACCATGCCATCCGGCATCTTTCCAGTTCATCGGGCCTGCCCACCAACGCCGTTTACGGCTTTACGCGCATGATCCTCAAACTCATGGAAGAGCGCCGGCCGGAATACAGCGTCATCTGTTTCGACAGCCGGGAACCCACCTTCCGGCACCGGCTTTACAGCGACTACAAAGCCAACCGGCCACCCATGCCGGAGGACATGAGCGTTCAGCTGCCGTATATCCGGGATATTACGGGAGCCTTCAATCTGGCCAGCTTGAAAATGGAGGGCTACGAGGCCGACGATCTCATCGGCACGCTGGCGCGTCAGGCCGAAGCCGACGGTTTTGATGTCATCATGGTCACCGGTGACAAGGACTTCGTGCAGCTGGTCACCGCCAACAGCTGTATCTGGGACCCCATGAAGGACAAGCTTACCTCTCTGGAAAGCGTCCGCCGAACCACCGGTCTCGAGCCCCGGCAGATGATCGATGTCATGGGGCTTTCCGGAGATACGGCCGACAACATCCCGGGGGTTCCCGGTATCGGCCCCAAAACCGCGCTGAAGCTGATTCGGACATACGGCAGCATGGAAGCGCTGTACCGCCAGATCGACACCGTCCCCCAGAAAAAGCTGCATGCGAACCTCGTACGCTACCGCGATCAGGCCTTTCTCAGCAAAACCCTGGTGACCATCGACACGCATGTGCCGCTGGACCTTGACAGCGCGGCGCTGAAGTTGGGGGCTCCCGACGCCAAACGCCTGGCCCGGTTGTTCGGCGAACTGGAATTCCGCCAGCTGCAGCAGCGCTTCTCCGCAGCCGCCGCACACCCCAAGCGCTACCGCGCCATTTTCAAACCATCGGAACTGGACGAGCTGGTCAACCGCCTGGCAGCCGCATCGGAAATCGCCATCGACACCGAAACGACTTCCACCGACGCCATGCGCGCACGCCTGGTCGGTCTGTCCTTTGCCGTTGACCCCCACGAAGCCTTCTACGTTCCCTGCGGCCATGACTATGCCGGTGCGCCGCTGCAACTGGATCAAACACAGGTGCTGACGCGGCTGAAACCGGTGCTGGAAAATCCCGCTATCCAAAAAATCGGGCAGAACATCAAGTACGACTGGATTGTGCTGGAACGTCACGGCATCGCGCTCGCGGGTGTTGCCTTCGACACCATGGTGGCCTCCTATCTCATCAACCCTTCCAAACGCTCCCACAGCCTGGATCAGATCGCCCTGGATTTCCTGGGCCACCAGATGACCGCGTACAAGTCTCTGTTCGCCAAGGGCGAAAAAGTAGCCGGCTTCAACCGCGTACCGCTGGAAAAGGGCACTCCTTACACCTGCGAAGACGCCGATATCACCCTGATGGCCCGGCGTGCGCTGGCACCTCTGCTGGAGTCGCTGGAGCTCGTCGATCTTTTTGAAAACGTCGAAATGCCCCTGATCGCTGTTTTAAAAGCCATGGAGATGCGCGGCATCTGCGTGGACCGCCCGCGGCTGGAAAACCTTTCGGCGTCCTTTGCACGCAAACTGCAAACGCTCGAAGAAAAGATTTACGCTGCGGCCGGCGAGACCTTCAACATCAACTCATCCCAGCAGCTGGGCCGCATCCTGTTTGAAAAGCTGAAACTGCCCGTTTTGAAAAAAACCCGCAAAAGAACCGCCTATTCCACCGATGTCGACGTGCTGACCGCCCTTTCCGACCAGCATGCGCTGCCGAGCCTGATCTTGGAGCACCGCAGCCTGGCCAAGCTGAAGTCCACCTATGCCGATGCGCTGCTGGAGCTGATCAACCCGGATACAAAAAGAATCCACACCTCTTTCAACCAGACTGTGACGGCCACCGGACGTCTGAGCAGCTCCAACCCCAACCTGCAGAACATCCCCGTGCGGACCGAGGAGGGCCGCAAAATACGCAGCGCCTTTGTTCCGCAGCCGGGGTGGCGGCTGATTTCGGCCGACTACTCGCAGATCGAACTGCGCATCCTGGCCCATTACGCCGAAGACCCCATCCTCATCCAGGCCTTCGAGGAGGGTGAAGACATCCACACGCGCACGGCCGGCGAGGTCTTCCAGGTTTTTCCCGCCATGATCACGCCCGACTTGAGGCGCCAGGCCAAGGTCATCAACTTCGGCATCATCTACGGTATGGGCGCCTTCAGCCTGGCGCGTGAACTGGGTATCAGCCAGAAAATGGCCAAGACTTACATCGAAAATTATTTCCGGCGTTACGCGGGTGTCAAGCGCTTCATAGAACAGACAATTGAAAACGCTCGTAAAACCGGCAGGACCAGCACGTTGCTGGGGCGCATACGCCTGTTGCCCGAGATCAACAGCAAGAACCGCAGCGTACGCCTGTTTGCCGAACGTACGGCCGTCAACACGCCCATCCAGGGAACCGCCGCCGACCTCATCAAAGTGGCCATGATTCAGGTTCAGGCGGCTCTGCGCCGACGGAATTTGAAAGCCGCCATGCTGCTCTCGGTGCACGATGAGATCGTTTTCGAAGCACCGGCCGGGGAAGTGGATACGGTCAGCAAGCTGGCCAAGGAGGTCATGGAAAGCGTCTGGCGACTCAAGGTTCCGCTGGCGGTCAACGTGGCCCTGGGCAGCAACTGGGAGCAGGCCCACTGACATCCCGCCGGCCTCAGCGGGTCACGATATGGCAGTCGATGCCCTTTTTCTGCAACGCACGCTCAAAAAAGGCCGCCTGCTGACGGCTTGCAAAGGCGCCCACCAGCAAGCGCAGATCGGCGGTGGTGTACATATCCCTCAGGCGGTAGGCAACGTACCCCTGTTTCAGCATGATGCGCTGCATGTTTTTCAGGCCGCGCGCCGTTTTGAAGACGCCGACCTGCAGGGCATAGGGTTGCCTGCGGATAGCTGTACGCCGGAAACGGCGGGCCTGCAGTTTGGCAACCGCATGCCGGGCTTTGGCGAGCGTTGGATAAAATCCCATGTAAACACGGTTCCATATCCGCCCGCTAATGGATACCGGCGAGGTAAAGGCTGCGTCGCCCTTGCTTCTGAAGTGTCGTGCCACCTGCAGGGCTTTGCGCCGGTCCTTATAGGCGCTGACCTGGATGGTATAGGGATAATTCTTTTGCGCACCCCGAGCCGGTGACAGCGCGCGTGCTTTGCCGGCATTTTTCCGGAAAGCCGGTTTTGCTTCTGACACCTGCCGTCCGGCAGCGGCCGGTTTGGGGGTATCCTTTTTAACGGCCTTGGGCGCAGACGGTTCCGCCGACGGGTGTTGCTCTGCCACCGGCGCCGTTTCCGGGGGTTCCTGCAGACCGGGCTCCGGCTGGATGGCCGGCCGGGCCGCCACTTTGGCGCGCCAGGGCCTGCGTTTCTGATAGTGCGTCAACCGCTTGACATAGGTATCCAGATCGCGCGTCTGGTCTTTTTTCATCAGCAGAAAAATGACATTTTTCTGGGTCAGCACGGCTTCTTTAAACCGGCCGGCCTCGGCGTAGGCAGCCGCCAGGGTATCCAGGTGGTGCGGTCCACCTTCTTTCGCCACCGCTCTTTTGGCCAGGCGCACGGCACGCCGGCCGTTGCGGTAGCGGGCATCCGGCGACACGGCCAGCAGCCAGGCCAGCTGATTATTGGCCTGGATATTTTCCGGGTCCTTTTTGAGGACATGCTCAAAATCGGCGACGGCTTTTTTGTACTGCCCGCTGGCAAACCAGGCCATGCCGCGCCCGTTGTAAGCCGCAAGCCGGCCGGGATCCTCCGTGATGGCCCGGCTGAAATCTGAAATGGCCAGGTCGTACTGGCCCAGATTGTACCAGGCCACACCACGATTCAGATAGGCCGGCACATTGGTGCGATCTTTCCGGATGGCACGGCTGAACGCTTTGACCGCCGCTTTGTAGCGGTGGAACTGGAGATACGTCTCGCCTTTCTGGACCAGCTGTTGCGTAGTTTCCACGCCGGCGCCGGCGGTCGACACCACCGGCAAAAAAAGCATCGCCAGGCACAGAACCGCACCGTAATAACATCGAAATCTGCGGCCGCACATATCTGTCTTTTTCCCCATCAGCCGTCGTTACGCCACATCGCCCTTGCCCGACAGCACCGTTTGCTTTAAAAAATAGAACACGTCCGCCCCCTCCCGATCTGCAGGTGTTTCTCCGCGCGCAATTTTTTGAATCCGCGAAAAATCTTCCCGGCTCTGCGTGGAAAGCGGCTCTTCGATCAGGCTCAGCCGGTTGTCGATCAGGCTGTAGAGCACTGCCGGTCCGAAAAGCGGCGCGCTGCCGGTGCGCTCACTTACTTTCCCCACGATCTTGACATGCGGTATCCGCAAAGCCCGCGGTGCTTGCTCGAAACCGAGCAGTTCGGCAAAAAGATCCAGCGCTTCGATGACACCCTCGCTGTAGCGGCTCTCCAGTGAAGCGACGCCGTCGATGGCGATGGCGGAAATGTCCTCTTTGCGCCAAGTCAAATCGAGTGCGTCAATGCACTGGCGGCGTATGGTTTCCAGCGAGGCTTCTTTCTTGCTGACCAACACATCCGAATCCCGCAGAATTTTAACGGCATTGCGGATACTGAGCATTTCCTTGACCGTCGGGCTCTTGCGCAGGGCCACGTCTTCGGGGGTCGTGTTGTAGATGCCGACACCGTTGTCCAGCACCAGCACCTGCGGCCCGCCCGCCGATTTATCCAGCAGGTAGAGCTCCAGGTCACGCATTTTAAGCGGCTTATAGGGCCCAAAGGCCAGGAGTCGCTGCAGGGCCTGTTTATCGAAGTGAATGCCGCTGTCCGGCCCCTTCAAAGAGTTCGCCACCTGGGCATAGAGCCGGTCAATTTCGATTTTTTTTAACAGGTTCTCTTTAAAACCCATTGTGCATCCCCCTATTTTCAGCGTGCCACTGCTGCCGGCGTATTTCTATCACAACCGCAGCTGCCTGTAAACAGAGGGATTTCGGCTGCCGGCAGGCCGGTCCTTGACGCCACCACGCAACTTAGCTAATATAGCATCCAAGCGACCATCGACCGTACCGAGGGGTATATGGCCGTTCAGGTTCGGCCCCCACCAACGATTCCCATGCCCCCGCAGAAAAGTCCAGTTGAACATGGAAACGCCACACCCCGGCTGAGCACCGGCCCGGGAAACTGTGACCGTAAAAGGAGCAGCCCATGACCGAAAGCGTTAAAATCGTCTACAAGGACCGCATCTACGAACTCCCCGTACGCACCGGCTACCATGGGGAGAAGGCCATCGACATCTCCAATCTGCGCGATCAGACCGGTTTCATCACGCTGGATCCCGGTTTCGCCAATACCGGCAGCTGCAGCAGTGCCATTACCTTCATGGATGGCGAAAGGGGCATTCTGCGCTACCGCGGCATTTCCATCGAACAGCTTGCCGAGCAGTCTTCTTTTATCGAAACCTCGTACCTGCTGATCCACGGCCGGCTGCCCACCGTAAAAGAGCTGCAGCAATTTTCGGTGCTGCTCAACGACAACTCACTGGTGCATGAGGACATGCGCGGGTTTTACCAGCACTTTCCGCGGGCCTCGCATCCCATGGGCATCCTGTCTTCCATGGTCAATGCCCTGCGGAGTTTCTACCCGGTACTGGAGACCACCGACGAGGAAATCAATCTCACCGTCACGCGCCTGCTGGCCAAAATCCGCACCATGGCCGCCATGTCCTACAAGATATCGCGCGGCCACCGGGTCGTCTATCCCCGTCCGGACCTGTCCTACTGCGCTAACTTTCTGAATATGATGTTCGACACGCCGGTGATGCCCTATGAAATCATCCCCGAAGCCGTGGACGCCCTGAACGTCTTCTGGATCCTGCATGCCGACCACGAGCAGAACTGCTCGACCGCAGCCGTACGCCTCGTAGGCAGTGGGCGCGTGAACCTGTATGCGGCCATATCGGCGGGCATTGCCGCGCTGTGGGGACCGCTGCACGGTGGTGCCAATCAGGCCGTCATCGAAATGCTCTCCGAGATCCACGCCAACGGTAACCGCATCCGGCCCTATATCGACCGCGCCAAGGACAGAAATGACCCTTTCCGCATGATGGGCTTCGGTCACCGGGTATACAAAACTTACGATCCGCGGGCGCGGATCATCAAGAAAACCTGCGACCGGCTGCTGGCCAAACTCAGGATCTCGGACCCCCTGCTGGACCTCGCCCGGGAACTGGAGGAAGCGGCGCTCCAGGACGACTACTTCATCGAGCACAACCTTTACCCCAATGTCGACTTTTACAGTGGCATCGTGCTGAGAGCCATGGGCATTCCCACCAACATGTTTACGGTGATGTTCGCCATCGGCCGGCTGCCCGGCTGGATAGCGCAGTGGAAGGAGAGCATGGACGATCCCAACTGGAAGATCAGCCGTCCGCGTCAGCTATACACAGGGCCCACGCAAACGGACTATATCCCCATCGAGCAGCGCAATCTATAGATCCCCCCGGCAGGCCCGGGGTCTTTGCCATAACAGTCCCGTGGGTTGACCTGCATTCGCTGCGCCGCTGCGCCGGCAGCAGACTTGCAGGCATGCGCCGTCGGTGAGAAGCGCCGGCGCGGCTGCCGCAGGCTAGTCCAGCCAGCCGAAGGTGCGCTCCACCGCCTTTTTCCAGTGACGGTAGCAGGCCTCCCGCTGTCCGGGCGCCATGGTTGGCTGCCAAACCTTGTCCACCACCCAGTTGCTGCGCAGTGCATCGGTTCCGGACCAGAACCCCACGGCCAGTCCCGCCGCATACGCGGCCCCCAGGGCCGTAGTCTCCGAAACCTGCGGACGAATGACCGGCACATTGAGCATGTCGCTCTGAAACTGCATCAGCAGTTCGTTGGCCACCATGCCGCCGTCGACTTTGAGGCGGCTCAGCGGCACGCCGGAGTCCAAGTTCATGGCCTCCACGATATCGCAGGTCTGATAGGCAGTGGCTTCCAGCGCGGCACGGGCGATATGCCCCTTGCCGGCAAAACGCGTCAGCCCGGCAATGACGCCGCGGGCATCGGAGCGCCAGTGAGGGGCGAACAGGCCCGAAAAGGCCGGCACGAAATAAACACCGCCGTTGTCTTTAACCGTTTCCGCCAGCGCCTCGATATCGCCTGCCGCGGCAATCAGCCCCAGGTTGTCGCGCAGCCACTGCACCAGTGCCCCGGTAATGGCGATGGAGCCCTCCAGACAGTACACCGCCGGCTGCCCGGCCAGCTGATAGCCGACCGTTGTCAAGAGCCCGTGGTGTGAGGCCACCGGCGTTGTACCCGTGTTGAGCAGCAGAAAACATCCGGTGCCATAAGTGTTTTTGGCCTCGCCGCTCTCAAAGCAGGCCTGACCGACCAGGGCCGCCTGCTGATCCCCCAGGGCGCCGCACACCGGAACGGCGGCTCCCAGCGGGCCTTCTTTTGAGGTGGCACCCCACATGCCGCTGTCCGATGAGGGCACGATGCGCGGCAGGATCCGGGGCGGGATTCCCAGGGTCTGCAGGATTTCTGCGTCCCACTGCAGGGTCCGCAGGTTCATGAGCAGGGTGCGGCTGGCGTTGGTCACATCGGTGACGTGTACCCCGCCGGCAGGACCACCGGTCAGCTGCCAGATGATCCAGCTTTCCATGGTGCCGAACAGCGCGTGACCTTTTCGCACCGCCGCGCGGGCCTCGGGAACATTGTCCAGAATCCAGCGGATTTTGGGACCTGAAAAGTACGTCGCCACCGGCAGCCCGGTTTTTTCCCGAAAACGATCCTGACCGCCGTCCGCCGCCAATTGCCGGCAGATTGCGTCGGTGCGCGTGCACTGCCAGACGATGGCGTTGGTAAAGGGCTGCCCCGTGTGCTTATCCCAGAGTACGGTGGTTTCACGCTGGTTGGTGATGCCGATGGCGGCCAGATCGGACCCGGCCAGACCGGCTTTGGACAGCGCACCGCGCATGACCGCGCACGCGTTTTGCCAGATCTCGACAGGGTCGTGTTCCACCCACCCGGGCTGCGGAAAGATCTGCTTATGCTCCTTTTGATCCAGCGCCACAATCCGCCCTTCACGGTTAAAGATGATGAAACGGTTGCTGGTGGTCCCCTGGTCCAGGGCACCGATAAACTTGCTTCCCATGACTTCTTCTCTCCTGAGGTATTTGTTCATTTCCGGTTTGCCGGAGTCCGGATTCCCTGATTTCAGTCGGCAACAAATCCTTTTCACACAAAGAATCTATATGATTACGCCATCCGCATCAACAAAAAAAGAGGGGTTAAAAGCTTCCCTTTAACCCCTCTCTTTGAAGAACCCACTCCTTTACCGGGAACCGGTCAGGCTTCCGGATCAAGGGCTATGCAGCACCTTTCTGTCAGCCCTCCCGGACACAGGGTGCCCAGATGTTCCGGAAATTCCCCTGTGGCAAGAGTGAATCTACAGCGGGAGCTTGCCATCCAGCATTTCCTTCATGATCTGCTTGTACGGCATGGTCCTGCCCTGCGGTTTTTCGTTGGCGAGCTTCGGCCACGGCGCTCCCGGCTGGTTGTACCAGTATTGCGGGTCCCTTTTCGGGTTCAGCTTCGGGCCGCATTTGCCCTGCAGGCCCGACCGTCCGATACGCATCATAGTCCGGTCCTGCGCCTTCGCCAAGTTGTTCAGCGCCGTCTCAGGTGTTACTTCGCCGGCAACGGCTTCACCGATATTCTGCCACCAGAGCTGGGCGAGCTTTGCATAATCAGGAACATTCAGACCTGTTGGGGTCCAGTACTTGATACCCGGTCCCCGGAAAAACTGGATCAGGCCACCGTACTTCGAACCGTCC
>Ga0114931_10002592_pt1 | contig 22948 bp, 31 predicted proteins | sample 2SBtaG_FD_89579 | JGI IMG/M metagenome (GOLD analysis project Ga0114931, IMG submission 89579) | Deep subsurface microbial communities from Kolumbo volcano to uncover new lineages of life (NeLLi) - 2SBTROV14_V59a metaG | ecosystem: Environmental > Aquatic > Marine > Volcanic | place: Kolumbo... | reverse complement strand
GCCGCTTTCGACAATGTTGTGGCGGTTTCCTACTACCGGCTCGATTCCGGGCGGTGGGAAGTTATCAAGTATATCAGTTGACCCCTAGTAGAGGGGTAACGGGCGGCCGCGCGGCCGCCCGTTTTTTGTGCGCGGCCGGGTGGCTCGCGGCCGAAGCCAAGCGGCCGAAGCCGGGCAGGTGGCGGGCGGCGGCGGGCGGCCGAAGCCGGGCGGCGGGCGACGGGCGGCCGAAGCCGGGCGGCGGGCGGCGGGCGGTGGCTCGCGGCGGGCGGCCGAAGCCGGGCGGCCGGAAACCGGAAGCCGGACAGCTCGCGGCCGGAAGCCGGGCGGCGGGCGGCGGGAAGCTGGGCGGCCGGGTGGGTTCCGATTATGCGGGTAAAATTCAGATAAAATCTGGAAAATATCCGTTTTTTGCTTGCAAATATTTGCGGCCGATCAAAATCGGGCTATGCTTAAGTAGTTGGGCACGTTGCCCGTTGTTTCTAGTCTTTTTGATAGGGGTTTGATATGTCACCTGCTATTTGTTCAGTTGAAACCGCGCGATTTTGCCCGCTGGATTACGGTTTTCGATGGACCGATGACTGGTACGATTATGACGGTAAAGCGGCTGAAACGGCCGCCCGCGCTGCTCGCGATAAACGGGCGGCCGAACTAAAGCGGGAAGGTTTCACGGTCAAAAAACGCACGCGGCGGCGAAACCTGCTTAGTATGGGGGGCATCGGTTCGGGACACCCCCATATTCAATTGTTTGTACCGATTTACTATGTTGACGTGGTAAGATAACCCCCAGCAGAGGGGGCGGACGGGCGGCCAGAAACGGCCGCCCGTTTTTTTGTGCGCGGCCGGAAGCCGGGCGGCTCGCGGTCGAAGCTGGGCGGCGGCGCGCGGCGGCGGCGCGCGGCCGGAAGCCGGAAGCTGGGCGGCGCGTGGCGGGAAGCCGGGCGGCGGCCGGAAGCTGGGCGGCGGCCGGAAGCCGGAAGCCGGGCGGGCCCGAAGCCGGAAGCCGGGCGGTGGCTCGCGGCCGAAGCTGGGCGGCGGGAAGCTGGGCGGCGGGAAGCCGGGCGGCGGCTCGCGGCCGGGCGGCGGCTCGCGGCGGGCGGCGGCCGAATCCGGGCGGCGGCTCGCGGCGGGCGGCGGCTCGCGACCGGAAGCCGGGCGGCGGCCGAAGCCGGGCGGGTGGGTTCCGATTATGCGGGCAAAATCCCGATAAAATCTGGAAAATATCCGTTTTTTGCTTGCCAATATTTGCGGTTCGCCGAAAACGGGCTATGCTTAAGTAGTTGGGCACGTTGCCCAACAAAAGCGGCGGCCAGCAGCAAAAAGGGGATTCAAAATGGCTTACAATCAGGAGCGGGCAAACGTACGTAACTACCTTTGCGGACTAGAGCGAAAAGAGGTTCTGGTTGTTCGGGATGAAGCGATCAGTGACGGTTATGCCGATAAAGCCCGCTATTGTGATGAATTTTTGCATGAAGAATGGCCCGAGTTGCACCCCTAATATAGGGGGTACAGTTCGGGCGGGCGGCCAGAAACGGCCGCCCATTTTTTGTGCGCGGCCGGAAGCCGGGCGGCCGGAAGCCGGGTGGCCGGGAAGCTGGGCGATCAGTGGCGGCGGCCGAAGCCGGGCGATCAGCAGCGGCGGCCGGGCGATAAGCGGCGGCGGCTCGCGGTGGCGGCCGGGCGATCAGCGGCGGCTCGCGGCCGAAGCCGGGCGATCAGCGGCGGCGGCTCGCGGCCGAAGCCGGGCGATCAGCGGCGGCGGCCAGCAGCGGCCGGGCGATCAGCGGCGGCCGAAGCCGGGCGATCAGCGGCGGCGGCTCGCGGCCGGGCGGCCAGCAGCGGGCGGGGGCTCGCGGGTGGGTGGCTCGCGGCTGGGCGATCAGCAGCGGCGGCCGGGCGGCCAGCAGCGGGCGGGTGGCTCGCGGCCGGGCGATCAGCAGCGGCGGCTCGCGGCCGGGTGGCCGGGCAGGTGGCGGCCGGGTGGCGGGAAGCCGGGCGGGTTCCGATTATGCGGGCAAAATTCCGATAAAGTCTGGAAAATATCCGTTTTTTGCTTGCCAATATTTGCGACCGATCAAAATCGGGCTATACTTTAGTAGTTGGGCACGTTGCCCAGCAGCAAACAGCAGTGGCCAGCAGCAAAAAGGGTTTCCGATGAAAAACAGCGAGTTGCACGCGGCGGGCATGCGGTATTTTCAAGCGGCGGCACAATGGAGGGTTGCAAACCCCCCAAAAGAGGCCCAAGCGCCTTTAAGCTGGATCGACAAATTGGCCGATAAACTTGACCGGATACTCCGGTTGTTTCCGTGATTCAACGGCCGGGCGGGCGGCCGGGCGGCCGCCCGCAAACGGGTAAAACTTTTAGAGGGGTTCAATTATGGCAATTCCAGTTGATTCTATCAAAATTCCGGCCGCTTTGGTCAAAGTCTGCAGCGGGTGGTATGATGGAAGCGGTTCTATGATGTATGCTGTTGCATCGACGGGCGGGTTAACTCTCGGGACGGCGCCCCCGTTCGGATGCGACACCCCCCAAGAGTGGTATTACCGCCTTTGGTGGGGGTTGTCGGTAGAGTTGGGCCAAGCGCGGCGATCAATACGGCTTGACGATGAAGCGGCGCGTGCCGATCATGACGAGTTGGAGCGATGGGAAGATTGGGCCGATTCTAAGGTCGACCAGCTTGCCGAAGCGTACAGTATCATAGATTGACCCACAACAAAGGGGCGGGCGGCCAGAAACGGCCGCCCGTTTTTTGTGCGCGGCCGGAAGCCGGGCGGCGGTGGCTCGCGGCCGGGCGATCAGCGGCGGCGGGCGGCGGCGCGGTCGGAAGCCGGGCGGCTCGCGGTCGAAGCTGGGCGGCCGGAAGCCGGGCGGCCCGAAGCCGGGCGGGCGGGCGATCAGCAGCGGGCGGGCGATCAGCAGCGGGCAGCGGGCAGCGGGCAGCGGGCAGCGGGCAGCGGGCAGCGGGCAGCGGCGGCGGCTCGCGGCGGCGGCTCGCGGCCGGGCGATCAGCAGCGGGCGGCCGGGCGGCTCGCGGCCGGGCGATCAGCAGCGGGCGGCCCGAAGCCGGGCGGCTCGCGGCCGGGCGATCAGCAGCGGGCGGCCCGAAGCCGGGCGGCTCGCGGCCGGGCGATCAGCAGCGGGCGGCAGCTCGCGGGCGGCGGCTCGCGGGCAGCGGGCAGCGGGCAGCGGGCAGCGGGCAGCGGCTCGCGGCGGCGGCTCGCGGCCGGGCGATCAGCAGCGGGCGGCCGGGCGGCTCGCGGCCGGGCGATCAGCAGCGGGCGGCCCGAAGCCGGGCGGGTTCCGATTATGCGGGCAAAATTCCGATAAAATCTGGAAAATATCCGTTTTTTGCTTGCCGATATTTGTGGCCGATCAAAACCGGGCTATACTTTAGTAGTTGGGCACGTTGCCCAGCAGCAAACAGCGGCCAGCAGCAAAAAGGGTCAAAAATGTCAACTTATCTGTTTGAAGTAGCGGTAAGGGACTTATCAGAAGTTTCGGAACAAAGGATTATTCCGATGGTGGCGGTCGATGCAAATGAAGCGGTTCGAACGGTCAAAAGTATTCTTAACGGGCCATTGTGGTTTCAAGTTGAGCAGGTTGAACCGGTTTTTTCGGCCAATTATGGCCGTCAAACCGAATTATTGGAAGAATTGGAAAAACTGGAGTGTGAATGGTGCGATCAGTGCAGCGGTAACGATTGTATCAGTGATGCGGAATTTGATGAGGGGATCGACGCAATCGTTAAAACCCGAAACGCCACCCTAGATTTAGAATAAATGGCGATCAGGTGGGACGGTCGGCCGCGCGGCCGCCCGTTTTTTTGTGCGCGGCCGGGAAGCTGGGCGATCAGCGGCGGCCAGCAGCGGCGGCGGGTAGGCGAAGCTGGGCGATCAGCAGCGGCCGGGCGATCAGCAGCGGCGGCCGGGCAGTGGCGGGCGGCGGCGGGCGGCGGCGGGCGGCCGGGCGATCAGGTGGGAAGCTGGGCGGCCGGGTGGCGGCCGGGCGATCAGCAGCGGGCGGCGGCTCGCGGCGGCGGCTCGCGGCCGGAAGCCGGAAGCCGGGCGGCGGCTCGCGGCCGGAAGCCGGGCGGCGGCCGAAGCCGGGCGGCGGGCGGCCGGAAGCCGGGCGGCGGCTCGCGGCCGGGCGGCGGGCGGCCGGAAGCCGGGCGGCGGCTCGCGGCCGGAAGCCGGAAGCTGGGCGGCGGCTCGCGGCCGGAAGCCGGAAGCTGGGCGGCGGCTCGCGGCCGGAAGCCGGAAGCTGGGCGGCGGCTCGCGGCCGGAAGCCGGGCGGCGGCTCGCGGCCGGGCGGCGGGCGGCCGGAGGCCGGGCGGCGGCTCGCGGCGGCTCTCGGCGGCTCGCGGCGGCTCGCGGCCGGAAGCCGGGCGGCCGGGTGGGTTCCGATTATGCGGGCAAAATTCAGATAAAATCTGGAAAATATCCGTTTTTTGCTTGCCAATATTTGCGGTTCGCCGAAAACGGGCTATGCTTAAGTAGTTGGGCACGTTGCCCAGCAGCAAACAGCAGTGGCCAGCAGCAAAAAGGGGATTCAAAATGGCAACAGATACCGATTATGACTTTGAAGACGATTTTGTCGAAATTGACGATTATGCTCTAGACGGTTTTCTCGGCGATGATATCATACCCCTCTGAAGTGGGGTGTCAACCAGCAAAATGAAAGGGCTCTGATTATGCGGAAAGTGACAAAAAAAGCAGTGACTGCCTTTTTGGCCGGTAAAACGTGTTGTGAGGGTAATACCACGTGTGATGGGGAAACCTTGTTATTGCACGGTAATCCTATCGCGCGACGTGACCCCGAAAGTGGGGTTGTGACGGTTACTCTGGCCGGGTGGGCAACGCCCACCACAAAAGAACGGCTGAACGGATTGTGCGAGTTAATGGGGTTGGGCCGGTTATTCAGTCAGAAGGGTTGGCTGCAGTATATGGGCAGCCGCGAAATCAGTACCACGGAGTGGTACACGCTCCCCACATAGGGGGTTACAGCGGTTAACGGGTGGCCAGCAATGGCCACCCGTTTTTTTGTGCGCGGTGGCCGGGCGGCTGGGCAGGTGGCGGCCGGAAGCCGGAAGCTGGGCGGCGGCTCGCGGTCGAAGCCGAAGCTGGGCGGCGGGAAGCTGGGCGGCGGCTCGCGGCTGGGCGGCGGCTCGCGGCTGGGCGATCAGCAGCGGGCGGGAAGCTGGGCGGCGGCTCGCGGCTGGGCGGCGGCTCGCGGCCGAAGCCGAAGCCGGGCGATCAGCAGCGGGCGGGAAGCCGGGCGGCGGCTCGCGGCTGGGCGATCAGCAGCGGGCGGGAAGCTGGGCGGCGGCTCGCGGCTGGGCGGCGGCGCGCGGCCGAAGCCGAAGCCGGGCGATCAGCAGCGGGAAGCTGGGCGGCGGCTCGCGGCCGGGTGGCGGCCAGCAGCGGCCAGCAGCGGCCAGCAGCGGCGGGCGGCGGGCGGCGGGCGGCGGGCGGCGGCGGGCGGCCGGGCGGGCGGGCGGGCGGGTTGTGACGATTAAGGTCAGTAACTACCCCCTTATCGGAGAGAAACGAAAAAATCTAGAAAAAACCGAGAAAAAACTTGACCGAAACCGAAAACGTAAGCTAGAGTTTAATAGAAGGGACGGGAAAATGACGGGTTTCATTAAAAAACGACACGTATTCACAAACGGTCGTGAAATTTGGAATTTGGGCGGCGCCCGTCTTATCTGGGCGGTCTTGATTGCCAAAAGAGGCACACCGTTTCTTACCGTTTACATCAAAACTTGTTGCTAGGGGAACCGATGAACGCTGCAATCTCAATTCTGGACTTTTTGACGACTTACAATCCTCTAATCTGGATACCGTGCTTAGTGGTTGCGGCTTGCGTGTTGCAAACCGTATTGGCGCCGCGCACCTATTACGAGTGAAAACGCCCAGAGTAAACGGGTGGCCATTGCTGGCCACCCGTTTTTTTGTGCGCGGTCGAAATTCTCAAAATATACCCAAATAATCGACCGGGCGGGTGGGCGATCAGGTGGGCGGCTCGCGGCGGGCAGGTGGGCGGCGGGCAGGTGGGCGGCGGGCAGGTGGGCGGCGGCTCGCGGCCGGGCGGCCGGAAGCCGGGCGGCGGCCGGAAGCCCGAAGCCGGGCGGCGGCCGGAAGCCCGAAGCCGGGCGGCGGCTCGCGGGCGGGCGGCGGGCGGCGGCCGGAAGCCGGAAGCCGGGCGGCGGCTCGCGGCCGGAAGCCGGGCGGCGGCTCGCGGCCGGGCAGAAGCCGGGCGGCGGCCGAAGCTGGGCGGCGGCTCGCGGCCGAAGCCGGAAGCCGGGCGGTGGCCGGAAGCCCGAAGCCGGGAGGCGGCTCGCGGCCGGGCGATCAGCAGCGGGCGGGAAGCTGGGCGGCGGCTCGCGGCCGAAGCCGGAAGCCGGGCGGCGGCCGGAAGCCCGAAGCCGGGTGGCGGCCGGAAGCTGGGCGGCGGCCGAAGCCGGGCGGCGGCCGGAAGCCAGAAGCTGGGCGGCGGGCGGCGGCCGGAAGCCCGAAGCCGGGCGGCGGCCGGAAGCCCGAAGCCGGGCGATCAGCAGCGGGCCGGAAGCTGGGCGGCGGCCGGAAGCCCGAAGCTGGGCGGCGGCCGGAAGCCGGGCGGTGGCTCGCGGCCGGAAGCCGGGCGGCGGCTCGCGGCCGAAGCTGGGCGGCGGGAAGCCGGGCGGCGGGAAGCCGGAAGCCGGGCGGCGGCTCGCGGCCGGAAGCTGGGCGGCGGCTCGCGGCCGGAAGCTGGGCGGCGGCCGGAAGCCCGAAGCCGGGCGATCAGCAGCGGGCCGGAAGCTGGGCGATCAGCAGCGGCGGCCGCGCTTTCACTTGTGTTTTTGGCCAGAAGTAGGCGAATGAGCGAGTTTACCCCTCTAATAGGGGTTGCGAGTAGGCCCGTCAGCGGCACTAACCGGCATTTAAGTTGAGCGAATTTAGTGGTCGTGACGATTTTGTCGGCTCGCGGCGGCTCGCGGCGGATCGCGGCGGATCGCGGCCGGGAAGCCGGGCGATAAGCAGCGGGCAGGTGGGCGGGCGATCAGCAGCGGCCGAAACCAAGCGGCCGGGAAGCCGAAGCCGAAGCCGGGCGGGAAGCCGGGAAGCTGAAGCCGGGCGATCAGGTGGGAAGCCGGGCAGGTGTTGGCGGGTGGCCGGGCAGGTGTTGGCGGGTGGCCGGGCGGCGGCTCGCGGCCGGGCGGGCGATCAGCAGCGGCCGAAGCCGGGCAGGTGGAAGCCGAAGCCAAGCGGCCGGGCAGGTGGAAGCCAAGCGGCCAGGCAGGTGGAAGCCAAGCGGCCGGGCGATCAGGTGGGAAGCTGGGCGGCCGGGCGATCAGGTGGGAAGCCGGAAGCCGAAGCCGGGCGGCAGCTCGCGGCCGGAAGCCGGGCGATCAGGTGGGAAGCCGGGCGGCCGGGCAGGTGGGCGGCGGCCGGAAGCCCGAAGCCAGGCGGCTCGCGGCGGCTCGCGGCGGCTCGCGGCGGCTCGCGGCGGCTCGCGGCGGCTCGCGGCCGGGCGGAAAGCTGAAGCTGGGCGATCAGGTGGAGCGCGGCCGGGCGGCGGGAAGCCAAGCGGCCGGGAAGCCGAAGCTGGGCGATCAGGTGGAGCGCGGCCGGGAAGCCGAAGCTGGGCGATCAGGTGGAGCGCGGCCGGGAAGCTGGGCGGCCGGGCGGGCGGGCGATCAAGTGGAGCGCGGCCGGGAAGCTGGGCGATCAGCAGCGGCCGGGAAGCCGGGCGATCAAGTGGAGCGCGGCCGGGAAGCCGGGCGATCAAGTGGAGCGCGGCCGGGCAGGTGTTGGCGGCCGGGAAGCCGAAGCCGGGCGGCCGGGAAGCCGAAGCCGGGCGGCCGGGAAGCCGAAGCCGGGCGATCAGGTGGCACGCGGCCGAAGCCGGGCGGGAAGCTGGGCGGCCGGGCGGCCGAAGCTGGGCGGCCGGGCGGCCGAAGCTGGGCGATCAAGCGGGAAGCCGGGCAGGTGAGGGCGGGAAGCTGGGCGGTGGCTCGCGGGCGATCAGCAGCGGGCAGGTGTTGCGGGCGATCAGCAGCGGAGCGCGGCCGGGCAAGCGGGAAGCCGGGTAGGTGTTGTGGGCGATCAGCAGCGGAGCGCGGCCGGGAAGCTGGGCAGGTGGGCGGCCGAAGCCGGGCGATAAAGTGGAGCGCGGCCGGGCAGGTGGCGGCGGGAAGCCGGGCGGCCGATCAGCAGCGGGCAGGAAGCTGGACGGCCGAAGCTGGGCAGGCGAGCAAGTGGAGCGCGGCCGGGCGGCTCGCGGGCGATCAGCAGCGGAAGCCCGAAGCCGGGCGGCGGCGGGCGGCCGGGAAGCCGAAGCCGGGAAGCTGGGCAAGCGGGAAACCGAAGCTGGGCGGCCGGGCAGGCGTGGCCAGCAGCGGAAACCCGCCAAGCGGCCGGGAAGCCGGGCAGGTGGCGGCGGGCGGCCGGGAAGCCGGGCGGCGGGAAGCCGAAGCTGGGCGGCCGGGCAAGTGGAGCGCGGCCGGGCGGCGGGCGATCAGCAGCGAAAACCCGCCAAGTGGCCGGGAAGCCGGGCGGCGGGCGGTCCCGATTCGGGTTCTTCCGGCGCCGCGCCGAAACGTCGAAACCACAAGAGGGGGTGGGGCGGGCAGCGCCGGAAATGTTTTGCTAACCCCCCATTAGGGGGTGGGGAGTACCCCTTTTGGGCTCCTACTTCGAATGGGGGGTGAGGGTCGGGGGTACGACCCCCATTAGGGGTACTTACCCCCCATTCGAAGTAGGAGCCCAAAAGTACTAGTCCCCACCCCCTAATGGGGGGTGAGTATCACTTAAGTACTTGGTATGTCTGGATTTACAATTTTGCCCCAAAAGAGGGGGGGGAGGGGAGCTAAAAACCTCACATTTGTAAAAAAAGCGTGAAACGTCGAAAAACGCATAAAAGCGGAGATAGTTTATTTTAGCTCCCCTCCCTCCCCCTTTTGGATTTTCCGGCGCGGGTAGTAAAACAGGCAGGTCGAGCCCTGAATTCAAGCGGTGGAAGCCGGGCCGGGAAGCCGGGCCGGGTTCTACAGCAGCGGGCGCCTTCCCTAACAACAGCGGGCGCCTTCCCTAACAGCAGCGGGCAGCGGGCAGCGGGCAGCGGGCAGCGGGCAGCGGGCAGGTGGGCAGCGGGCAGGTGGGCAGCGGGCAGCGGGCAGCGGGCAGCGGGCAGCGGGCAGGTGGATATCTTCCCCAACAGCAGCGGGAAGCCGGGCAGGTGAAGTATACCCCCATTATGGGGTTAACCCTACAAATAGACTAATCCGCGCCCCGTCACAACCCGCAAAGAGCGCACAGACAAATCGCTATACTCAGCAAATCCAGCACAAAACCACCTAATTTCCACATCAACCATTACCCATTATACCCATTGTAACCATTATACCGGTAACCTGCAACGGTAATAGGGATTGTAATGGGGGCAATACCGGCATAATCCGTAATAACACCCCCGCTACATGCCCCCTAACAGCGCAGGGCGCTAGAACAACCCGCATAATCCACATAAATGGCTACCTACAACCTGCACAGCCTGCACATACCGACCCACCCGGCAGCAGGGTGGGTGGTGCTGGCTATCCTCAACCGTAACAACCCCAACACCCCATGGTCTGGGGGCATGTGAATAATTGGAACAATCGGATGTGGGAAAATTGCGTGTTGGATTGTAACGGCTGGGGGTGGTGCGATTGTAACGGTTGAGGCAGGTGAAGGTAGTACCGATGGGGGGTTCATGGTGGGGTGGGTCTGATTGTGCGGAGGTTGGTAGCTGGGCGGGTATTAGCGTTCGATAGCCCTATCCTACGTGCGGTCGCGCCTCATAATTGATTTGACGCGTCAAACCACCCCAGCTCCAACAACCCGCGCTCTAACAACCCATGCAACCACTTTGTCCGTTCCCATACACCTGATCGGAACCTAACCGGACAATCCGCACCATCGCAACCTACAATCCCGCCCCCTCTAATGGTGAATCCGGGCCACGGGGCAGGTACCCGCCCAGAGCCCAGAGCCCAGAGCCCAGAGCCCAGAGCCCAGAACCCCCGGGGAGGGTCAAAATACCCGATTTGGATTATTTTGGTCTCACCGGCATAACTTCCCTAACTCTAAAATTACGGGAAAATTTCATGACCCTAATTGACGCGTCAAAACTCACAACAAGAAATATTGGAAAAATCGTCAAAAAAGTCAAGATTTCTCTAACTAAATCCAGAGTTCTGGCCTATATATTGATAGAGGGGACCTTACCTATGTGTGATTGGATTTTATCAACTGGCCCGTGCCATCGACCAGCTATGCCGGGCTCGCGATATTGCGAGCAACATAATCCGAAGAGCGGCCAGCTTCGCCTGAACCAGTACCTGCTCAACAAGAAGCTGCTCGGCGACGGACCCGCCCGGCACGCAGCGGCCGACGAAGTCAAGTCTTTGAAGACTGAAATCGCCTTGCTGCGAGCCCTGGTTGAACGACGCCTGAACATGATCGACACGGATGCCGAACTCGCCACAGCCCTGCCGCAGTTGAAGGATACCTTCCTGGCGGTGGACAAGCTCGTGACCTCGTGCCATTCGATGGAAACGAAGCTGGGCGAGCTACTGAACAAATCAGCACTGCTCTCCCTGGCACAGAAAATGGTTCATGTTATCGACACGAATCTGCAGGGAGTCCCAGACAAAGATACGATTGTCGAACGTATCGGCAACGAGATCGCCGACGCAATCGCGGAACAGACCAACTAACTGGAGAAAATCATGAACAAATCACCACTCAAATCAAAGACCGTTTGGACGAACATTTTGGTGCTCGCCGCTGGTGTGGCCGGATATCTTTCGGGCAACGACATCATCTCTCAGTACCCGCAAGTGGTAGCGATCCTTGGCGCTGTTGTAGGCGGCCTGAACATCGTTCTCCGCTTTTTCACCAGCAAACCGATTACAGCCCCATTGGTGGGGAGAAAGTACGACTGATGGCCAAGAAGAAGAAAAACTGGATCGCCGGGGCGATCAAGCACCCAGGTGCCCTTACCCGCAAGGCTAAGGCCCAAGGGATGACTCCCAAGCAATTCTGCTCTCAGCCAAAGAGCAGCCTATCTCCGCGATCGAAGAAGCAGTGCCAGTTAATGCGGAACATCAATAGCTGAGGAACCATGCAAGACTGGAAACACAAACTCCTTGACGAGCGGGACGAAGTCATTTCAAAGATTCTCAAATTGGAAAATTTCGTTACTGAACTGCGCCCTGAAATATCGGAAGCTGAACACATCCTGCTAGTCACCCAGTTGCACCTTATGCGAGCCTACAGCAATGTTCTCAACGCACGGGTCGCTTCTTGGTAATCCCAAACAATGTCACTGTGACTCATCGTAGTCACAGTGACATCCAGGTTCCTCGATCATCTTACCAATGAAATTGTGAGCCATGATGGCCAAGACGTTTTGCAAATGCGGAAGAGCACATTGTTGGAATGACAAACCACGAGTGACAGGTATTTGCGCGTGCGGCCGCGAATTAGAACCAATGACGGAGGCAGAATTCAAAGAAGCCTCCGAAGCACATGAACGAGCGTTGACCCGTATGGCGCAGGCAATCGCCGGGGCCGATGACTGGGAACCATGTGTGAGATTCTTCCGATAATGAGGAACCAAATGAAACCTTCAATCGCCTCGCTTGTCTTATTCTTTTGCATGACCAGTGCCACACTCTGTGCCCAAGAGACAGCCCCGTCCGTTGATACGGACCCTTCTCAGGCGAAAATTGTCCTTGTATGCCCTGAATCAGCCCGTGTGGGAGAACTGGTTAGACTAGATGTATCAGAGTCCACCGCTGACTCGTTCAAGTGGGAACTCGTTCCTGACTCTGTTGACTTCGAAGTTTACGCGGATGGGCGCAAGGCAGTTTTTTCAGCTCGTACCCCAGGTGAATACAGATTCATTGTCGCATGCGCCAAAGGCGGCACTGTTGACGTTGTCTCACATGTCGTTAAAATCATTGGCCGCCCCGCCGCCCCTACCAATAACTCACTAGCCCAGTGGATTCCTTTTTGGTTGTGGGACTACGATCTGCCGCGCAAAGAGCGACTCGCGCTGGCAGACAGCTTTGAGGCCATCTCAAAGAGAGCAGATGAATTAAAAACAGCCAAGGACTGGATCGAAGCCACTGCTAAAGCAAACAGAGAAATCCTGGGGGACTCAGTTGACAACTGGAAGCCCATCATTGATAAAATCGGTGCCGCCCTATTGAAGATGGCCAAGTCCGGGGCACTGGTGACACCAGAGCAGCACGCCGCTGTCTGGAAAGAAATTGCACAAGGACTAAGGGAGGGTTGAGTAATGGACAGACGCGCAATGTTGAAAGGGATGGTCGCGACGGCAAGCGGATTGCTGCTGCCAAAAACAACTGTGCGGGCGTCCAACTCTCTCTACACTCGCTTCGGATGGCATCCCGATGAAAAGTCGCTTCGCGATTTCATCCGAAGGAACAAATATCCATTCTTCTCTCAACTGAATCAAGAGATTAAAGGCACGGGCGAGGGCAAGGCAGTATACCTGCACAAGGCCCTGGCTCGCGTCACAGGCCACCCAGTTGAACCATTGGATCAACAGGCACCCGATTGTGTTTCGATGGCCTACGCACGCGGTGTGGACATCCTGACGGCCGTACAGATCGTCATCGACAGAAGGCCTCAACGCTGGGAAGGCTTCGCGGCCACCGAACCAATTTACGGCGGCTCTCGCGTCGAGATCGGCGGGGAAACCGGACCGGGCGGCGGGAGCACAGGGCACTGGGCAGCCGAGTGGATTTCACGTTATGGCATACTTTTGAGGAAAAAGTACCCAGGTGGGTATGACTTCACTACGTATGACCCGGAAAAAGCGATCGAATATGGTAGCGAAGGCTGTCCCGATCCGCTCGAACCTTTAACTAAGCTGCACCCAGTCAAACGTGCTACCATTTGCAGCTCGTACAGCGAACTGCGCGACAGCATTGCCAACGGGTACCCGGTAATCGTTTGTTCTGATGTCGGATTCGGCAATGGAAACTGCACACGCGACAAAGACGGTTTCCTTACCCGCAAGCGAATGCCATGGTATCATGCCATGCTGTTTGGTGCTTACGATGACAAGTTCCACCGGCCCGGGGCTCTGTGTTTTAATAGCTGGGGTTGCTTTGACGAACTCACTGAAATTCTAACCGACCAAGGATGGAAACTTTTTCGCGATCTTGACAGATCAGAGAAAGTGGCCACCTTAAACGATAACCACGAATTGGAATATCAAGCCCCGACTTGCTACCATCGTTACCCTTATGAGGGGTATTTATGGCATCATAAGTCACGAGATATTGATTTCAGTGTGACCCCTAATCACAATCTCTACTTTGCCACTAGAGGTAGGGATAATTGGAAGTTTGCCCGTGCTGATGAATGTGGAAAATGTGTCAAGTTTAAGAAAAATGCAAAGAACACAAAACCAGATGTGAAATACCACAAGGTAGGGGATGTAAAAGTTCCCATGGATTTGTGGCTTGAATTCCTTGGTTATTGGCTCTCGGAAGGAGATGCCGGTGAAAAGCAAGGCTATTTCAAGGGCGTGAAAAATGGAATCCAAAGAAGGGTAAACATTTCACAACTGAAGAAAGAAAATCGAAAAGTCATCTGGCAGTGCCTCCAACAGATGCCATTCAAATTCAACAAATACAAGAAGTGTTTCACTCATTCTTTTAAGTCCCCATTAGTGAAAGAACTTGTTCCTTTTGGACATGCACATGAAAAATACATTCCTGATTATGTTTGGGAATGCTCAGAGCGCCAGTTGAAAATTTTCTATGAAGCCTTAATGCTTGGTGATGGGAGCGTATCTAAATGCCCCACAGGGATCAAACGCACTTATTACACGTCCTCTAAGCGTTTAGCTGATGATTTTCAACGCCTTCTGCTGCATTGTGGTTTGTGCGGTGATATTTCTTTCACTGACAGACGTGGAAGAAAGAACGGAAAAAACAACACGACCCGGCACATAGAATATCGAGTCGGAATTAAAATTCTGGCATTTGAACAAGCAGTCAAATATCAACCTGTCTTATTGCCTTATGAAGGTGAAGTGTTTTGCGTCACGGTTCCGAATCATAGAATCTATGTTAGGCGGAATGGACGTGCGGTTTGGATGGGCAACTCAGACTGGGTAGATGGCCCGACCCGAGGCGATCAACCGGCTGGCACGTTTTGGATCGACGCGGACACTGTCGACAGGATGCTGGGCCAAGGTGACTCGTTCGCCATCAGCGCATACGTCGGATACCCAAGATCGGTGATCCCCTACATTCTGTATTGAACAGGGAACAAACCATGAAACGCGCCCTTGAAATAGTGAGTTTTCTTTATGTCTCTGCCGCCTTACTGGTCGCAACTAAAGCTGTGGCTTCGCTTGAAACAACTTTTAAGAGAGACCCTAACACGCGGAGCGACATGGAGTCGACTCGATCGGCTGTACCAAATCATCAACGATTGGATCAGCTTAACAAGGACGGAATCGGACCTTACGATCCCGACAACCTTCCGCCCGCCCCAGCCCCAGAAAACCCAAAGTCCAACTACATCGTCACAGTCTGGACAGCAAGCTGGTGTGGACCCTGCAAGGCGTACAAGGCGAAGGAAGTTCCGGCCCTTCAAAAGCTAGGTTACACAGTAATCATCAAGGATATCGACAAAGACAAACCACCAAAGGGATTGAAGATAACTTCAGTTCCTACTGTTGTGCTTCGTTACAAGAGCACGCTACTAAAAGTAAAGACGTACTGGAAAGCCAAAGACATCAACAAGTATGTCGACAATCTAATGTCGTTAAAGGGAACTGCCCATGGCAAAAAAGAAACCACTTGTACTCACTAACGGTCAAATTGAGCGACTCCAAACTGGTGATCGCCTTGACCTTTCAAACAGCGCAACAAAACAAAACGCCTCGGGCAATACGATCAACATCGCGACCCCGGTGTACGTCAGCGGTCTCAACGTACTCCCGGCTCAGGCTGATGCACAATCAACCGTTCGCGTGGCAGGCCTCGCTGAGTCAACAGTAGCAACTGCGAATCCAATCGAGGTAATTGCAGATGGCGTACTGGTAGCCACGACGGTCGAATGGGATGCGGTCACTGGCGAGACTGGTGGACTGACACCGGGCGCCGACTACTTCCTTGACGAAACAACCGCTGGTGCTCTGACTCAAACAGCGCCCGACAACGCGGGCGACTTTGTTGTGCGTGTTGGCCATGCACTTTCCAGCACCGAATTCGAAATTGAGATAGCCCAACCAATCAAACTATGAAGCAACCCCTCTTAATGGTTGAGGGGCAGCTTGAATCTGCCGAAGATCGACAAATAGAAATACAGCGATTGAATGTAGGGACTCAAGTACCAATCATCAATGTCACAGGGCAGGCAGTGGTGATAACAAGGTCATCACATCATTTGCAATCAAGCGGCGGTTACAAGATTGTACGAAATATTTTCGGCGGCGATAATGGAGATGTCCTCTTTCTCACAGGTTTCAGGGTTCGCTTACGGAGGGGCGGCAACATTTCAAAGAACATCCGCTTGCACACTGATTCCATTACGATGTTAATCAAAGTTGGAGGTGTGTGGCTTCCCGTCCAGTAGGGCATAACACCGAAAGCTAGTTAAGGGCCAGTTATGGTAAATATTGAAAAAGACGTCTCGCCGGTATTCGTGAGCGGAACGACGAATCTCACTACGGCGAACACTTCCGTGGCACTTATTACCCGCGATGATCTGTTCCCGAAGAAAGGGATTCAGTTAAAAGCTGGCGTAAGCAACGTCGGAAGCATTTTCATTGGCGGCATCAACGTCAATGGGACGGTCACTGATCCGAACTGTGGCCTTGAACTTGCTGCCGGTGACACGCTCTTCCTGCAATGTGAAGACCCGCGAGTGGTGTGGGCATTCAATGCAACAGCTAATGACGTTTGTCATTGGATCGTGATGTAACAATGATAGAAGTGTTGCTATTAGCAATTTATTATGCGGCGTACGTCGGTGTGATGTCCTGCTTAATTAGTGAGAGCAACATTGCCGCACCTATCCGCAACTTTTTTGGTTGGAGCCTACTGTTCTGCCCGATCTGTTTGGGCTTTTGGATTGCATTACCGTTCTTGTTCTGGTTCGGGCTGTGGTTCTACTTTGCCGTCGTAGCATTCAGCAACGTCTGGGTGCTCATAATATTGTACGTTTACGAAGCGCTAGACCGCGCAAATGAGGACACCAATGGATAAAGAAGCTGAAATCGCCTTGTTGCGAACCCTTATTGAGAAACACATGGATGAAGGCAACTATCATCTTGCCTCTCGCTACCTGTATCTCGTGGAAGAAATAGAAACGGGTGGGGATCAGGGAACGGCCGTCGGAGGATACTGATGCCGATCAAACCATGTCAATCAAAAGGAAAGAGTGGCCTTAAATGGGGTGACTCAGGGAAGTGTTACACTGGAAAGAATGCCCGAGCAAAGGCAGAAAGACAAGCCGCTGCCATAAGAGCGTCACAAGCACGCAGAAAGAAATTGATTAAATGAGACTCAACAAACTGCGCAAGAAACTTCGTCGTCAGATTCGTCGAGAGAAGCTAGTTGGCAAAGAGCGCAAAGCAGTCGAAGCTGTTCTTCAAGACAAGCCCTCGCTGGTCTCTCTTAATGAGCGAATCGAAGCAGAAGTCAATCCATGGAATCAAGACGGGTTGATTGGTGATGACAGGTCATGGCGTCAGTTTCTGTCGGACTTGTGGGACTGGTTCGTCGCCAACTGGCCGAAGATTCTTGAAATTATTCTCACAATTGCCCCTTTACTAATGGAGCCGCCTCATGAAGATTCCTAATCCGTTCTTTCAATTCGATCACACCCGCTGGGCGGCCGACACTGGCGACGACAATCAGAAACCTGTATGTGGTGTCTGTGACCAAGCTGTAGAGATCGAGATTCCTGATGACTCTGTTACGTGCTTGCTCCAAGCGGTCGACTCCGGGCGCAGTGATGCCAAGGTGGTTTACTCAGAGCGCATGTGGACTCGCGACTTCGGGCTGATGGGTGTTGGCGATTGGGAAACCAAATGCAAGATCGAAGCTGATCGCAAGGAAATGGAAATCGAACGCGAGAAAGAAGCCAAGCGAAGGGCCAAGGAAGCCCAAGAACGTGGCAAAGTCAAGAAAGTCATCGAAGAAAAGCGCAAGCCGATCGAGGAAAAGATCGAAAAGCCTTTGGAAATGGGTGACAAACTCAAGCTGTGAGAACACCTTATGGGTGGTTTACTAGATGATTTCTCGACTACACTCCGAGCCGGTCTTGTATCAAGAACACTGAACAAGTGCAGCCGCTGGGCTTGCCACCGCCGAGAAATGGGTGAACCATTCCCAGGTCTTTACACGTTTGAATACCATCCTTGGTGCAGAGAACCACATGACTGTCAATCGTCTTTTATCTCAGTGATGAAGGGCGCCCAGTTAGGGATGACCGAAGTAGCGATCAATCGTGCGTTCTTCACGGTTGACGTACTGAAGAGGGACGTACTTTATGTCCTTCCGACAGCTTTGAACGCATCAGACTTCAGCAAATCACGATTCAATACTGCTTTGCTGTACAGCCCCTACCTGAAGGGGTTGTTCACGGACACGAACACAGTTGGCTTGAAACAGGCTGGCGGAGTCAACCTGTACATTCGCGGCTCGCGCGGCGACAGCAACATGAAGTCGGTTCCGGCTTCCGTGCTGATCCTCGACGAAGCTGACGAGATGGATCAGAAACAAATCTGGCTGGCTCTCGAACGCTTGTCTGGCCAGAAGAAAAAGACAGTGTTCAGCCTGAGCACGCCTACGATTCCGAACTATGGTATCCACAAGCTGTTCCTGCAAGGCACTCAAGAGCATTTCTACTTCATTTGTCCACATTGTGGCAGGCATACGGAGCTTATCTACCCTGAATGCCTGGAAATTTGTGGCGAAACGATAACTGACCCGAATGTCAGACGCTCGTACATCAAATGCAAGGAATGCAAACAAAAACTAGAGCACGAAGAAAAACCAATCTTCTTGAAGACCGCTAACTGGGAATCATCAGTTACAGGGGTTGATGAAGACCATAGGTCTTTCTATGTGAATCAGTTGTACAGTTATACTGTGAACCCCGGTGAGTTGGCGCTAGCGTACTTCCGTGGCGTCGGCGATGAAGCCGCGATGGTGGAATATCACAACTCCAAACTTGGTCTACCTTACATTCCAGACGGTGGTCAGGTCACTGAATCAGAGATTGACAACGCTATCAGACCGTATTTTAAGGAAAACCAGCGACCACAGATCGGTTCAAGCTCGACAATCGTTATGGGTGTCGACCAAGGTAAGATGAACCACGTGGTTATTGTTGAATTCACTTTGGCGGGTGTTGGTGACTTGAATGCCGTCGCGTTCGCCAAAGTGTTAGCGGAATTAAAGCTGCCCGGTGACGACTTCACAACATTGGACCCGCTCATGCGTGAGTGGCAGATCAAGGCGGCAGTGATAGATGCGGACCCTCAGATCAATGATGCAAGACGGTTCGCGAGACGCTTCCCTGGCTATGCTTATCTGTGCCGTTATCGACGCGGTGTGTCAGGTAAGGAAATGCAAGTGGCAGAAGAGGACAGTGGAGCACCCATTGTAACAGTTGATAGAACTAACTGGCTGGACGCCTCTCTAGGTCGTTTCCACTCAGATCGAGTTCATTTGCCTGCAGATACTTCACTTGAATTCAAAGATCACTTGAAAGCAATGGTCAGAACCTACGAGAAGGACGATCAAGGCAACCCCAAAGCGATCTACCTGAACACTGGGCCAGACCATTATGCACATGCATTCAACTACGCCGAGATTGCGCTGCCATTGGCAGCAGGTATTGTGGCTGGCGGGGATGTTAACGACAAGGTAATTTAACATGACACGAGATCAAAAGTTCTTGACCGCCTTGCGGCATCCTGAGTACCTAGAAGATGAAATGTACTGGGTCGATTGGCGTGAGACGTACAACGGCGGACCTACATTCTTGCGCAAGAATTTGAAGAAATTCAGCTCGCGCGAGACGAATGAGGACTTTGAAACTCGGAAGTTCTTCACTCCCATCCCTTCATATGCAAAAGCTGCGGTAAATGACATTCGAAACTCCATCTTCCAACGTCTTCGCGACGTCACACGGCGAGATGGAAGTGAGAACTACATGCGAGCTAGTGCGGGGGAGATCGGCGGTATCGACAACAAAGGAACGACAATGCAAGCGTTCCTTGGTATTGAGGTGCTCACTGAACTGTTAGTCATGGGCCGTGTCGGCGTGTATGTTGACATGCCTCAATTGGCTGGCTTTCGCACGATGGCGGATGAGGGCAATGCACGTCCTTACTGTTACCAGTACTGTGTCGAGGACATTCTGTCCTGGGCAGTGTCGAAACCAGAAGAACCGGGCGACTTCCAAGCCCTTTTGCTCCGTGACCGGGGCGTAGATTACAACCAAGGGTTCGGCGGCGGTGTATACCTGCCATCTGGAACCTATACTCGCTACCGTTTCATTTGGATCGACCCTGCTGATGGCATGGTCAAGATGAAGTTGTACAATGAAGATGATGCGCTCATCGGGCTCGACGGCAATGAAATAAAGGGCGGCGATGGTATCATTCAATTGGAGTTGACACGCATCCCCTTCACCATGCTCGACATCAAAGGGAGCTTGCTGAAGGATGTCTACAAGCACCAAGTTGCTTTGCTGAACCTGGGTTCGAGCGATGTTTCCTATGCTTTGAAGGCCAACTTCCCCTTCTATACCGAGCAGAAAGACATGCGAGCTGTTGGGGCCCACTTGAAACAGTTCGTTGACGATGACGGCACCACCACGACTTCTGATAATTCACACATTGGACAGGATGCTCGAACCGGTGTCAGTCACGGTCGTACTTATGACCTGAAAGCAGAACGTCCGGCTTTCATCCACCCAAGTCCTGAACCGCTCATGGCGAGCATCAAACTTCAGGAAAAGTTGGAAGACGACATCCGCAAGCTGGTGAATCTCGCTGTCCAGAACAAGATGGGGCAGCGAGCCATCTCGGCCGAGGCGATGAAGCTATCGGACCAGGGATTAGAGGCTGGTCTTTCATACATTGGCATGGTTCTGGAAGGTGCTGAGCACCACATAGCTGAATTTTGGGCAGCTTATGAGAACAAGAACATAGAAGACCGCCAGATTGCCACGGTCAAGTATCCTGATCGTTACAGCCTCAAGAACGATGAAGACCGCATCAAGGAAGCATCTGATTTAGCATCACTCATGTATGCAGTTCCTGGGAACACGGTCAAAAAAGAGCTGTCAAAGAACATTGTCACAGTTCTGCTGTCAGGTAAAGTTGACACGGATACCATTGACAAAATCTTTAGCGAGGTTGACGAAGCTGGTTACACTACGTCTGATCCAGAGATTATTCGCTCAGCGGTTGAAGCTGGGCTATGTGGTGAGCAAACAGGTTCCATAGCCATGGGATTTGATGAAAATGAACATATCAAAGCACGAGATGACCGAGTGACTCGCGCGAAAGAGCTGATGGAGGCACAGTCAGCAGTCAAGATGGCAGAGGCTCAAGCAGGGATGGAAAATGCGGCAGCGCGTGGTGTGAGTGATCTTGCCATTGACAACAATACTGGTAAGGCAGAGAAAGCCAATGCTGCTAACAAAGCCAAGAAGCAAGGTAGCACTGCACCTATCCGTGGCAAAGGCAAGAGCCTGAAGAAAGGTAACTGATGTCGTATTATGGTACATTGACTGAGGCCAACACCTATTTTGCCAACAGGCTACATTCAGACTCATGGGAAGACTCTGACCCAACGGATCGACCCAAGGCAATGACTGAAGCGACTCGAATTATCGACTCGCTGAACTATCGTGGCGTCAAACACACTGTTTGGTCGATAATGTATGAGTATGACTCGGTCAATGAATGTTTCAAGAAGAAACTGACAGACCCTCCGACTCGCAATGAGACCATCGCCGCTGATGCCTTGCAAGAATTGGAATTCCCACGAGGCCAAGATGCCTCAGTACCCACCCAGATTGAATGGGCGACTTACGAATTTGCCCTCGCCCTTATCGAGGGATTCGACCCTGAAGACGCCGCAGAGAAAGCAAGCGTCATAAAGCAGGGATATTCTGCCGTATCGACAACCTACGCGGACGGCAGTCAAGCGCAGGAGTACCTTGTGTATGGTATTCCCACGGCAAGAGTATGGGGATGGCTGAAGCCTTACCTGACTATTGACCGTGTCGTGCGAATCAGTAGGGTTGACTAACTAGAGAGGTTAGGTTTATGGCACGCAACTACCGACGAGCTACTTTGTTTCTTTGTTTTGACGGCGAAGGCGCGAACGGCGATCCAGCAGCAGCAGCCGCAGCGGCGGCCGCAGCGGCGGGGACAGATACCGGTAGCAAAGGTGGCGGCAGGGTTTTCACTCAAGAGGAAGTGAACAAGTTCATGGCGGAGGACAAGCGCAAGTACAAGTCCCAAATTGACGAAGTGTCAAAGCAGAAGCAGGAACTTGAATCGCGGTTGAAAGAGCTTTCGCAGGACCGCAGCCTGAGCGACGAGCAGCGGCAGGAAATGGTGAAGAAACTGGAAGACCTTCGGAAGACCTTCCACACGGAAAAACAAGAAATCGAGTATGAGCGAAAGCAACTCGAAGAGAAGTTAACTCAAGAGGCGGACGAAGCCAAGAAAAAGGCGGAGCATTGGGAATCCTTGTATCGCTCGGAGAAAGTTAACCGAACGCTACAAGATGCGGCAGGGTCAGCGGACGCTTTCAATCCGAATCAGATTGTTGGCCTGCTCCGACCGATGACTGAACTGAAAGATATGGATGGTAATTTGGTCCCGATGATCGACTTCCCCGACGTTGACGAAAAGACCGGTGAAGAGATCAAGACTCTCCGAACCCCGGCCGACGCCGTCAAGCGTATGCGAGAGCTGCCAAAGATTTACGGTAACCTCTTCAAAAGCAACGTCGTGAGCGGCGTAGGTGCCGGACAAGGTCAAGGAACCCCAACCTCTAGCATCGACCCTCGCGAGTTGACACCAGAACAGTATCGCAAAATGCGCAAGGAAAACCCGGAACTTCTGGGCCTTCCTCGCCGCCGTTGAGCGATTCATTAGCGTTTTAGCTGCCTATCTTAGTTGTCCGCGCCTCTAAGAATTAGGTCTACCGGGAAGACCGGGTTTGCCGAGCGTAACCAGGGACGTCGGTGTAATCAACACCTGGGAGTAAACCAACAACTTACTCATTTTGATAGGGAGTTCACTAATGAACTTGTATCTCTGTTTTGCAAATGACAACGACGCCTTGGTACCGGAGTTGTGGGCTTAATTTGGGCCAGCCAAAGAGTGATCTTTGGTTAAAAACATCGGGCTATATGCGGGAACCTCTCGCTAAGTTAGGAGTACGATGCTCAGAACATGTAGTTTTTGCAAGGAAGTCAAACCACTTGACAACTTTGATAAAAACGGCAAGTATCTTTATTCAGTTTGCAAAAGTTGCAAAAGATTAAAATCTGCTTGCCGACGTTATAATTTGTCAATAGAAACCGTTGAGTTTCTGTTTGCGTTTGAAAACTGCATGTGCTGTAACAGTGAATTCAAATCAACAAGGCTTCGACATATTCATCATACTGATGAAGGGGTTAGAGGCGTTGTTTGTCAACGATGCAATCATGTATTGGGTCAAGAGACAAAAGAAGATTTGAAGAGAATTCAATCTTGTATTGAATTCATCTCAGGAGCACGTAAAAACCTTCTAAATATGAGACAATCCGCAGGGAAGACTTTCGACAAACGATTTAACGAAAGAACCCTCAACGACTACACGCCCGACTCATTTAGAGTTTGTAACAAATG
>Ga0114931_10002591_pt1 | contig 22954 bp, 19 predicted proteins | sample 2SBtaG_FD_89579 | JGI IMG/M metagenome (GOLD analysis project Ga0114931, IMG submission 89579) | Deep subsurface microbial communities from Kolumbo volcano to uncover new lineages of life (NeLLi) - 2SBTROV14_V59a metaG | ecosystem: Environmental > Aquatic > Marine > Volcanic | place: Kolumbo... | reverse complement strand
CGAGCCGGGTGAGCCCATCAGGTTGATGGCGGTGACGCCGGCCTCGCGGAAATGCTCGCGCAGGTGCGCCGCCAGGTGATCGTTCTCGGCCAGGATCTTGTGCTGGAGCTCGATCGGCACCACATCGGGGTCGCCGCAGCCACAGGTGTCACACATCGGGCACCTCCATCTCGATTCGTTGCAGAAGGATTTCGTCGCCGTGGTCGAGGCGCGCGGGCCGGTCGCAGTCCGGGCAGCGCAGAATCGCGCCCGGCGGGAGCTCGCGCCCACAGCCGGGGCAGCTCCAGTGGGCGGCGACCGGCACGATGGTCAGGCTGGCACCGTCGCAGACGCTGCGCTCGCGGAAGGTCTCGAACGCGGTGCGCAAGAGCTCGATCTCCACCCCCGCCAGCTCGCCGATGGCGACCTGGATGCCGTGCACGCGGGACCCGCCCCGAGCGCTGACTTCGCGCTCGACGCCGTCGATGAGCGCAGCGACGATGGAGTACTCGTGCACCGCTACTCGCTCCCGAAGCGCGGGGCGCGCTTGGCGAAGAAGGCGTCGATGCCCTCGGCGAAGTTGCGGCCGTCGGCGATCCGCGCCAGCTCGTCGAGCTCGCTGTCGAGGTGAACATCGAGCCGGTCCATGCCGGCGGCCCGGTTGAGCAGGTTCTTGGCCACGCCGACCGCGGCTGTCGGCGCCTCGGCCAGGCGCGCCGCCAGCTGCAGCGCGCGATCGTCGAGCTCGAGGTCCGGGTAGACGTCGTTGATCAGCCCGATCTCGAGCGCCTCGCGCGCGGTGAGCCGCGGGTTGAGCAGCACCAGCTCCATCGCCTTGCGGAAGCCGACCAACCGCGGAAGCATGAAGGTCGAGCTCTCGGCGCCGGTCAGCCCGGTCTTGAAGTAGGCCCACTCGAACCACGACCGCTCCGACGCGACCACCAGATCGCAGGCCATGGCGATACCCAGACCACCCGCCCCGGCGGCTCCGTCAACGGCGGCGATGAACGGCTTGGGCGCCCGGCGTATCTCTGAAATGGTGCTGTGAATGTATTCGAGGATCTGTTTGAAGATCTCGCCGTAACTCGTTGACTGTTCGTGACTTTCCGGCCGCAGGTAACCCAGGTCGCCGCCGTCGCCGCCGCCGCGGATGTACTTGAGATCGGCGCCGCTGCAGAAGACCCCGCCGTCGCCGCGCAGCACCACCGCGCGGACGTCGCGGTCGCGCGCCATCGCGAGGCCGGCCTTGCGCAGCTCCTGGGCGGTGGCGACGTCGAGCGAGTTCATCCGCTCGCGCCGGTCGATGGTGATGACCCCTACCGGGCCGGGACGTTCGACGCGTATGTGGTTCATTGGTTCCCCCAGGTCAGCAGATACGTGGAAGCAGCTCGCCTTCGGCTTCGGCCAACAGGCGGCGGCCAAAGCCGGTGTCCAGGACGACCACGCCGGGGCGGTCGCGGATGCACTCGCCGACGACCGCGGCGTCGCGGCCGAGCGGGTGCGAGCAGAGCGCGTCGAGGACCGCGCCAGTGGCCTCGGGGCGAACACCGAGCACCGCCTTGCCCTCGTTGGCCACCTGCAGCGGGTCGATGCCCAGCAGGTCACCGGCGGCGCGGACCTCGTCGCGGACCGGCACCGCCATCTCGTCGAGGATGATGGTCACCCCGCTCTTCTCGGCCATCTCGTGCAGCGCGCTCGACAGCCCGCCGCGGGTCGGATCCTTCATCGCCACCACGCCGTCCCCTCCGGCCAGCATCGCCTGGCGGATCATCGCGTTGATCGGCGCGACGTCCGACTCGAGGTCGGTCTCCAGCGCCAGCGCGTTGCGCGTGGCCATGATCGCCATGCCGTGGTCGCCCATGGTCCCGGTGACGATGATCCGGTCGCCCGGGCGCAGGCCGGCGTCGCCGACCACCCGGTCGGCCAGCGCCACCCCGGTGGTGTTGAGGACGATGCCGTCCAGCTCGCCGCGGCCCATTACCTTGGTGTCGCCGGTGACCACCGTCGCCCCGGCCTCGGCGCAGGTGCCGCGAATCGACGCCCACACCCTCTCCAGCACGGCGCGCGGGAAGCCGTCCTCGAACACCACCGCGCAGGTCAGCGCCAGCGGCTCGGTCGCGCCCATCATCGCCAGGTCGTTGACCGTGCCGGAGATGGCCAGCCGGCCGATGTCGCCGCCGGGAAAGATGATCGGATGGATGACGTGGGAGTCGGTGGTGACCACCAGCCAGCGGTCGCCGATGCGGATGGCGGCGCCGTCGTCCATGGCCGCCAGGCCGATGTCGCCGTCGCTGACCTCGCCGAGACCGTCGACGAAGAACTGCTCGATCAGCGCGCGCATCGCGCCGCCGCCGGCCCCGTACTCCAACGTGATGTGCTCGCCGACCAGGCGCGGATTCCGTCTCATGACGCTCGCCTCCCGATCTGGTTCAGGTCCGGATGCCCCCCGTACTGATGCCAGATCTTGCAAGTGCCCTCGGAGCTGACCATGCACGCACCCACAGGGTTCTGCGGGGTGCACTCGTGGCCGAACAGCTGGCAGTCGGTGGGCGACGCAATGCCAGCCATGATGTCGCCGCACTGGCACTGCGACACCAGCTTGGGCGGCGCGTGGCGCCACAGGGGCGACGGATCGATGTCGAAGCGTTTGCGCGCGTCGAAGCGGGCGTAGGCGTCGCGCAGGCGCAGGTTGCCGTTGGGCACGTGGGCGATGCCGCGCCAGCGGCCGCCGGTGGTCTTGAACACCCTCCACAGCCGCTCTTGCGCCGCCTGGTTGCCCTCGCGGGTCACACAGCGGGGGAACGCGTTCTCCACCCGCGGCGCGGCACCGTGCTCGACCTCGACCAGGATCTCGATCAGCCGAACCAGGCCGGCGAGGATGTCCAGCGGCTCGAAGCCGGCCACCACCACCGGGATGCCGTGCTGGGCGACGAACTCCTCGAAGATGCCCCAGCCGGTGATGGTCGCGGCGTGACCGGCGGCGAGGAAGCCCTCGATCCGCGAGCCCGGCATCTCGGCGACGATCTCCATGACCGGCGGGATGTACTTGTGCGCCGACAGGATGGAGAAGTTGTCGGGCGGGTCGGCCAGCAGCACGGCCGCCGTCGCCACCGCCGTGGTCTCGAAGCCGGAGGCGAAGAAGACCAGCTCCTCGTCCACAGTCCGCGCCAGCTCGGCCGCCTGCACCACGCTGTAGACCACCTCGACCGGGGCGCCGTCGGCGCGGGCCTCGGCCAGCGACTGCGACGTCCCCGGTACCCGCAACATGTCGCCGTAGGTGGCGACGCGGACGCCGCTGCGGGCCAGGGCGACCGCCTCGTCGACCTCGGGCACGTCGGTGACGCAGACCGGGCAGCCCGGGCCCATGATGACGTCGAGGTCGCGGGGGAAGGCGGCGCGCAGGCCGAACTTGGCGATCGCCTGCTCGTGGCTGCCGCAAACGTGCATCACCGACACCGGCGCGTGGTCGAGCTGGCCGACCAGCTGCTCCAGCGCCTCGCGCAGCGCCGCCGCCTGCGCCGGGTCGCGGAACTTCAGCTGGGATAGCGCATCACTCGGACGCATCGCTGCCTCCCCCGGCGACCCGGCCGCCGGCCGCGTCGATCTCGCCGCGCACGTCCTGGGCCATCAGATCCTCCTCCCCGGCCAGGCGCAGCAGCTCGTCGTACAGCGCCAGGGTCTCGCCGATCTCGCTGGCGGGGATGCGGCGAATGGCGAAGCCGACGTGGTTGAGGATGTAGTCACCGGGCGCGACGGGCTGGTCGACGATGTCGAGGCGGATCTCCTTGCGCACGCCCCAGAAGTCGACGGTGGCGATGTCGCCCGTCACTTCGATCACCTGACCGGGAACTCCTAGGCACATGGTCTGACTCCCTCCGTCACGTTTGCCCTCGCCTGACCCGCGCGTCCGCGACCAGCGCCTGGCCCAGCGCCAGCCCGCCGTCTCCCGGCGGCACCTCGCGGTGGGCGTACACCGGCGTGCGGCCGTCCAGCGCGGCCATCACCCCTTCAGCCAGCCGCCGGTTCTGGAACGATCCGCCTGTGAGCACCACCGGCAGCGGCCCGACGCGGACCAGCGCCGCGCGCACCGCCTCGGAGGTGGCGTTGATCAGCCCGGCGTGGAAGCGCGCCGACAGGATCGCCGGCGCCACGCCGCTCAAAAGCTGGTAGGTCAGGTTGCGCACCATCGGCCGCAGATCGATCTCCATCGGCGTCGCCGTGCGGGCCAGCTCGTACGGGAAGCAGCCGCAATCCTGCGGATCGGCGACACGATCCCAGGCCACCGCCACCTGGCCCTCGTACGCCGACCGCGTCCAGCCCAGCCCGAGAGCGCCGGCGCCGTCGAAGTAGCGCCCTACCCCGTGCGCCAGCGGCGCGTTGATGCCGCCGGCGATCATCTGCCGTACGACGCGGACGTCACTCTCGGACACCCGCTCGAGCAGCCGCGCCACCGCCGCGTCGGGCGGCTTGCCGTCGAAAGCGTCGTCGAGCATCGCCAGGCCGATGCGCCAGACCTCGCGGATGGCCGCGTCGCCGCCGGCCAGCGGCAGCGGGCGGAAGGTCGCCAGCCGCTCGAAGCCGTCGAGCGTGGCCATGAGGATCTCGCCGCCCCACGCGGTGCCGTCGGTGCCCAGACCGGTGCCGTCGAACGCGACGCCGATGACCGGCCCGAGCAGGCCGTGCTCGGCCATGGCGCTGGCGACGTGGGCGTGGTGGTGCTGCACCGCCACCGGGGTCGCCGCCCGCCGCGCCAGCGCGTAGCGGGTCGACTGATACTGCGGGTGCAGGTCGTGGGCGACCACTGTCGGCTCGAGGTCGAGGATCCTCTCCATCCGCGCGATGGCGTCCTCGTACGAGCGCAGCGCCTCGAGCTCATCGAGGTCGCCGATGTGCGGGCCAAAGTACGCCAGGTCGCCGGTGGCCAGACAGAAGGTGTTCTTCAGGTGGGCCCCGCAGGCCAGGACCGGCTGCGCCACGCCACCGGTCAGCGCGATCGGCCGGGGCACGTAGCCGCGCGACCGGCGGATCAGCGTCGGCTTGCCGGCGATGACCATGCCCACCGAGTCGTCGCAGCGGATGGCGATCGGCCGGTCGTGCACCAGCAAGGCGTCGGCGATGTCGGCCAGGCGGTCGACCGCCTCGACGTTGTCGGTGCAGATCGGCTCGTCGGCGCGATTGGCCGAGGTCATCACCAGCGGCCGCGACACCGCCGCCAGCAGCAGGTGATGGAGCGGCGTGTACGGCAGCATCAGGCCGATGCGGTCGGTGTCGGGGGCGATCTCCGCGCTCAGCCCGGGCGCCATGCGCGGCCACGGTCTCGAGGACGGTCCCGAGGACATTCCTTCGTCGCCGCGGCGGGTGCACAGGACGATGGGGCGCTCGGGGCTGGCCAGCAGCGCCTCTTCCTCGGGCGACAGCAGCGCCACCCGCCGGGCCACCTCGAGGTCGCGCACCATGACTGCGAACGGCTTGGCATAGCGGTGCTTGCGCTGGCGCAGCCGGGCGACCGCGCCGTTGTCGACGGCATCGCACGCCAGGTGGAAGCCGCCCAGGCCCTTGACCGCGACGATCTCGCCGGCCGCCAGCCGCGCCGCCGCTGCCAGCAGCGGATCTTCCACCGGAATCGAGCTGCCGTCACTCGCCAGCAGCGTCAGCCGCGGTCCGCACACCGGGCAGGCGTTCGGCTGGGCGTGGAAGCGGCGGTCCAGCACCGACTCGTACTCGCTCCGGCAGGCCGGACACATGGTGAAGCCGGCCATCGTCGTCGCCGCCCGGTCGTACGGCACGCCGGTGGCGATGGTGAAGCGAGGCCCGCAGTGGGTGCAGTTGGTGAACGGGTAGCGGAAGCGCCGGTTGGCCGGAGCGAAGATCTCCACCTCGCAGTCGGGACAGGTGGCCAGGTCGGCGGGTATCGACAGATCGCGGTGGCCATCGGCGCCGCTGGCCACGATGGAGAATTCGCCGGCGCGGGCGCCATCGATCGGAACCTGCTCGAGCTCGCGCACCAGCGCCGGCTGCGGAGCTTCGCTGCGCAGGATTTCGACGAACTCGTCCAGCTCCTGGTCGCCGCCGAACGCCTCGATGATCACCCCGCGCGGATCGTTGCGCACGGTGCCGCCCAGCCCCGCGGCGCGGGCCACACGGTAGACCCAGGGGCGAAACCCGACCCCTTGCACCGTACCGCGCACCGAGATTCGCCGGCCGCCGTTCACGGCGTCGCCTCGCGCGCGTGGAGCAGATAGGCGACCAGATCCCAGGTCTGCTCGTGGTTCAGCATCGGCCAGGCCGGCATCGACGTGCCGTGGATGCCCAGGCGGATGGTCGCGAACACCTGCCGCGGGGTGGCCGACTCCCGCCACGCCGGATCGACGAAGCTCGCCGGCGGCTGCGACAGCGCCGTTCGCCGCACCCCGCGGCCGTCGGCGCCTTCGCCGTGGCACAGAGCGCAGTGCCGGAGGAACAGCGCCCGCCCCGCCACCTGCACTGCGGGGTCGCCGAGGCGCTTTTCGGGCACGGCTAGATCTCGGTATGCTTGGGGCACCTCCGAGTCGCTACAAGCCCAGAGCGCGAGCGCCAGGATCACCAGCCACAGGCGGGTCATCGACGGTCCCCCTTCGCGGTCGCGGCGGGTACCCCAGGGCCACCAACTCCTCCACCACCTCCGCAACCAGTTGGGGGATGCGCGCCGCCACCGCGTCGGTACAGCCCAGCCCCAGGTCGGTCGTCGCCGGCACCACCCCGATCAGCACCACGCGCGTCGGATAGCGGTCCAGCAAGGTAGCGCCGTTGAGCAGGTCGGCGACACCGATCTGGTGCACCGACAGCCGTTCGTAGACTGCCGGTGCGACCTCGTCTCCGTCGATTCTCACCATCGAGCCGACCGGACCGTCGGCGCGGATCGCGTCGATCAGGATCACCTGATCGGCGCTGTCCACCAGCGGCAACAGCGACAGCCCCAGGGTACCGCCGTCGACGGCGAGAACTCCCTCCGGCAGCTCCCATTCGCGGAGCAACTGGTGCACCGCCGCGATGCCGGCCCCGTCGTCGCCGCAGATAGCGTTGCCCAGGCCCAGCACCAGCACCGGGGTCCGTTCGCTCACGTTGCCTCCTTCTTGGTCGTGGACGAGGCCTCGATCTCCTGGTCGACGTCCTCGGCATCGAGGAACTTGTAGCCGCTGAAGATGCTGTCGAGGGTGCCGTTCTTCTCCACCTGCGACACCAGCAGCGCGCTGAAGATGTGGTGGACGGCGAAGCCGATGAGCAGCCACATCACGATGTGGTGCAGCCAACGCGCCCCCTGGGCGCCGCCGAAGATCGGAAACAGGAAGTCCCACATGCCCATGTACGAGCCGTGGGCGCTGACCGAGTAGAGGGCGAAGCCGGTGAGGATCATCACCAGGTAGAGGAGGAAGACCGCGACGTAGGTCGCCCCGGCCAGCGGGTTGTGCCCGACGGTGAACGGCGGCTTGTCGCGCAACATGAGGTAGAACTTGAAGGTCCCGAGCATGTCGCGCCGCCGCTTGCGGCTCCACGGCACCAGCTGGCTCCACCGCGCCCAGCGCGAGCCGATGAACATCCACAGGATGCGCGAGAACACCGCCAGCGAGAAGACGATGGCGCTGTAGAAGTGGACGATCTTGACCCCGCCCATGATGAAGCGCTGGTTGGCCGGTCCGCCCGAGATGATGAACGGCCGGCTCATGTACACACCGGTGATCGCCAGCGAGATCAGCGAGAAGACGATCAACCAGTGGGTGCTGCGGACCACCAGGTCCCAGATGTAGACCGGCTCGAGGTTGGCTGGCTCCGCGGGCACCTCGGTGCGCGGCGCCGACGTGGCCCGCGTGGTCACAGCACCTTGACGCAAGTCACCTCGCGCCCTCCCACATCGACCACGTGTACGCCGCAGGCCATGCACGGGTCGAACGAGTGCACGGTCCGCAAGATCTCGAGCGGCTGCTCCGGGTTGGCGATCGGCGTGCCCAGCAGCGCCGACTCGTACGGTCCGGGGTTCTCGCCGGCGTCACGCGGCCCGGCGTTCCAGGTGCTGGGAACCACGCACTGGTAGCGGGCAATCTTGCCGTCCTCGATGTGCACCCAGTGGCCCAGCGCGCCGCGTGGCGCCTCGTGGAAGCCGGCGCCGGTGGCGCTCTTCGGCCAGCTCTTGGGATCCCACCTGGAGCTGTCGTGGATTCGCAGCTCGCCGCGGCCCATGTTGTTGGCCAGCTCGTCGACCCATTCGCCCATCTTCTCGGCCAGGACCTGGGTCTCGATGCCGCGCGCGGCAACCCGGCCCAGGGTCGAGAACAACACCTCCGGACCGACGCCCAGCTGGGCCAGCGCGCTGGTGACCAGCTCCTTGACCCGCTGGTGGCCGGAGGCGAACGCGACCAGCATGCGTGCCAGCGGCCCGACCTCCATCGGCAGGTTGTCGTAGCGCGGCGATTTGAGCCACGAGTATTTGCCCGAGGTATCGAGTCGATCGAACGGCGGCTTCGGCCCGGTGTACTTGGGCTTGGTCTCGCCCTTGGAAGGATGCAGCGCCTGCCCGTCGCCGCCCTCGTATTCGTACCAGGAGTGCTTCACGTACTCGGTTACCTTCTCCGGGTCGAACGCCTCGATCTTGGACAGGTCGCGGCCCCGGATCACACCTGACGGAATGTACAGCGGCGGCGACGGCCCTTCGTTCTCGGGATACTCACCGTAGACCAGGTAGTTGCCGACGCCGGCGCCGAACCCGGCCCAGTCCTTGTAGAAGGAGGCGACCGCGAGCAGGTCCGGGATGTAGACCCGCCGCACGAAGTCGAGCCCCTCGGCGATCAGCTCCTTGAGCGCGGCGATGGTGTGGATGTTGAGCGCCGCCTGCGAGTTGGGGTCGACCGGCGTGGCCATGCCGCCGACCAGAAAGCTCTGCAGGTGCGGGTTCTTGCCGCCGAGGATGGCGTGGATCTTGATGAACTTGCGCTGCCAGTCGAGCGCCTCCAGGTAGTGGGCGACCGCCATCAGGTTGGCCTCCGGCGGCAGCCTGTACGCCGGGTGTCCCCAGTAGGCGTTGGCGAACGGGCCCAGCTGACCGCGCTGGACGAACGCCCCCAGCCGCTCCTTCACCTGGGTGAAGTAGTCGGCGCTCGAGTTGTGCCAGTCCGACACCTGCTGCGCCAGCCCCGCGGTCGCCGCCGGGTCGGCCTCGAGCGCCGACACCACGTCGACCCAGTCGAGCGCGTGCAGGTGATAGAAGTGGATCACGTGGTCCTGCACGCACTGCGCGGCGATGATCAGGTTGCGCAGGATGCGGGCGTTGGGCGGCGGCTTGGCACCGATGGCGTTCTCTACCGCGCGGATCGAGGCGATGGCGTGGATGGTGGTGCAGACGCCGCAGATGCGCTGGGTGAACGCCCAGGCGTCGCGCGGGTCGCGCCCCTGAAGGATGATCTCGATGCCGCGGAACATGGTCGACGACGACCAGGCGTTGGACACCTGGCCGTTGTCGACCTCGGCCTCGATGCGCAAGTGGCCTTCGATGCGGGTGACCGGATCGACGACGATGTGGCTCATTGCTCGGCTCCCTTCTCCGGCTCGGCAGCCGTGTCGTCATCGCCCGAAGGCTCCGGCTTGGGCGTAAAATCAGTGCCCTGCGGGTCGCCCTCGGTCTTTCGGTGGTAGGCACGCTTGCCCAGATGCACCAGCCCGTGGGCGGCAAATGCGGCGCCGACGCCGGCGGTCGCCCACAGGCCGATCTTGTCGATGTCGGCGGCGTCGCCGAAACCGGGCACGCCGGTCAGGTGGGAGTAGAACGGGGTCATCCGGTCCCAGAAGTCCGGCTCGGCGCAGCCGATGCACGGGTGGCCGCAGCCGATCGGCCAGTTGGTGCCCTCGTTCCAGCGGATGTTGGGGCAGTTCTGGAAGGTGACCGGCCCCTTGCAGCCGACCTTGTACAGGCAGAAGCCCTGGCGGTGGCCGTCGTCGCCCCACTGCTCGACGTACTGGCCGGCGTCGAAGTGCGCGCGCCGCTCGCAGTTGTCGTGGATCGACTTGCCGTAGGCGAACAGCGGCCGGTTATAGCGATCGGTCGCCGGCCAGCGGCCGTAGGTGAGGAAGAAGACCAGGGTGGCGGTCAGGTTCTCCGCGTTGACCGGACAGGCCGACAGGTTGATCAGGGTCTTGATGTTCGGCACCGCGTCGGCCACGCCCAGGGCCCCGGTCGGATTCGGCGCCGCGGCCGGCAGTCCGCCGAAGGTGGCGCAGGTGCCGACGGCGACGACCGCCGCGGCGTTGCTGCACACATCGCGGGCGATCTGCAGCGCCGACTTGCCGCCGATGGTGCAGTAGGCGCCGTCGGCCCCTGTCGGAATCGACCCCTCGACCACGGCCACGTACTGGCCCTTCTTGTCGCGAACGGTCGCCTCGAGGGCCGCCTCGGCGTGGAACCCCGCGGCCGCCATGATCGTCTCGTGATAATCGACCGACAGCAGATCCAGGACGACCTCGGCCGCCGACGGCTTGCTCGCGCGCAGGAACGACTCGGTGTTGCCGGCGCAATCCTGGAACTCGAGCCAGACCAGCGTCGGTTTGGCCTTGGTCTCCAGGGCCGCCGCGATCATCGCGGACGCCCCCTTCGGCAGGCCGATCAACGCGGCCATTGCCGAGCAGAAACCCATGAACTCTCTCCGCGAAACACCCCGGCGTTCCAGCTCCGCACGAAGCCCACCGCCTGTCCCGTCGTCCTGACTCATGGCCCGCTCCTTAGCTGGCCCTACGAGTAGCAATCACCGTGCCCCTCGGGCAGCACGGTGGGACTGCCTGGAATTCCCCACCCGGTGTGAGCAACGGCGGCACCATGCCGATCCCCCCGGATCGGTGAATCGTGCGTAGCACCGGGCCGGGAGCGCATCGTGTGCGCATTTGCAACCGACACGGGCGCAATAGATCTGTGCGATGCGAGTGCCCCGACGGCCGTGGAGACCAGCAGAATGGAGTACCCTCGAACACCCGGAAGGAAGAAGGAGAGGAAAGCCATGGGTCTGAAGCCGAGGGCCACCCCGAGCCAGTCGACGAAAACCACTGCTGAATCCCCCGCCGCTCTGCGCGCGCTGGAGACGAAGCTGGCCGCGGCCGAGAAGAAAGCGGCCGAGCTGGCGGGCAAGGTCAAGGAGGCCGCCAAGAGCGCGGCCGACGCCACGCGTCGAGCCGCTGCGGCGGAAAAAGCCAGCGTTGCGGCGGATAAAGCCCGCGCTGCGGCGCAAAAAGCCCGCGCTGCCGCGGAGAAGGCCGTCGCCGGATCGAAGAAGGCGATCACGGACGCCGAGAAGAAGGCCCGCGACGCGGCCAAGGCCGCTGCTACCGCGGCCGAGAAGAAGGCCCGCGACGCGGCCAAGGCCGCTGCTACCGCGGCCGAGAAGAAGACCCGCGACGCTGTGAGCAAGCTCGAGACCAAGGCCGAGAAGGCGCTCAAGGAAGCCCTCGCCAAGGCAAAGAACGAGAAGGACAAGGCGGTGCTGACCGCCGTCGCCCGGGCCAAGTCCGAGGCCGACAAGACGACGCGCGCCGCGGTCGCCCAGGCCACCAAGGAGACCGCCGCGGCCGGACGGGACTTCGAGCAGAAGATCCGCATCGCCGAGCAGCGCCAGTCCCACGCCGACAAGGCCGCCCGCAACGCGCAGCAGCAGCTCGCCGCCGCGGAGCGTGCGCGCACCGACGCAGAAAAGGCGCTGGCCGGCGCCCAGGAGCGGGCCGCCCGTGCCGAGAAGCAGCTGGCCGAGGTGCAGCACCGCGCGCAGAGCTCGGGCAGTGCCATGAGCGAGGCCCGAGACAAGGCCGCCGCCGCCGAAAAGGCGGTCAACGAGGCGCGCCAGCGCGCCCAGGCCGCCGAAAAGGCACTGGCCCAGGCCCGCGAGCGCGCGGCCCGCGCCGAGAAGCAGCTGGCGGACGCGCACAGCGCCCGCACCGCCGCGGAATCGCGCGCCAACGCCGCCAGCAAGAGCGCCGCCGAGGCCGCGGCCAAGGTCACCGCCCTGGAGAAGCAGCTGGCCGACGTGCGGCAGCGGACCACCGGGAATGCCGACGACGACGCCGCCCGCGATCGCGAGATGGTCGGACTACGCGGCGAGCTCGAGCGCGCCCGCGAGGCCGCGCAGTCGGCGCGCACCCGTCAGAGCGCCCTCGAGCAGAAGCTGGCCGCCGCCACCAAGCGGGTCGACGAGCTCGAGCACAGCGGTGACGGCGGGCGCCTGATCTGCCCCCGTTGCGCCGGCAAGATGATCGAGTTCGACCATCTGGGCGTCACCCTCGACCGCTGCACCGACTGCGACGGCCTGTACTTCGACTCCGGCGAGCTGGAAGACGTGCTGCGCGCCGAGTTCCCCGACTCCTACGACGGCAACGGCGAGAGCAAGCACTCGATCGAGGTGCTCGACGCCTCCGGCGAGGCCGGCGACGAGGGCGAGGCCGGCGACGGCGATGCGCCCAAGAAGCGCGGCTTCTTCCGCACGTTGTTCCGGCGCAACAAGAAGGGCGACGCCGGGTCAGAGACCGAGCCCGAGTCCGAGACCCCGGCCAGCTGAGAGTAAATACCTGCTCGCCGTCGCGCGGTTGCCCGCGGGGCCGCGCTGTCGATGCGTCGACCTCCCAGGGTGGTCGCGCGGGCCACGCGCGATCGCGCCTCACAAGACGAACGGAATGATCGCCTTGCGCGGCGCTGGATAGTCGGCGAAGCGATCGCGATACCAACGGTGATGGTCCAGCGCGCGCGGCACCAGGTTGGCCGCGGTGTAGACGGCGAACGCGAGCCCGGCGAACGACCAGGTCGCCAGCGCCCAGCCACACCACTCCAGAGTCTCGCCCAGATAGTTTGGGCAGCTGACCAGCTCGTACAGACCGCCGCGGGGAATGGCGTAGCCGCTCTCGCCGGGCCCGCGCAGGCGAAACAGCGCGCGATCGGCGCGGACGTTGATCCACCACCCGGCGGCGAACAACCCCGCCCCGGCGATGAAGCGCGGATCGCTCAACCAGTCGACGGAGTAGCGGCCGAGCTGGGAGATCCAGCGGGCGTTGACGTAGCCGTTGAGCAGGTTGAAGCCGATAGCGAGGCCGACCACGAGCAGCGGCGTCCGCTTGCCCGACGCGCGCATGCGCAGGGGAAAGATCAGCGTCCGCTGCAGATAGTGCCATTGCCACATGGCGAAAAGGATCAGCGGCACCGTGTCGCCGCGGTGGTCACCGGCGGCGTAGACCGCGCCGAACCACAGCACTGCCGGGCTCTCCATGATCACCCACCCGGCGCGGGCGGAAATCGTCGAACCCCAGCCACCGCGCTGGTGACGACCGTACGGCGCGGTGACGAACAGCAACGCCAGCGCGGTGATCACCGCCAGGCCGAGCTCGATCCAGACCGCCAGGGTGTGTCCGCTCACGCTGATTCCCCATCCGTCAGCTGCGCCGGCGTTCGCGCGCGCGCCGCGAGCTCGGCGAAGATCGCCTCGACGGTGTCGCGCAGCGGACGCGGTGCGTAACCCAGCTCCGACTGGGCCTTGTCCCGGCAGACGTGGCGGTTGCTCTCGAGCGCGAGCAGCGACTCGCGGCTGTAGATCGGCGTGCGGCCGCGGGCGCGACCGGCCAGCGCAACGAGCGGCAGCCCGACCCGCGCCAGCCACAGCGGCACGGTCAGGCGCGGCGGTCTGACGCCGGCGACCTCACAGGCCAGGCGCGCCAGGTCGTGCACCGACGCCCAGCGCCCGGACAAGATGTAGCCCTCTCCGGAGCGCCCGCGCTCGCCCGCGGCGATGATGCCGGCGGCCACATCGCGGCTGTCGACCCAGTCGAATCCGCCCCGCACCAGCGCCGGCATCCGCCCCGTGCGCAGGCGCTCGAAGACCTCGCCCATCGACGAGACGGACAGGTCGTACGGGCCGATCACCGCGGTCGGGTTGACGATGACGGCGTCGAGCCCGCGGTCGACCATGGCGCGCACCTCGCGCTCGCCGGCCGCCTTGGATCGATCGTAGGCCGGATGGCCGGCGCCGTTAGCCGGGTCCCGGCGCTCGTCGAGCGGCCGGTCCCGCGGCGCCTGCACGAACGCATGGATCGAGCTGACGTGAACCAGGCGACCAACGCCGACGTCGAGTGCGGCCCGCGCGGCGTTGGCCGCGCCGCCGACGTTGATCGCCTCGACCTCGCCGTCGGGGTCACCGACCAGCGAGATGCGACCGGCCAGATGGTAGACCCGCTCGGCGCCGGCGAACGCGGCCCGCAGTGATGGCAGGTCGCGGACGTCGCCCTGCGCGACCTCGACCGGAACTCCGTCGAAGCCGGCGGTGCTGCGGCGGCGAAGCACCCGAACCCGATCACCCCGGGCCACCAGGACGCGCACCAGATTGGCGCCGAGATGGCCCGAAGCCCCGGTGACTACGACGTCCACGCGGACATTTGACCACCACTAAGCCTCCCGGGTCGCCGCCCACCAGCGGGAATCCGGCGCGGCTGCCGCGAGCCGAGCTCGCGAGCGAACAACCGCGCCGGCGCCGGGTGCTTCTCGGCCCGCTCGCCCGCGGCGACCGCGTCTACCTTGGACCAGGCGCGCTCTCCACCTGCTGGTGATAGAAGCGGATCCGCTCGGCCGCCGCCTTGGCGTAGGTGGGGTAGTTCTTCTTGCAGTTGTCCTCGAGCGAGCTGACCGCGGCGGGCGGCAGCTTCTCCCAGGAAGCGACCTGCTCGTCCATCTTCTTGCACAGCGTCCCGGCCAGCGCGCCCTCGCTGCGCTCGAACTCGGCCGTACAGTAGAGCGCGACCTGCTTGCGACACCACGGCATCGGCCCGCCGGGCGGCGGCGCCTTCGCCACCGGGGCGGCGGTCTTGTGCGGCGCAGGCCGCTTCCGCGGGCGAGACTTCTTCGGCCGCGGCGTCACCACCGGCGCGGCGACGGGCGATGCGGCCGCCGCGATCCCGGCGTCAATCGCGACCAGTGGCGAGACGACAGGCGCGGCGGCGCCGGCGTCGGCAGCGCGCGCGGGAGCCGGGTTGCTGCTCGCGACCCTGGCCGGGTCGCTGCGCAACGCCAGGCCGATGCCACCGGCGAACACCCCCAGCCCCAACAGCAGCGCGCCGCGCAACCACCAGTTGGCGCCGACCCGGGCGGTCGATGTCTGCGGCGGCGGCGCGTCCGGCCGTGGCAGGGGTGTGTGCGCCGGCTGCGTGTCCCCTTCCCATCCGGCCTGGCGGATCGACGCCGCGAGCTCGGCCACCGACGACGGCCGGTCGTCCGGATCCGACGAAAGCGCCCGCATCAGCGCCGCCTCCACCGACGGCGGCACATCGGCGCCCGCGGCGTTGGGCGGGGTCGGATTGAGGCGCGAGCGGGCGTCCAGGATCTCCCGCCAGGGTAGACCGCCGGTGATCATCACGTAGAGGACGACGGCCAGCTCGTAGATGTCGGTCCGTATGGTGGCGCGCTCGCCGAAGAATCGCTCCGGCGCCATCACCGCCGGCGTACCGCGGCGATAGCCGGCCTGGGTGGTGGTCGACGGCGGACCCTCCGCCTCGCGGGCGATGCCGAAGTCGAGGATCACGACCCGCTGCTCGCCTTCCTGCAACATGATGTTCTCCGGCTTGAGATCGCGGTGAATCAAGCCGGCGTCGTGAATTGCCTGCGCCGCCGACGCCAGCTGATCGAACAGGCACAGCGCCGTGGCCAGCGGCAGCGGTCCGCTGGCCAGACGGGTTGCCAGGTTGGTGCCCGCCAGCCGCTCCATGGCCAGGAACGGCCGACCGTCTGGAAGCTCGCCCGCGCCGTAGACCCGCACCACACCCTTGTGCTCGATGCGCGCCATGTGCCGCGCCTCGTCCATCCACCGGCGGCGCTCCTTGCCGGTCGGCGCCTGGTCGGTACGCAACACCTTGAGCGCGACCTCGTGGCCATCGCCGCGCGCGGCGTAGACAGTGCCGCTGCCGCCCTCACCGAGGAGACCGACGATCTCGTAGCCGGCCAGCCGATCGGGGACGGCGGCACTGTCTTTGGCATCCGGGCGCAACCGACGCAGTATCGACCGCGGGGCCGGCTGGCCGCAATCGCCCCCACGGCCAGCAAGAGATCGCCTGTGCGCTGGTTGCGCAGGTGTACCGCGGGCGACAGCCCGCGCTCCGTACACCGCCCGGACCGTACTGGACCACCACCTGCGCAACCCCGCGACCTCACGCCGTCTTGCCCCCTGGAATACCCCTTGCAAACCGTGATTCTCGTCGATGACCCCAACCTTACCCACTGCCGTTGGAGGGGTGTCGTGACGCTATGGGTCCCCCTTGCGCTCGCGGTACAGAGCCTCCTGATCATGGCGATCGCCGGCTCGCGCCGGGCTCGTGCCGTCCGCCGCGAGGCGATAGCCGCGCGAGAGGCCGCGCCCGATCTGCGCTACCTGATCCACGCGATCAACGACGACCGCTGCACCGGCTGCGAGGCGTGCGCCACCGTCTGCCCGACCAACGTGCTGGCGCTGATCGGTCACAAGAGCCGCGTGCTGCGCTTCGAAGACTGCGTGCAGTGCGAGGCGTGCGCGCGCGTCTGCCCGACCCGCGCGCTGGTCATGCATCCGACCGGCACCGAACCGCCGCCGCTGACGCTTCCCGACATCGACGCCAACTTCCAGACCGGCGTTCCCGGCCAGTATCTGATCGGCGAGGTCGCCGGCAAGCCGCTGGTCAAGAACGCCGCCAACCTGGGCCGCTTCGTCGTCGAGCACATGGTCGCCGGCGGACTCACACCGCATCCCAACGATCAGAAGATCGTCGACGTCGCCATCGTCGGCTCCGGCCCCGGCGGGCTGTCGGCCGCCCTCACCTGCGTCCACCACGGCCTCAGCTACGTCATCCTCGAGAAGGAACAGGTCATGGCCTCCACCGTGTCGCGCTACCCGGTGGGCAAGCCGTTCATGGCCGAGCCGGCGGACGGCGGCAACCTGTCGTTCCTGCCCGTCTACGACACCAGCAAGGAACAGCTGGTGTCGGCGTGGCAGCGAACCATCGAGCTGGCCGGCGTGCGCATCCGCCACGGCGCCGCAGTCGAATCGGTCACCCGCGGTGACGACGGCATCTTCACCCTCGACACCACCGCCGGGCGCGGTCGCGCGCGCCGGGTCGTGCTGGCCATCGGCACCCGCGGCAAGCCGCGCTCGCTCAAGGTCCCCGGCGAGCACCTGCCGCTGGTGCGCTCACTGCTCGAGAACCCGGCCGACCATGCCGATCAGCGAGCGCTGGTCATCGGCGGTGGCGACAGCGCGCTCGAGGCCGCCCTGGCGCTGTCGGGTGCCGGCGCCAGTGTCACCCTCGCCTATCGCGGGCGGTCGTTCACTCGCGCCAAGAAGGCCAACAAGGACGCTATCGACGCGGCCGACGACGACGGTTCGATCGAGGTCCTGTACCAGTGCAATCCGACCGAGATCACCGACAGCGACGTCGGCCTGAAGTTGAGTGACGACACCATCCGCCGGCTGCCGGTCGATGTCGTGTTCGTGCTCATCGGCGCCGACCTGCCGGTGAAGTGGCTGGGCAAGGTCGGCGTCGGCTTCGTCGAGCGGCCCCACGCCCACACCCTGGGCGCCACGGACGCGCTCATCCGCGCGCTGGTTCCCGGCGCCGCAGCCTGCCCGCAGGATCCGACCACTGCCGTGGCGGTGATGCGCGGCGAGCAGCTGCCCGAGCCGCGCCGCGAGCAGTCGGTGGTCTCGCGGGTCTTCCGCCGGGCCCGCGCGGCATCGTCCCGCTGGGTGGACTCGGCGGTCGCACGCCTGCGCACCGCACCGCCCCCGCTGCCCCCGCCGCTGCCGCCATCACGGCCCGCGAAGCGCCCGGCACCGCCGCCCGCGAAGCGCCCGGCACCGCCGCCCGCGAAGCGCCCGGCACCACGGCCCGCGAAGCGCCCGGCACCGCGGCCCGCGAAGCGCCCGGCACCACGGCCCGCGAAGCGCCCGGCACCGCCGCCCGCGAAGCGCCCGGCACCGCCGCCTGCGTCGACTCGCGTCCGTCCGCCCAAGCCGGCCCGGCTGCGCTCGGTCGCGGGCACCATCGAGCACGAGCCGACGATCCCATTCCGCGCACAGCCGCCACAGCCGCCACGGCCGCGCCGCCCGCGCGCGACGCCGTCGCCCGTCCTCGGTGTCCGCCGCGCGCCCACCGGCGCAGCCCCGCTGGAGCCCACCGACTTCAGCACCGGCGCCCAAACCATCGTCGCGCGCCCGTCCCGGGCGGCGACCGACGCTGAACGAACGGTCGTGATGGGCATCCCGCCCGAGTTCGACTGACCGCCCCCTCCACCGCCGGCCCACCCAGGAGGACCCCGTGCTGCAAATCTGTTCCCCGGCCCCCGCCCACCACCGCGACGTCGACACGTTCATGCGCGAACTGGAGGCGCGCAACCCGGGGCAGCCCGAGTTCCTCCAGGCAGTGCGAGAGGTGGTCACCAGCCTGATGCCGCTCGTGCTGGACACGGCCGCCTACCGCGACAATCGCGTGCTCGAGCGACTGACCGAGCCGGACCGGGTGCTGATCTTCCGCGTCACCTGGGAAGACGACAACGGCGCCATCCACGTCAACCGCGCCTGGCGCGTGCAGTTCAACAACGCCATCGGGCCGTACAAGGGCGGCCTGCGCTTTCGCGGCGACCTGACCCTGTCGGTGATCAAGTTCCTCGGCTTCGAGCAGGTGTTCAAGAACAGCCTCACAGGTCTGCCGATGGGCGGCGCCAAGGGCGGCTCGGACTTCGATCCACGAGGCCGCAGCGACCGCGAGGTCATGCGCTTCTGCCAGGCGTTCATGACCGAGCTGTGCCGGCACATCGGCGAGGATACCGACGTCCCCGCCGGCGACATCGGCGTCGGCGGCCGCGAGGTGAGCTACCTGTTCGGCCAGTACAAGCGCCTGGCCAACCGCTTCACCGGAATGATCACCGGCAAGGGTCTGCAGTTCGGTGGCAGCCTGGTGCGGACCGAGGCCACCGGCTACGGCTGCGTCTACTTCCTCCAGGAGATGCTGGCCGCGCGCGGGCTGGAGCTGGCGGGCAGGACCGTCGCGGTGTCCGGCGCGGGCAATGTCGCCATCTACACGGTGGAGAAGTGCCTGCAGCTGGGGGCGCGCGTCGTCACTCTGAGCGACTCGGACGGCACCGTCTACGATCCCGGCGGCATCGACCCCGACAAGCTCGCCTTCATCAAGGAGCTCAAGGAGGTCCGGCGCGGCCGCATCGCCGAGTACGCCGACCGCTACGACTGCCACTACCTGCCCGGACGAAGGCCGTGGCACGTCGCCTGCGACGTGGCCATCCCCTGCGCCACCCAGAACGAGCTCGGCGTCGACGACGCCGCGGCACTGATCGACAACGGCTGCACCGCCGTCGCCGAGGCGGCCAACATGCCGTGCACGCTCGAGGCGGTCGCCGTCCTGCAACGGGCCGGGGTGCTGTTCGCGCCGGCCAAGGCGGCCAACGCCGGCGGCGTCGCCGTGTCCGGTCTGGAGCAGAGCCAGAACGCGCAGCGGCTGTCGTGGACCCGCGAGGAGGTCGACGCGCGGCTGTCGCAAATCATGTGTGAGATTCACCGCAACTGCGTGGCCGACGGCAGGTTGCCGGACGGTACGGTGGACTACGTCCGCGGCGCGAACATCGCCGGCTTCCGCAAGGTCGCCGACGCCATGGTGGCGCACGGGCTTTCCTGAGCTGGAAAAACCCGCGCCGGGCCGCGGCGATGGCGTTACCATCGCCGCATGTCGGCCGTCCCCCGTCCCCCGGTAGCGCTGCTCGCCTCCCTGCTACTGACCGGGGGTGCCGCCTGCGGCAGCGACGGCAACGGCACGGGCGACGGTGACGGCGGCGTCATCGGCGGTCTGGTTTCGATCGAGATCGCGCCCGCCGACCAGGTGCTGTCGACCGACGGCGTCACCCCGGCAACCCAGGCGTTCACCGCCGCCGGCACGTTCAACAACGGCAGCACCCGCGATGTCACTGGCGAGGTCGCCTGGTCGCTCGACAACGACCGCCTGGGCACGATGAGCGGCCCCGGGTTCACCGGCACCCTGTTCGGGGGCCAGAGCGTGGTCCGCGCCGTGGCCGGCTCGATCCAGGGCACCACCAACCTGACCGTCGTCTTCACCCGCGGCGAATCCGTCACCGAGGGAGTCGGTGGCGACGGCACGACCAACCCGCCGGCGCCGCCGGCCAACGCCGGCGACCTGTTCAACGGTCCGGCGTCCACCGACCCGGCCAAGAAGCCGCGCATCGTCTACCCATCGACCGGCGTGCTCTTGCCGCCCAACCTCAACAAGCTCGAACTGCACTTCGAGCCGGGCAACGGCAACACCGTGTTCGAGATTGCCTTCTCCAACGCGATCATCGACCTGAAGCTGTACCTGCGCTGCGGCCCACCGGTCGACAACGGCTGCATTTACCAGCCGGCGCTGCAGGTGTGGCGGTGGCTGGCCGAGACCAACCGCGGCCTCGGCCCGGTCAAGATGACCGTGCGCGGCACCGACGACAACGGCACCGAGGTCGCCTCCAGCGATCCGATCACCCTGGAGTTCAGCCAGGACGACCTGCGCGGCGCCATCTACTACTGGTCGACCAGCCGCCGGGCGATCTTGCGCTGGGACTTCGCATCGACCGACCAGACCCAGGCCGAGCTCTACTTCGGCGGCGGCACCGGCACCAGCACATGCGTCGGCTGCCACGCGCTGTCGCGCGACGGCTCCAAGATCACCGTGCAGGAGCGCGGCCAGGACTCCGGCGATCAGTACCTGCTCGACGTCGCCACCCGCTCGCAGATCGTGCCGTTCCCGGCGCCGGCCAAGGCGGTCTTCACCTCGTGGAACCCGGACGGCACCCAGTACGTCGGCGTCTACGACGACGGCACCGAGGACAACGGCGTCGACAACGGCGTCTACGCCGGCGACGGCGACGACGATCAGCTGCAGATCATCAACGGCACGATAGGCCAGCTCGACTCGGTGATCCAGGTCGGCGGCACCGACCTCAACCCGGTCAATCACCCGGACTGGTCGCGCACCGGCGACCGCATCGCCTTCGTCTCGGTCGGCGACGACACCCGGTCGCTGCAGAAGTTTCACACCGGCCGGGTCGGCTTCGTGCAAAAGACCGGCAACGCCTGGAGCTCGCCGATCTGGATGACGCCACAGACCGAGGGGATCAACCGCTACTACCCGTCGTTCTCACCCGACGGCGAGGCGCTGGTCTATGACGAGTCGACCTGCCCCACCGGGCAGAACACCTCCAAGGACTGCAACGCCGACACCGACCCGACCGCCACGCTGATGTTCGTCGCCGCCCAGTCCGGGGCCACGCCGATCCCCGGCACCAACGCCAACACCGGCGGCATCCGCGACAACGGCAACACCTCGCTGGCCAACTCGTTTCCCAAGTGGTGTCCGTTCGTCTTCCAGCGCACCGGAGAGCAGGGCAGCCGGCTGATGTGGCTGACATTCTCGTCGACCCGGCGCTACGGCCTGCGCCAGCCGCCGCCGTCGCCCAACCCCGGCGACGAGACGCCGGTCGGCACGCTGATCTGGATGACCGCGATCGACCCCGGCCAGGCCGCCGGCGGCCACGACCCGACCTTCCCCGCCTTCGTCCTGCCGTTCCAGGACCTCACTACCTCGAACCACATCGCCCAGTGGACCGAAGAGGCGCCGCCGGTCGTCAACTAGCCAATCTTGGTAGCCGGTCGCCCTGCGCGCGCTGAGCGCGCACAGCGTGCTCAGCCCTGAGCTTGCCGAAGGGTCGACGGGCGCCGCGTGCAGCACCGGAGCGCTCGTTGGCTGTGGCGCGAGGCGCTTGGGATGCGTCCTTCGACTCCGCCCGCGCGTTGCGCGGGCTCCGCTCAGGGACGACCGGATTCCAGAAACGAGGCGCCTCAGCATCGGTTCTGCGTGTCTCCCAATAGCAAGCCCCGCGCACACGAGGATATCCGCGAGTGGTTGTCCGCGGCGGGACTGCCGAAGCTGCAAGTTGCTGTCGCTGCCGGCCCACTGCGGGCCGGCCTCGGCGCGCTGATCGCCAGCGCCAGCTGACCGCGCGGGGTGGGTACCCTCCCCCCGATCGGGGCCGACTGGCACCGTATTACAGGACGATGAACGCAACGATTCCACGAGCTTGTGACCATCTAGAGCGTCGGTACGGCGTTTGCGTTTCTGCCCCCTCGTGATGTTCCGCCGCCTTCTCTTGTCCCTCTCCCTCCTGGCCCTACCCCTGGGCGCCTGCACCGTCGGTCCCGGCGATGGTGGTTCCAATGGCACCCACGCCGACGCCTCCGTCTCGTCCGACGGCGGGCTCGCGCCGTTCATGTCGTCGTGCACGACCAACGAAGATTGCGAGTCTGGCCTCTGCTACGCGTTCAACCAGGGAGGCCCCCTGTGCGACCACAGCTGCACGGTCGACCAGGACTGTGAAGCGCCGTCGATTGGGTGCAGCAAGATGGGCGTGTGCAAGCGCCCCAACGGCGACAACGACCACCGTGACGGTGGTGTCGGTGACGCCGGCCCCGCTGACGCGGGACTGTAGTAGGCTCCCCCGCCCGCGCGGCCGATTGCGGCTTCCCCAACCGCAGAGGATACTGCCGGAACAGCCCCTCGCGCCCGTCCCTAGTTGGGGACACGCAGAACCGACGCTGCGGCACTGCGGTCCTGGAATCCGGTCGTCCTGAGCGGAGCCCGCGCAACGCGCGGGCGCAGTCGAAGGACGCATCCCAAGCGCCTCGCGCCACAGCCAACGAGGGCTGCGGTGCTGCACGCGGCGCCCTTCGACCCTTCGGCAAGCTCAGGATTGAGCACGCTGCGCGCGCTCAGCGCGACCGGGTACCCAGATTGGCGCTCCCACTAGTACCTGGCCGCAGTGTTTTTGATCGGTTGAAGGCGAGGTAACTCGTCGTCCCGCAACGTGACCTGGATTGTCCGCGGCTGCCCTGGGACTCGGGAGATCAAACCGCGCCGT